>Ga0208018_100214_pt1 | contig 19246 bp, 18 predicted proteins | sample 31_taG_FD_184105 | JGI IMG/M metagenome (GOLD analysis project Ga0208018, IMG submission 184105) | Marine viral communities from the Gulf of Mexico - 31_GoM_OMZ_CsCl metaG (SPAdes) (version 2) | ecosystem: Environmental > Aquatic > Marine > Oceanic | place: Gulf of Mexico | collected 2015-07-12 | reverse complement strand
TTTCCAAGGCTGCCGTACAAGAGTGCGTCACAAGAGCTTTGGGGCTTTGGGTAAGCTCTTCAATGAGAGCATTACATCGCTGCGTATAGTAACCGTCACCAGACAGCTGCCCGCGCTGAACCGCGTCTAGTATGTAGTTCATTTCGTTGCCTACGAGAGATGGCCGGTTCAGGGGAATTTTGGACATAATTGGTTTTAATATGCTCATGGTATAGGCGTGAGAGCTGTGCTGCAGCGGATATTATCCGAAGGAGGGTGTCTGTGATTAGTCAATCGTAATTCCCATAGGATCAAGCCACCAAGGTCAAGCATATATCAGAGCTCGAACAGCGCCACGCGACATCGAGCAGTCATCAAGAATGCTATACCTATCATATCACCAGAAATGAGTAAGCAGCACCTTTCAACGCCATAAATCATAGCGAGATGACGCTTTCGCGCTACTCTTATCCTCCGATAAATCAGGTGGCGTGGCGCAGTCCTAAGTAGAGATTATCTTAACTGTCAGGAATGATAGACTTGATAGCTGGAAGCTTCAAATTACCAGGCCTTAAAATGTTTCGCGCGCGAAACATTTTAAGGCCTGAACCTCGCAAGATGAATATTTGGCTGTAAGAAAGCGAAATTCACCTGAACAATTTCCCAAGATACGATCCGTAGTCGTTTTTCGCGAACATTGCTGCCCTTTTCTCGAGATCGCCTTTGCTAATCCAGCCCTGCTCGTAGGCAATTTCATCGGGGCTTCCCGTCTGCAGCCCCTGCCGTGTTTCCAGCGTTCGCACAAAGTTCCCTGCATCCAGAAGGCTCCCATGCGTCCCGGTATCCAGCCAAGCATACCCTCGCCCCATACGCTGCACATTCAACGATCCGTCATGCAGATACGTTTCAAGCAGCGTCGTGATCTCTAGTTCTCCTCGTGCCGATGGCTTGACCGTCTTGGCGCGCTCGCTTGCGGTGTTATCCAAGAAATACAGCCCCGTGACCGCATAGTGCGACGGGGGCACTTCCGGCTTCTCGATGATCTGCCGCGCTTGGCCGTTCTCGTCGAAATCCACCACTCCGTAGCGTTCAGGGTCAGAGACGCGATAGCCGAAGACAGTGCCTCCGGTGGTTTGGGCGTCGGCTTGGGCGAGGATCTCCGGCAGGCCATGACCGAAGAAGATGTTGTCACCAAGCACCATCGCGGACGGCGCACCATTGAGGAACTCTTCCGCCAAAATATAAGCCTGAGCCAACCCGTCGGGGCTGGGCTGCGTGACGTAGCTCAGCGAAATGCCCCACTGGCTACCATCCCCAAGCGCGCGTTTGAACTGGTCGGCATCTTGGGGCGTAGTGATAATCAGGATGTCGCGGATACCGCCAAGCATCAGCACGCTTAACGGATAGTAAATCATCGGCTTATCATAGATCGGCAGCAGCTGTTTCGACACGGCAATCGTGATCGGATAGAGCCGCGTGCCGGAGCCGCCAGCGAGGATAATACCTTTGCGTTTGGGCGTCTGGGTCATAGGAAATCAGTCCTTGGTAAAATCAAGTTGGGTCAAAATATGGGTGAGGCTCTCGCGCCAATCGGGGCGGCAAATGCCAAAGGCGGCCTCGGTTGTTGTGCAATCCAGTCGCGAGTTCAGAGGGCGTTTTGCGGGGGTAGGGTAGTCGGACGACGGGGTATCGATGACAGCGCAGGGGATATTGGCGGCGTCGAAAATTGCGCGGGCGAAATCCGCCCAGCTGGTGTCCGGCGCGCCCGAGAAATGGTAAATGCCAGATTTTTTGGGCTCTGTAACGAGGGTCTTGGCGATTGCAACGCAGGCATTTGCAATCTCTGCAGCGCCGGTAGGGCCGCCGATCTGGTCGGCAACGATGGTTAATGCCTGGCGTTCGGCTCCGAGGCGCAACATGGTTTTTACGAAGTTATTGCCATGGGCCGACACGACCCAAGAGGTGCGCAACACGGCGTAGCGCCCGCCTGCCTTTACGATTGCGACTTCTCCGTCACGTTTGGTGCGGCCGTAGACGCTTTGCGGATCGGTCGGGTCGGCGGGTGACCAAGGCGTGTCGCCCGCGCCAGAAAACACATAATCGGTCGAGATAGAGACGAATGGAATGTCGCGCGCAGCACAGGTATGGGCTATGGCGGCGGGGGCTTCGGCGTTGATAAGCTGTGCTGTTTCCACGTCGCTCTCAGCCTTATCCACGGCGGTATAGGCGGCGGCGTTGATCACGGCATCAGGCGCATGGGCATCAATCGCAGCGGCGCAGGCGGCGGGGTCGGTTAAGTCAGAATCGGCGCGGGTGAGGGCGATGATTTGGATATCATCGCTGTCCAGCGCGCGCAGTTCCGTGGCGACCTGACCGCTGCGACCGAAGACGAGGATCTTCATGCCTTGCCCAATCGCTCGCCAACGCCCTGGCGGTTTTGCAGCGCGCGCCACCAGTCTTTATTCTCTAGGTACCAATCCACAGTGCTCGCGAGACCTTCTTCCACTGTGACCGAGGGCCGCCAGCCAAGCTCTGACCGGATACGTGTCGGGTCGATGGCATATCGTTGATCGTGGCCGGGGCGGTCGGCAACGAAGGTGATCAGATCGGCATGGGGTGCGCCTTCGGGATGGCGATCATCGAGTAGGGCGCAGATCATCTTGACCAGCTCAATATTGCTGACCTCATTTTCGCCCCCAATATTATAGCTGCGGCCCAATTCGCCCTTGGTCATCACGGTCAGCAGCGCATCGGCGTGATCTTCGACAAACAGCCAGTCGCGCACATTTGCGCCATCTCCGTAGACCGGAATTGGCTCTCCGGCGAGCGCTTTGAGGATGACGACGGGCACCAGTTTCTCGGGGAAGTGGTACGGCCCGTAATTATTGCTGCAATTTGTAAGCACTATCGGCAGATCATAGGTCTCGCCCCAAGCGCGCACCAAATGATCACTGGCGGCTTTCGAGGCGGAGTAGGGGCTGCGCGGGTCATAAGGCGTATCTTCGGTAAACTGCCCCGTGGGCCCGAGCGAGCCATAAACCTCATCAGTAGAGATATGGTGAAAGCGGAAGCTTTCGGGTTTGCTCGACCCTTGCCAATAGGCGCGCGCAGCCTCCAGCAACGTATAGGTGCCGGTGACATTGGTCTGAATAAACGCCCCCGGCCCGTCGATGGAACGGTCCACATGGCTCTCGGCCGCGAGATGCATCACTGCGTCGGGCTGATGTGCTACGAAGATCCTATCCAACGCCTCCCGATCGCAAATATCCGCCTGTTCAAACGCGTAAAGCGGGCTGTCCGCCACGCTCGCCACATTCTCAAGGCACGCCGCATAGGTCAGCGCATCAAGGTTCACCACGCTATGCCCCTGTTCAATCGCCAACCGCACCACTGCCGAGCCGATGAAACCCGCGCCGCCTGTTACCAATAGCTTCATTTATAGACCCTCAAATGTGAATGGACTATTAAGGTCAGCCAAAGAGGGCGCATTTGCGTCCTTGTCCGACAAAACCGGAGCAATATCTCCCAAACCCCAGTCAATTCCGACTTGAGGATCATCCCAAGCGACGGCCCCTTCAGTCTCCTGCGCATAATAATCCGAACATTTGTATATAATTTCGGTGTCCTGCGTACGCGTCACGAAACCATGCGCAAAGCCTGCTGGTACCAGCATCTGCTTTCCGTTCTCGAAGCTCAGTTCAGCGCCATACCACTGCCCATAGGTAGGAGAGCCGTTGCGGATATCCACCACTACGTCAAAGAGAGCGCCTCGCCCGCAGCGCACAAGCTTGTCCTGTGCATGGGGTGGTGCCTGAAAATGGAGCCCGCGGATGGTGCCTTGGGTCATGGACAGGGAGTGATTGTCTTGCACGAACTGCGTGGTGATCCCATGCTCGGCAAGCGCTTTGGAGCTGTAGCTTTCGGAGAAGAATCCGCGATGGTCTCCAAAGCGGGCGGGGGTGATGATGATGACGCCGGGCAGGAGCGTTTTCTCAATCTTCATCTATGAATACCTTTGATGATAAAATTATCATATACCTAGCGAAACAGCGGTCGGCTGTCGACTAATCCTACACCCTCAAAAGCAACTAAACATGTACTAACCCCTAAATGTTTCGCGCGCGAAACATTTAGAGTTGTAGCACTGCACGGATACGTTCTTCGATTTCGGGAGTAAGCTCCGCTCCGCCAATCGTGATGGTTTTAGCAGAGCGCTCTAGCCAGAGGCCGGGCGAAAGCTCCTCCCTCTTGCCTCCCGCTTGTTTTACAACTTTAGGTGCCTTTGGCGTCTCGAGAGCGGCCGCCAAGATATCTTGTTCTACTTCAGGTGCGGGAGAGCTTCCTAGCCCACTCAAAGCCTCAACAACATCCGACTTAAACGCCTCATCTACTTGCAGCTTTTGGGACAAAGCTAGCCCCAAGCGTTCCCCGATCGCAGCGGGGTAAGAAAGATACGGCCCAAGCTGCTCGACCACGGGAAGAAAGCTTTTGATCTTGGAGCGTTTGGCTCGGCTACCATTGCCGAATAGACCGTTTAGGGCCGATTTTGTATCTACATACACCCCCTCTTCAACTGCACGCGAAACGATGCGGGCGCGTTCGAAATACGAGAGGCCGACGCGAATTTCGTTTTCTTCGACCATTGCGACATAGGCATCGGCAGCGTCGACGGGGCGGCGGACGAGAGCGAGGACAGTACTAAAACGCACATTTTCAGTTTCTTTATAGAGCTGCGTGAGGGCTGTCAGACGGCGCCAACCGGAAATGAGGCCGTAGCCGCCCTGTTCCGTTGCAACCACTTCGATTGGGGTTTGCTGCCCGCGCGCTGACAGTGAGGCTCTTAGCGCTGCCATGTCTTCGTCGTCAGCAACAAGCCGGTCTCGGACGAGGTAACTGCTTTCGATCTGATCCAGATGCAATGACTGCACCATGCGGCCTTCAGCACGGGCGGAGTGCAATTCGGCTGTAACCTCTGCCAAGGCCGCACTGGTGGCTGCATCACCAGCGACATGGGCGATCGGTGGGCTGGGGGAACGCCTCTTCGGGGCCACACCCTGAGGGTAGGTAGGGAACAGTGCTTTTGTCTCTAATGGCGACATAGAGCCTGTATCTGTCACAGGTTCCCCAGCGAGGTAATCGCCCCGAGGCGGGGTTAGTCTTTTGCGTTTTGCCATGTCTTATCCTCTCTCTTGAGCGGTACAATGCTGAAGGCAGTAAAGTTAACCAGATGCTGTTTCTGCGTCCGCAGCTTTCGCATCGCGATGCCACGCACCGATCAGCAGGCGTTTGAAAGCAGCATAGGTTGAATCGAATGTCTGGCGCCCGCGGGCGTAGGTCTCGCGGTTGAAATCACGGTAATCAGCCTCGTAAATGCCGTTCACGCTTTCGCCGGCCTGCCCGATCAAAGCAGTAAAATCCTGCCGGTGTGGCGACAGGGTTTGCCCCAGATACGCCTGTATCAGCGCCGCAAGTTCTGCCTGTTGCGCGCCGTCATAACGGGTGATGACAGCACGTACTGCGTCCCACTCGAACTGCAGCCCTTCACGCCCCAAAGCGCGGGCAGCCATGTTCTCGCCGTCTTCGATGGAGCTGAAGGTGGAATGAAGCATATCAAAGAACCGCCCGGTACTATCGAATTCAAGAAACGAGGCGCCAAGGGGGACCAACAGGATGTCAGCGGCGGCCAGACCGTTGATGGTGAGATAGCCAAGGGCAGGGGGGGTATCGACGAAAATCACATCGTAGTCGTCTAGTACGCCGTCGGCTTCGAGCCGATCGGTTAATGCATCCCAGAGCTTCCAGCCCCGGGTCGCCATACGCCAGACAGGGATCTGGAACTCGGCCCAATACAGATTCAGCTGGGCGCCAATCAGGTCGATGTTGGGCCAATGGGTCGGGCGGATCAAATCACCGGTGCTCATTTTGAGCGCTTCTGACAGGGTATCATCTAGCGGTGTCGGCGCCTCACCTCGGTCGGCTTTGGCGCGATTTTCGGCTTGAGCAGCCTCCGCATAGTGGCGGGCGATCACCGGGAAAACGGTGCCCCATTCATCTTCGATCCGGCCCCCAAAAATCGACGTCATGGAACCTTGGCTGTCGAGGTCGATGACGAGCACTTTGTAGCCATCCAGCGCGGCCGACATCGCCAGATGAGCGGCCGTAGAGGTCTTACCCACACCACCTTTGAAGTTCGCGACCGATACGATTTTCGCGGGCAGGCCCTGGGGACGGTAGGGGCGGTATTCTTTCGACTTGGATCCTTCAGATCCGAAATGGGCGCGCAGGCGTAGGACCTCGTCGAGAGTGAACCATTTGGCACCGCCAGCGGTTTCGGATGTGCCTTGGGGCAGGTCCGGGTTGTTGCGCAGCACGCGGCGGAAGTGAGCTTGGGCCACGGGGATCAGATACTTGGTGATCTCCCATGTCGAGAATAGGCGCAGGCGCTTTTGACCCGCTTCATCCATCCCCCGGCCAGCAAGATCTTGGCGCCCTCGAGAGCAGGCCTCCGCGATGGCATGAAAGTCTTGCGACGACGTCGGTGGACCCAGATCGGCCATGGCTTGATCGGGATCAATATTGAAGTACGGGGGGAGGGGCTCACTCATCGGAAATTCGCTTATGTATTGCGTTTCCATCTATGTACCAGAAAACGCGTCACATGGAAGAAAAACCGTACTTTGTGAAGATTTTCTCAGCAAATACTAAGGGTTCGGCTGGGTGCTTGGTTTGAAAATCTCGATGTGATGCAAATCCAACCCAGTGTTATGATGTGTTATTATCAAGTTAAGGGTTCTGTGTGAAATTCATTTATCTTTTTTTATCAAGGGCTTTTGTATAGCGCCTTCAGTGGGAGTGACTCTGAACCCCCGAAAGACTGACTCTGAAACCCCGATAAAGCGACTCTAATCCCCCGATCAAAATGTCCGAGGGCAGGGGTGAGTGATGGACAAGCAATGTGGATAACTTTTAGGGTGGTGTCACTAAAACCACGATTCCCCAAAAAAAAGGGAACATCGAGCAGTGATCACGGCAGAAATTCGCACGTAAGAGGCGGAGGTTGTCGACAGGCAGAGGACAGAAAATGTCAAACCCCGTGCCCGCAGAGGGCCTGTTGCCCGACCGGCATCAGGCGGATTTCTTTGTCTGCGATATCTTTGATGCGATCCCTAAAGACGACCTTGCAACGATGGAGCATCCGGTTTTTTCGCTTTCGACCAAGCCGGATCGACGCATTTTGAACTACACCCATAACGGGACCGATATCACCGTCGTACCAAGCATGCGCGGGCTTGCGACCATCCATGACAAAGACATCCTGATCTTTTGTATCAGCCAGCTGATGTCCGCGCTGAATGCTGGCCGCGCCGTGGGGCGTACGTTAACGCTGCGCGCCTACGATATGCTGGTCGCGACGAACCGCGAAACCTCTGGCGATGCCTACCGCCGCCTACGCGAAGCTTTCGAGCGGTTGGCGGGGACGCGCATCACCACCAATCTGGAGACAGGTGGGATGGAGGTGACCAGCGGCTTTGGTCTGATCGAGAATTGGGAGATCGTCCGCCGCGCCCGCGGCGGCCGGATGGTAAGCGTTAAGGTAACTCTGTCAGAATGGCTTTACCGGGCGGTCCTGTCAAAATCCGTACTCACATTGAGCCGCGATTATTTCCGTTTACGTAAACCGCTAGAGCGACGGATTTATGAGATCGTGCGCAAACATTGCGGGCGCCAACCGGCTTGGCGGATTTCGGTTGAGTTGCTGTTGAAAAAATCCGGCTCTGCGTCCCCGCGCCGCGTCTTTCGCAAGATGCTGCGCGATATGATCGAGGCGAACCACTTGCCCGATTACGAGATGGAGGAAGAGGCGGGCGACATGATCCGCTTCACCCGTCGTACCCTGATCGAAGATGGCCCCGAAGCGCCACCCTTGTCAGAACAGGCGATCGAGGCTGCGCGGGCAATTTTACCAGGTGCTGATGTCTATGCGCTGGAGGCTGACTGGCGGGCCTTCTGGGCGGCTTCAGGGCGGCCTAAGTTACGCGCAGCAGATGCCGCGTTTGTAGGATTCGTGAAGATGCGAGCGGAGAAGGGGGACTAAGGCGCACACCAAAAAACACTGGCCTTGAGATAAAAGACACATCGGTGTAATGTTATGATGCTTATTTTAAAGCTCTGATATTTTTTCACCTGTTTAAATTTCTCTAGACCAAGTAGTTCACATGCCATGGAACACCTCGGGATAAATATGTTTTTCTGGCACAATTATGTGCTGATATTTCTGTCTTTTTTTATCTGTACGATCCTCATCGCTCTTGCGCCTCGCGCTCCCAGACTTGCGGGCCAGGATGACCACACATGCGCGGTACAATCCATGCATGTACGCCGAACGGCGCGGGTCGGAGGGCTTGCGATATTTCTGTCGATTGTTGTCAGCATCTTTTTTGCGCCAGATGCGATTGCTGGACCCTATGCCTACCTCATCCTCGCTAGCTTGATTTTGTTTCTCGCGGGCATCTTTGAAGACTTAGGCTTCGGAGTCTCTCCTCGGGATCGTCTTATAGCCACGGCTGTGGCGAGCCTTGCTGTGATGTTCTTTTTCAAACTGTGGCTGCCAAGAGTAGAAATTCCAGGGCTTGATATGGTGATGTGGCATTGGGCAGTTGGTATTCCGGTGACACTGCTAATCACCGCTGGCGTGGCCAATGCGTTCAACATGGTTGACGGCGTAAACGGGCTGTCATCGCTTTCTGCAATGACAGCTGCGCTCACACTGGCTTATATCGCACAGAAGTCTGGGTATGCGGATATTGTCCCCCTTGCGATTATGCTGGCATCCATCGTGCTTGGGTTCTTTTTGCTCAACTACCCTTTTGGCCTGATTTTCTTAGGCGATGGCGGGGCCTATGTTCTTGGCTTTATTCTAAGCTGGCTGGGCATCTTTATTATCGCCAATGCACCGGAAGCTTCCCCTTGGGCAATTGTTCTCACGATGTTTTGGCCCATCGCTGATATGGTGCTTTCAATCTACCGCCGATCAAAGCGGAAGAAAGCGACGACCGCCCCGGACCGCCTTCATGCCCACCAGATGGTGATGCGTACGCTGGAAATACACTTCTTGGGCCGAGGGCGGCGCGGGCTGGCAAACCCGCTTACCACGCTCATTCTGGCCCCATTCGTTATCGCACCGGCTTTGACCGGTGTGCTGTTCTGGGATCAGCCTCGCGCGGCATTTTTAGCGGTGGTCTTTTTCAGTGTGGTGTTTGTTCTGTCATACACCTATGCGCGACCTATTGTGCGGAAGCTAAAGCGTCGGGTACGGCTGATTACCATCCATAGCTAAAGTCTAAGGCTGCTCTTTTGTGTCTGCTTTTGCCCAGCGCTGTCTTTGCTGCCTCCATGACAGAGCCAAGAGGACAGGCAGGGCAAGGGTGTATACCGTGTCAGAAAACGCTTCGCTCCAGTTCACGCGACCGGTCCATGCGATCCAGTCAAGGCAGTCGAGTATCTCGTTCGTGACCTGGACCAAAAGCACACATCCCAAGGCCAAAGCGGGGGCATGTTTGGTCCGGCGCGCAAGGATCGCCGCGCCTAGAAATAGAAGTATGCCCACCACAATATGGGCGGCATTCGTGCTTAGGCTCATATGTGTGAGGATGTTTTTTTTACCCTCATACCACCAGCTGTTCATACCAGATTTGCCCTTCTTGCTTTGCCTGTGCATGCGTTACGACAAATCGCATCTAGCGGCTTGGAAAAATCTCTTCAAGCCGCTAGGAGTTAGCAAGTTTTGCATGAGGGTCTGACCATTTTTCCTTGCGCCAATATGGATAGGTACACATGCGAAAGATATAGCCATGTGGTATTTTGCAGAGCTTGCTGGCCGAGTTATGCCAAGAGGCAGTCTGCTCAGGACTGCAAACAGGATATGTGTTAATGGTTTCTTCGATTTTATGTGTGTGTACCGGCAATATCTGCCGCTCTCCGGTGGCTGAGGCGGCGTTGCGGGCAGCTTTGCCGGATGTGGCCGTAACCTCGGCGGGTCTGCATGCGCTCGTGGGACGGGATATCAACACGGACAGCGCCGAGGCGGCGCGCGAGCAAGGCATTCCCTTACTCCCACATGCTGCGCGGCAGTTTACATCGCAACTGGGCGAGCAGGCCGAATTGATTTTGGTAATGGACCAGGATCACCGTGACGAGATCATCCGCCGCTGGCCGCACTTTAGCGGTAAGACGATGTTGCTGGGCTATTTCGAGAACAGTAAATCCATTCCCGATCCATATCGGATGGGTATGGGCATGCATCAGCGTGCGGTTGAAATGATCCGAGAAAGTGTCCCGCATTGGGTACAACAACTGGCCGCGATGCGCGGATGAAGGGCTCATCCATGATTGAGAACTCCCAAAAAAATATTTCGCAAATCGAAGATAGCGATGGCGATCTAGATCTCAGCGACCTGTTAGCTCAGATTTTCGCTCGGAAATGGCTTATTGCCGGATTTTTTTTACTTGGTGGATTGATCGGGCTGGTCATTGGGCAGCTTGGTCCGAATGAATATCGTGCGACATCCGTTGTGCAGATAGAAAAGCGCTCCAGTGGGATGGTGCTTCCAGAAGAATTGATCGGCAACCTGCTGTCCGGCGGAGAACAAGCTCGTGGATCATCTTTTGAGACCGAGATACATGTGATCCGTTCACGGCTTATTCTAGGACCCGTCGTTGAGGAGCTTGGGATAAACGCTCGTGTAGAGCCAGTACGCGCGCCTATTATCGGAGACTTTCTTGCGCGTAGGTCAATTCCCTTAATCGGGTCTTTGTTATCGGAGGCTTATCAGCGTCCAGGCGAAAGCATTTTACTGAACCAGCTCCGGGTTAGCGAAGACTTGATGGGGGTGCCTATCTTGTTGCGCGTAACTGGTTCCGATAGTTTTGAGATTACCGCCCCATATTCAACTGCAGCAGTTACTGGTCGGGTTGGTACACTTGTTACTTTAGATGGCGATATCCAATTACGGGTGACCACACTAAATGCGGCCAAAGGGCGTGAATACCAAATTTTTGCCGAGCCGTTACGTGACGGCGTTGCGCGGTTGCGCGAAGGCCTATCTGTAAGCGAGCGCCGATCAACTGGCATTATTGATTTCGGGTTTACCAGTTCGGACCCTGCTTTGAGCCTCATCGCCGCAAACACAGTCGTTGAGTCCTACCGCACACAAAATCTGCAACGTCGCTCGGCTGAAATCGACCAAAGCATCGAGTTTATTGAAAGTAAAATACCAGAGGTTCAGTTGGAGTTAGAAGCTGCTGCAACCGCGCTGTCTACCTACCGAGAATCTCAAGAAAACCTAGAGCTCAGCCTTGGAACACAGGATCTCCTGGACCAGATTGTTCAGATTCAAGCTCGCTTGGAAGAATTGGAATTCCAAGAACAACAATTGGCACAGCGTCTGACCCCGAACCACCCTGACTATCAGTCACTTCTGGCCGAGCGTACTCAGTTGCAAAACCGCCGCGATAACCTGCGTGCCGACCTTCAGGATGTGCCTGCCGCGGAGCAGGAGTTTGCACGCTTGCAGGAGCGCATGGTCAGCGCACGCGAGTTGGAACGCCAATTGATCGCCCGCGCCGAACAGTTGCGCGTGCTGCGTGCCAGTGCCGTGGGTAATATCCGCGTGCTGGAGCCGGCTGAGGTGGCCCGTCTTGTCGGACCAAATCGTAAGATGCCCGCCCTTGGTGGCCTGTTTGGGGGGCTTGTTTTTGGTATCCTACTTGTCTTCGGGCTCAATTTCTTGCGCCGGGGCATTGAAGATGCACGCGAAGTCGAAGAGCTGGGGCTCTCCGTGCTGGGGTCCGTTAATAAGGTGCCTAAACTAGCTGGAGCCAGAAATGGTATCCCTGCATATGCTTTGGTCAGACATGAGCCAAGCAATGTCGCCGTGGAAGCCTTTCGCGGGCTGCGCACCGGTATGAGGTTCACCCTAGCGGCTCGTAATGCCAAAACGCTTATGATTACGTCGTGTGCTCCAGCGGACGGTAAGTCTTTTGTTTCTCTAAATCTTGCTATGATTAACGCGACGTTGGGTACACGGGTTTTGTTGATTGATGCCGATATGCGCCGCGGCAAGCTAGGGCGAAATTTCGGAGTTACAAGCAAGCAGGCAGGCCTCGCTCAGGTACTGGTGGGCGAAACTGATTTAGTGGGAGCAATACATACTGATTCAAAAACAGGCCTTGATTTTATCGGAACTGGCAGCCGCCCTCCTAACCCTGCGGAATTGTTGGAAAGCAACTCTTTTTCAGACCTACTTTCGGTGCTCTCTGAAAAGTATGATTTGATTATCGTCGATGCCCCGCCGATCCTTGCCGTAACGGATGCTGCGATCATCGGTCAAAAAACCGATATTACACTGATGCTGGTTCGCCATCTGGTGACAACAACGCCGCAGCTACAGTCCGCTTTGAAGGGATTGGAGCTTGCAGGGATTACACCAGCAGGTGCGATTATTAACCAATATGACATGAACAAGAGCCGGTACGGTCAATATAGCACGAGCTATGGATACCATTATGGTGCTTACAACTACAATTACTCTACGGAGGAGTGACGTGTTTTGAATATTTTTCCCACCGTCGAAGCACATCTAAAAAGCGGGGCCATTTTTCTTGTTTGCGGAACTGGATTTATCAGTTTCAGTATCGCATACCTTGCAACAGTCATGATGCGGACCAATCAATAATGTCTGTCCTCTAGTAGCTAGGCATGTAAATATTGACGACCAACAAAAGCGGGCGGGGCACGATGCAGAACGAAATACAACGCAAGGCAGCAAAAATGATGCTTGCGGCGATGATACTCGTTTTGGGGGGATGCGCAGGGCAAATGCGGTTTCCCATCTCCGAAAATGCTCAAGAGAAGTTGGTCGATCAGAACATCAATGTCGTTCGTATAACGACGGAGAATATCTCCCAGTATCGCACCCCTGTATTCTTCAGTAATCAAACGCAGCCCGCAAACCCTCCCTTAGATCCAGCCCCTTATACATATCGGGTTGGAGCTGGTGATGAACTGCGGATCATGGTCTGGTCGAACCCTGAGCGCACTGAGGCTGTAGGCGCTTCCGGCGGCGCGACAGGAAATGTTGAGCAAGGCATTGTGGTTAATGAGCACGGCCAGTTCTTCTACCCCTTCGTGGGGGCTATCCGCGGCGCAGGGCGCAGTGCGACCGAAATTCGAGCCGACTTAACGAAACAACTCCGGACTTTCATTGCAGACCCACAGGTCGAGGTGACTGTTTCACGCTTCAGTTCTCGGAAAGCAACGATAACAGGCGTTGTGGAGACGCCTGGGCCAGTAACTATCACCAACGTCCCTTTGCGCTTGCTGGATGTCCTCAACCAAGCCGGGATTAATGAAGCTGGGGATCTGGCAAATGTCGCAATCCGCCGTCGGGGCAAAGCGTATAACGTCAATCTCAAGGCATTCGTAGACCAAGGCGCAGCGCGTCAGAACCCTATTATTCTCGACGGCGATGTCATTAACGTCCCCCCAATCCGAGATAACAAAATATTCACCTTCGGGGAGATCGACACCAGAGAGATACCGCTGCCCTCCAATGCACCAGTTTCTTTGACCGAAACCCTTGCTGAAGTGGGCGGAATCGACCGTATCAGAGCAGATTCACGCGGGATTTTCGTTTTCCGTCGTACCCCTTCTACGCCCCAAGGCTTCGATGTGTTTCAGTTCAATCTCAAGTCGGCTACGGCGCTAGTACTTGCGACAGATTTCAAGATGGCGCCGCTAGACATCATCTTTGTCACCAACGACCCGATTACGCGCTGGAATGACACGGTAGGTTCGCTTGTTGCGCCGTTGACTGGGTTGGTACGTGTTCGAGCCGTTGTGGAACCGAACTAAATGAAGAGCGAATATTCCTATCTACTTAGATGCACAAACGTGGACCTGTCGCGCTTTCGTGCCGCCCCAGGTGCTCGTTTAGGCTGTTGATTGTCACTGAGAACTGACCCGGTATTTTCACCGAGATTTGACCCACCCTCAGTTATGCGTCTTGGTTCATGACGCGGTCAATGTTTTGGCCTCCTTTCGTGTTCTCTTTGCAGCCTCAGCGCTGGCCTTGTAGCGGTAGCTGTCGTTTCCGGTTTCGAGGATGTGGCAGCGGTGGGTCAGCCTATCGAGGAGCGCGGTTGTCATCTTTGCATCCCCGAAGACCTGCGCCCATTCTGAGAAGCTGAGGTTTGTGGTTATGATGACGCTGGTGCGCTCGTAGAGCTTGCTGAGCAGATGGAAGAGCAGCGCCCCGCCAGATGAACTGAACGGCAGGTAGCCGAGTTCGTCCAAAATGACCAAGTCGACCTTCGTCAGCGTCTCGGCCAGTTTCCCTGCCTTACCAAGCGCCTTTTCCTGCTCCAGCGCGTTGACCAATTCCACGGTCGAGAAGAAGCGCACCTTACGTCGGTGATGTTCGATGGCTTGGACGCCGATTGCTGTGGCTGTGTGGCTCTTGCCCGTTCCGGGACCGCCGATCAAAACGACATTCTCGGCCGCTTCGATAAACTCGCATCGGTGTAGCTGCCGCACTGTCGCTTCGTTGATCTCACTCGATGCAAAGTCGAAGCCCGTCAGATCCTTGTATGCGGGGAAGCGGGCAACCTTCGTGTGGTAGGCGATGGACCGTACCTCGCGTTCGGCGATCTCGGCCTTGAGCAGCTGCGACAGCATTGGTGTGGCAGCTTCGAACGCTGGCGCGCCCTGAGCGACCAAGTCTTCAATCGCATTTGCCATGCCGTATAGCTTGAGACTACGTAGCATGATGACGATAGAGGCTCCCGCTGGGTCATGACGCATCGCGCTTCTCCTCAGTCTGTCGCAACCCGTCATAGCGACTGACGTTGGCCTCTGGCGCTGTCTGCAATGCCAGTGCGTCCGGCGGATCGACCTCGGGGCGATCTGTCGGTCTGCGGTCGATCAATCGATGCAACAGGTTCAGGATGTGCGTCTTGGTGGGAACGCCTGCTTCAAGTGCCAGCTCCACTGCGCACAAAACGTCCTCTTCGTTGTGCTGAAGAACCAAAGACAGAATGTCGACCATCTCTCGGTCACCGCCTTCTTTACGGTAAGCGGTGCGCCGATCCCACCTATTTAGCGTAATTCCATGGTAGCAGATCGTTGATCTGGCTTTGTTTGTGGCCTGCGACGATGGCAGTGACCGTATCTGTCAGATAGGCATGCGGATCGACACTGTTCAATTTGCAGGTCTCGATCAAGGAAGCGATGACGCCCCAGTTTGTGGCACCGTCGTCGTGGCCAGCGAAGAGTGCGTTTTTGCGGTTCAGAGCTATGGGACGGATCGTGCGTTCCACTGCGTTGCTGTCCATTTCGATGCGGCCGTCGGTCAAAAACAGGCACAGCCCGTCCCAGTATTTTGCGATGTATTTGAGCGCTTCACCCAAAGGGGCTTTAGCAGACAGCCGCGCGCGGTTGGTCGTGAGCCACTCCTCAAACGCGACGATCAACGGTGCCGATTGGTCTTGCCGTGCTGCCAATCGCACCTCGGGTGCCAGACCCCGGATATCCTTTTCGATCAGGTAGAGCGCAGCGATCTGTTTCAGCCCGTCTTCGGCGATGGGGGCAGTGCCAGATTGTGCAACTTCGTGAAGTTTGCGACGTGCGTGGGCCCAGCAGTAGGCCAAGACGACATTGTCATCGGCGCGTTTGAGTAAGCGGTTATACCCGGCATATCCGTCCACTTGGAGGATGCCAGAGAAGCCTTTCAAAATGTCATCTGCATATTGGCCGGAACGCCCGGGCGCATATGTAAAGGCAACGCCCGGTGGAGCCGCTCCACACCAAGCCCTGTCATCGCGGGCCAGTGCCCAGAAGTAACCAGTTTTGGTTTTACGTTTGCCAGGATCAAGCACTGGTGCTCTTGTTTCATCCATGAACAATTTGGTTGAGCTTTTCAGATCAGCCATTAACGCATCGAAGACAGGACGGAGTTCATAGGCTGCCTTGCCGACCCATCCTGCAAGGGTGGAGCGATCCAGATCGATGCCTTGGCGGCTGTAAATCTGTGCTTGGCGATACAACGGCAAGTGATCCGCGTATTTGCTGACAAGAACATGCGCCACCGTTGCCTCTGTCGGCATACCACCAGGGATAAGCCGGGCGGGTGCGGGTGCCTGAACAACCCCATTGGTGCAGGACCGACATGCATACTTTGGGCGGCGGGTAACGATCACACGGAACTGGGCGGGGATGATGTCCAATCGTTCAGACGTATCCTCACCAATCATATGGCGTTCAGCACCGCAGCCGCAGGTCATGCTATCGGGCGTAATCACTTCTTCAATACGCAGTAAATGTTTGGGGAATGAGCCACGGTTGGTATTGCGCGGTTTTGTCGGGCGCGATGCAGGTGGATCCACCGCGTCATCTTCAGCGTGGACCGCCGCCATCGCCGTTTCGATGTCTTCCAGCGCCAGCTCAAACTGCTCGGGATCGGCCTTCTCAGAGCGTGCACCAAACAGCGCACGCTTGAAGTCAGCAACCAGTTTCTCCAACTGATCGATACGATCCTGCTTGCGCAGATTGCGGTCCTCTGAGGCGGCAAGCAGCGCCTTCAGGGCCTCAATATCATTAGGGAGATCGGCAGGTTTTGACATGGGGAATGACTACCATTTCCTGCACCTCAATACCCCTGCAAAAGACGGCCTGATTCATTCTGCCGCAGTCGGCGGGCGCGCGGACAAAGCCCTTACTTTCCGCCAGTCCAATCCTGAGAATAGCGCTTCAAACTGGGCGTGGTTCAGCGCCATCAAGCCATCTTTGATGGCAGGCCAGGTGAAGATATGCTCCTCCAGCCTCTTGTAAGCCATGACCAGCCCGGTGCCGTCCCAATACAACAGCTTCAGCCGATCTGCCCGTTTCGAGCGGAACACAAATACGGTCCCCGTAAAGGGGTCTTTGCGTAACTCGTTTTTGACAAGCGCTGCCAGACCGTCATGACCTTTGCGGAAGTCTACCGGCTTGGTCGCCACAACGATCCGCACCCGGTTTGAAGGGAACATCATGAGGGCGCATTCAAGGCGCGAGCAATCTCGGCAATGCGCGCCGCTGATGTTCTTGCATCCAATCGCACGGTGACAGCACCACATATCAGATCCAACGGCGACAGCTGCGCAGGTTCAGGTGCCACATCGACATCCTCGCGCACAATCAGCGCTGCAAAGCTCGGTTCTTCAGCCAAAGCAGGCAGAACCAGCTTGCCCTCCCGGGCCATGCGCCGCCATTCCGACAAATGATTGGCCCGCATGTCATACCGCCGCGCAACTGCGTCCACCGAGGCACCCTCCACCAGCGTCTCGGCCACAATTTGCGCCTTCACCGCATCCGGCCACCGGCGGTGACCACGCGGGCCCACAACCAAATCAATGTTACTGAGAAACTCCGTTGAGCGCTCCATGGAGAAACTCCCTGATAATCCATCCGTCAGGGCTGAATCTCAGATCAGAGGCTCACAAGGAAGGTGGGGGCGGCACATCGCTTACTCTTTACGCAGCATGCGATCCTGCAATTGACGGAAGGCATCCGGCATCTCCGTGAACGGCGCACCATTCCGAAGTGCGCCCGGTTTGCGTTGGATAACAGCGAGATAGTGGCGCCAATCATAGATGACCTTGCCGGGCTTTCGATGAGACCGCTCGATGATCCGCGCATGCTTGCAAACCGTTTGCCCTTCAGCGACCACGATCAGCCGTTCGGGATAGACATGCAAACTGACACGGCGGTTCGCAAAGCTGGCGGGAACGCTGTAGCGATTGCGTTCGAACGTGATCAGGCATGTGGGTGACACACGCTTACTGTGTTCGATAAAGCCATCGAATGCCGGCGGCAGTGCCATCAGCGTAGGCTTCTCGGCCTGCCACACGTCAGCGATGGACCCCGGCAAAGCCTTGTGCCGTGTCTCTGTCCAAAGGGCGATACAGCGATCTTCAAGCCATTGGTTCAACTCTGCCAGATCGGCGCAGACCGGCATGACCTGCCACATGCGGTTGCGCGCATCCTGCACATTCTTCTCAACCTGGCCTTTCTCCCAACCGGCCGCCGGGTTGCAGAACTCGGGCTCAAACACGTAGTGGCTGGCCATAGCCTTAAAGCGTGCATTGACGTCTCGCTGCTTGCCTTTGCCCACACGATCAACGGCGGTCTTCATATTGTCATAGATCCCGCGGCCAGGCACACCGCCGAATACGCGGAATGCATGCCAGTGGGCGTCAAACAGCATCTCGTGCGTTTGCAGCGGGTAGGCCCGAACCAAAAAAGCGCGGCTGTGCGATAGCTTGATATGAGCGACCTGAAGTTTGACGCGCTCATCGCCGATGTTGGCCCAGTCCTCGCTCCAGTCGAATTGGAAGGCTTCGCCGGGCGCGAACACCAAAGGCACGTAGGTGCCGCGCCCCGTCGTCTGTTCCGCTCGATGTCGATCTTCACGCCATGCCCGGGCGAAAGCTGCTACGCGTTCGTAGGAGCCATCATATCCCAACTTCACCAGATCAGCATGCATTTGTTTCACTGTCCGCCGCTCTTTGCGTGACTTCCGCGTCTGGATTAAAAGCCAGGCTGACAGCCGATCCGCATAGGGATCCAGCTTGCTTGGACGCTTAGGCGTCTTGAACTGCGGTTCCACTGCACCTTCACGCAGATACTTCTTTACCGTGTTCCGAGACAAACCCGTACGCCGGGCAATCTCCCTGATTGGCATTTTGTCACGCAATGCCCAGCGTCGAATGACACTCAAAAATCCCATGTCGATCACTCCAAATCCCCCCAACCAAAACCGTCGGGGAAGTGTGTTCACATGGGTCAATTCTCAGTGACAATTTATGGGGCTACCGGGTCAGTTCTCAGTGACAATCAACAGCTGTCCGTTGTCGCCTTGTATTTACGAGTTCTTACGACCGATATGCCGTTCTGACGCATCAGCCTGCCTACGCGGCGGTGCCCTACATTCAGACCAATTTCCTTCAGCTCTTCGGTCATACGTGGCCTGCCACTCTCGGGACATTGCTGCGCAATACCCTGCCGTGCAGTGCATAACTGCCCAAACTGAGACGGGATTGTTCTTTGATATGGGCCAGCGTGACCAAATCAGACCGCTGCCTGCGGCTGGCTGGACGGCTACGATGCGCCCGCAAACCACGCGGGCTGACTGCCATAACCCGGCACATCAGATTGATGGAAAATGTTGTTCGG
>Ga0208018_100213_pt1 | contig 19368 bp, 22 predicted proteins | sample 31_taG_FD_184105 | JGI IMG/M metagenome (GOLD analysis project Ga0208018, IMG submission 184105) | Marine viral communities from the Gulf of Mexico - 31_GoM_OMZ_CsCl metaG (SPAdes) (version 2) | ecosystem: Environmental > Aquatic > Marine > Oceanic | place: Gulf of Mexico | collected 2015-07-12 | reverse complement strand
TAGAACCAGATGAACTTGAAATATCATCGGCTTCGGCTGGATAAATACGGAATACTCCGCTTGAACTTGAATTATTTATTGAAAGCCTATACCATCCGTTTCCGATTGACTGAACAATATAGCCACCACCTCCGCTTGAAACTGCTCCCGTTGATAGGTTCAAGTAGCGGTATGATGTGCCGTATTCAATAGCGCACCAAGTTGAAGCGTTGGCTTTTACATAAACGCTTAAAGTGTTAGATGCGCTTGAAAGCGTACTTAAATTTTGTTCAACACGACCGCTTCCTGCTGATTTTGTTAAAAGCCAAGCATTAGTCGTTCCATCGTACCCAGATTGTCCACTAGTAACTGTTGAGTCCGTTTTAGTCCAAGCGGCATCGCTAAATGTGTTTGACTGCAAAATCTCGTTTGTACGAACTTTCTCCACCAAGCCCGAACTATTGACACGGGTCGCGTTAGAGGCTCGGCTGAATGTCAAATCGCCCGATCCATCTATCGGTTTAACACTATATACTTTTTGGTCTTTATAGCCACTCGGAATCATTACGAGTGAGGCATCATCAAAATAACTCATCAGTTCAAATTAAATAATTGTTCAACAAGGCAGTCTCGGCCTTCAAGCGTAGCCCCATCATCAGTCATCCGTTGGATATAGGTGTCAAATAGTTCGTAATAGTTATCCTCTCCCAAATCTTGCAGAGCAGCCACCAAACAATCGTAGCCCTCTAATACGCCTCCATCAGCCTCAACACGCTCTTGAAACGCAATAGCAATGTCATTGATAGGTGCGAAGCAAGGAGGTGCGCTATCATTTTGAATAGACAAGGTAGTGCGGTCAGTATCGCCCCACCAAGTCTCACAATAGACAGTTCCCCAAGAGATAAGATTACTCATTTTTTGCTTCTTCCTTTAGAAATAACTTCAGTTTGCGGATATTTTGCATCTTCGGTTTGTAAGTCCGTTTAGAGAACCCAACCGCTCCTTTGGATGTCTTTGTCGGGGTAGATGTCATTGTTAGTGTTTGAGTTGTACTCGGGGAACAAATCTTGGTTGAAAGACATATAGTCCACAAACCGTTGGGTGTAGTATTCCGCTATCTTGCGTTCCTTCTCTACCAAGAAGTCAACCTCACCCTTTTCTACACTTGTTGAGTTTTCGCTATTGTGCTTGTAGACTCCTCCGTTGGCAATCGTATAGGCTGCAAAGGGAAGATACTCCATCATCGCAAAATGGATGAGCATAGGTTGGATGTAGGTGTTTACCAATGAGAGGTAGTTTCCAGCAAGAGTCCCAGCAATGATGTCGGCTGAAATCTTATTGTACAAGTCCGTACCCAAGTAGTTTTGGATATGAATCTCTTGAGCCACCTTAATCCATTGAATGAATTTATCGGTATCTACATTGCCTCCAAGTGCGGTGCTACGCACAAGGTCTTCTCGCTTGATAAATAAAGCCGTTGCCATCTCTTATCGTGGGTTTACAAATCCTTCATTGGGCATATCAACGGGACGAGTGGCTACCTTCTTGTCATTGACTTCCAGTTCCGCTCCCGCTCTCTTTGCCTTATTCACGCCTACCTCTGCATTGGGAGATTTTGCATCTACGCTCTTTGCTCCCTCTTTAGCCATAAACACCTTACGCATCCAAAAATGGTGGCATCGTGCGCCTCCCTTATACAACCAAATGTCATAGGTGTCCGCTCCTCCTACTCCGAATCCAGCATTAACGGCCTTTGTGGACATTGAAAGAATATCCTCCTTGCGGTAGACCTTCTTCGCTGATACCATCTTCTTGCAGAACTCTCGTGAGTTGTCTCCCGCTTGTTCGGGGGCGTAGCCATAGCGAACCTTGTAGGGACGGCCTTCGGGCGTTACTCCGTCTTGTGTTGACTTGGCATTGGGGAAAGCAGTCCCCGTAGAAGCGAAAGCAAAGAATTTCTCCATCTGCGCCTCTGCCTCGTAATCTACGGGGGCTTCCTCTACCAATTCCCATTCGGATTCATCAATAACCTCACCGAGAGCCTCCAACTCATTAAAGGCATTGTCAAAGTATTCATCCGTAGGTTCTGCGCTCAACTTAACGCCCGTTTCTTCTTCTTGTGTTTCTTGGTCTACAACCACATTATCTTGGAACTCCAAAGGCTGAAGTGTCTTGAAGTACAAGTTGAGTGAAATGTCGTTAAAAGCAAGAATCTTATCCACACCATCCAAAATCATCTCTTGGAAGGGGCGAATGATAGTGTTGTCAAATAGGGTAGAAGCCGTCTTCAACTCATCAGCATTGTTACCCAGTCCGCTTTGGTCTTTAATACCCAAAAGCATCGGGGAAGTAACGCGGTGAGCAACCATCAACTTACGCATTGCCTCATCAGCCAAGAATTGATATTGGTCAGAAGCATCGGATAGTTGTACGGGTTCAATCGTAGCGGACATCTCCTTGTTGTCATTGAAGGCAAGGATGAACTTCCCCGCATTGCTCGTACCGCTAAACTTCTCACCGATACGGCTCTCAATCATATAACGCTCCTCCTCCGTTGGAACTCCGTTGTTGAAGTTGATCAACATAGAAGGACTCATTCCATTCTTGATGTTGTTGAGGTGGTAGTTTGCTACTTCCTCCTCAAGCTCGGCATATTGTAAGCCTCCTTGATAGTCAACTGGAGAATAATAGTAGAATCCCGCACGATAAGGGCGGATGTACAAAATCTCAATTCCCTCTTGGCTATATCCAAAGGCTGGGATACGCATAGGGGTTTCTTTCTTGTCTTTTACGGCACTCCAATCCTTTGCGTAGTAGTAGGCTTCAATATCTCCCTCCTCATTGCACTTCTCGGCTCGTAGGCTCTCAATAGGCATATGGAATACCTCCGTTACACGGGTGTGGTCTTTGGAGTAGATGACTTGGAAGGCACATTGACCCATCATCTTGAGGTCTGCCGTTACCTTACGCAAACAATCCTTTGAGAACAAGGACTTCATTTGAGCGTAGGCTTCGGGCTTCCGTGAGGAATCCGTAGCATCCAATCCCCTTCCGTAGATGAGTTCGGAGATGCCGTTGATGATGGCGTTGTTTGTTGCGCTTCCGTTGTATCGGTCAATCAGATACTGGAAGTAGTTGTTTGATTCACCATAGGCAACCCAATCCTTGTCCCGATATTCTTTGACTTCGGGAGTGGTGTAGTTGGATAGGTTTACAAATCGGATGTTGCTCATAACACAATAAATTCATTGTTGTAGGATTCCTCCTCCGTGTAGACATTTTGGTTCACCGTGAACTTGTCATATTCCGTTTGTGAAGTTACGAAAACTCTATCTCGGTAAATGAGATTAGAGCCTTTAAAAATCTTCATACCATAGAATGTCCCACCGACCAAAGAAAAGGTCGCAGAGAGGCTCATAAAGCCGTTAGATTCGGTGATAGATGGGTTGATGGTAGCCGTAGTGTTTGTATTCTCGTTTGTGAGGTACAAATTAACGCCATCAAGGTCGTTCAACGCTTGGCGTACACAACTGGAAGCCTCAAGCGTTCCACCATCAAGCAACACTCGTTCAAAGTACAAATCCAAATCCTCCGATGAGAACACATAATCTCTCGGAATGATGGTAATGGTTTGTGATGTTCCTACGGGTTGTAAAATGTGCATCGTACCTAAATAACCTCAAAGTGAAAGTTTATTCCAAAAAGAAAGGGGGCAATCGCCCCCCTCCATCTCATCAAGTTTAGCACTCTTTCAAATTGCTAACGCAAATATGTGAATTATTTTATTTCTTTTAGGAATTGGCGCATATCATTTCGCAGCATAGAATACTCAAGAATGACTTGCCGACCCATATCTATAACTTGCATACCTTGCTTCCACAAAGGAACTTGTTGTGGCTTTCCACCCATCTCAATTGCTAATGCCTCCAATGGTTTAAGCTCTTGCTTGATGCTATTGGTCATTCGGTCAATAGTATCAATATCATCTTCAATTGTCTTGAGGCTTTGCTCAACTTCAATTTTCTTGTTTTTGACTTGTGATACAATTGACTCTACTTCGCTCAATGATGCTGATTTAAGGTCTTGCATCAATCGCTCAATCTCACGCACGGGAGCATTCAAAGCACCAATACCACGAGCCTTCTTGGGTTCAATGAAAGAAAATGCTTTCATTAACTCGCTACGCAAAGTGGCGAACTGGTTTGAGAACTCGTATTTTGCTGCTTCTTCTGCAATAGAAGATATACGATTAAAAGCCTTTTGTATTGTTTTCATCTTTGAATTAGGTTAGAAGGGGGCATAAGCCCCCCTCCGTTTAACACACCTATTAAGGATTGATCTGCGTAGCAGAAACCACAACTCCCGCACCACTCAAAGTGTTGTCAAGGAAGTTGGCGGGAACTTGCTCTTGGGCAGTCAAAGTAAGGGTATAACCACTCAAGTCACCCATCGCTGCTCCAGTTACAATCGTTCCACCAGTAACCTCCGCTCCGTGAAGCAATCCCATCACAAAGATATTACCATTATAATCTTCTACAAAAATATGAGGACGGCCATAAGCCATCAATTTCAATTCTTTGTGTGAGGCCTTATCTAACTTGGTGAAGGTTAGCTCCAATACTTGCTCATAGAAAGTCGTTCCGTTCTCGCGTGATGAGTTTACATTCTGCGTGAAAGAGGAATTTCCTTTTACATCATATTGGTAAGCATCGGGTGTACCAGCGAAAGAATCAATCGCATCGGTATCCGTTACATCGTAGGTGATAGCACCCAAATCTCCGTAGTTGGAGAAGTAGACTGCCTTGATGCCACCTACTACATCTTTACAAGGGACTGTCCGTCCAGTACTTAAATCACAAGCCATAGTTATTTGAAATAAAAAAGGAGAGCGAGGGTGTTCCCCAAGCCCTCCTTTGGGTTAGTCAATTTCGGTTAATTAAGAGTACAATACGATGTCAGAACCGATACCATACTGAACACCAGCCGTGTATCGCATAATCACGCGAACATTTTGGCTTCCGTCCAAATCGCCCATATCCAACAACTTAACCTCGTTGTGATCGCTCAACAAGCCAGTACCGAAGTAAAGGTTAGAAGATTGAGCAGCAACCATCTTGTTGGAAGCAAGACCGCTTACCATAGCAACACGGATTCCGTCAAAGAACAAATCGCCTTGACCGTACCACATAGTTCCTTTGTTGTCCATACCATTAGCACCAAGACCGCTTGTTCCGAATCCACCCAAAGCACGAACATAAGCACGAGCTACATTTTGGGGAACATAGATAGTCAAGTCTTCCTTGCCGTAAAGAGCGTTGGGGATAGCATCAGCAACCTTGCCCAACTCCTCAATAACATTCGCAGCAGTAACGGTTGTTCCAGTAACATCGTTTACATCACCATCGGCAGTCATCAAAGTAACGAAGCCATCAAACTCTCCCGCAGTAGCGTTAACACCACCCCAAATAGTCTGCTCGGTCTTTTGAGCAACTTTAGCAGCAATGTGGCCGATCAAGAAATCGGAGAAAGATGCGGGAAGGTTGTCATAAACGGAGTAGCCCATTTGTACGGCTTCCCAGTCAGAACGGAAGTCCTTTTTGCACAACTGCAAGTTCACTTGGAATTCTTCGGGTTGCAAGATGCGCTCCGTCAAAGTCAAAGAAGAAGATGCAGAGAAGTCACAAGAGGCGTTAGCAACCAAGTCACCAGTAGCAACTTTCTTGATAACCTCTTTGAATTTGACATTAGGCTTGATTTCAACAAGACCCTTGTCAAGGGTGTCTGCGCTCAAAAGAGCAGCGGCAATATATTTGCCAGCAAATTCTCCACTATATGTGGTCGTAATACTTGTACTCGTGGACATTTTCTATTGTGGTTTTTTATTTGTTCAATTTAGACATCACTCGGTCAAAAGAAGTTTGAGGCCGACGATTGGCCAACTTGACTTCTGATTTGGGAGCGTTTTCGGGGTTGTGCTTGATAGGTTTAGCAGCAGATTGTGAGGACAACTCGGTTTTCAAGTTAGCGTTCTCCTCCTCTACGGCACTCATCTTCTCTTTGTAAGCACCCATTTCTTCACGGATAGCAGAAAGTTCAGCCTTGATTTCTTCAATGATAGGCATCACAATCTCCTTTACTTTGTCTTCCATCGGCATTTCTTCAGCCAATGTTTCTTCAACGACTTCTTCTTGGGTTTCCTCTGAAGCCTCAACTTCCACCTCTACGGCTTCTTCTTCGGCTTCGGCTTCTGCGGTCTTGATTTCTGCGATGACACCTTCTTCGGTAACATACAAAACACGGCCGTCAGCCAATGTGTACTCTCCAACGGGAACGGCAATGCGATCTTCTTCATTAACGATGAATACCTCATTACCCGCTTCAAACGCCTCTGCTTCAAGAACAGTTCCGTTCTCCAAAGTCATTTGCTCAAACTTGACCTCAACCGCCTCCTCTTTAACGGAAGACAATTCAGTCATAATGCGCTTTAATACTTCAGTTGCTTTCATAACTATCTAAATAATTGATTTAAAAAAAGAATTTACATTTTTAGTTGTTTCCCGTTGTTGCACCTATTCCTTGCGCCCATAGTGAGCCATCGCAACACTTACGGGAATAGGTGTTCTTGTCTTTGCATAAGCATCCACGCTTTGAGCCTTTGGGAGAGGTGCGTGAAGGTATTACTACATCGCCTTTCATAATTGTCCAAGTTCTTTGAGTTTGCTTTCTGCCCAACGCTTACCAGCCAATCCACCCCATAAGAGATAGGAGATGGTGCCACACGCCTTCGTATCACCCTCGTCATAGTATTCCTCCGCTCGTGAGAGATAGGAGTGCATACGCTTGATTGTCTCTACGCTGATGGGTTTGCCTTGTGCAAGTTGTTGAGCGCGGATCTTGCCGACATCCGTAGCGCATTTGTTGTTTACCTCTGCGTTTAGTTCAATGCCTCGTTTGGCGTTGTTTCTTACCGCTTCGGGATAGTCTGAATAGGATTCCAGTTCGGTACGCTTACCCGTCTTTCTACGGCCATCCTTTTTGATGACTGCTTTGATTTGGGATAGGATGAGTTCGGCTTCTTGCTCCTCCAACACTTCCATCTCTTGCTTGTTGAAGTTTACCTTGTCAACAAAGTATCCCTCAATAGAGAATCCCTTGACCTTTCCAGTCTTGACATAGTTCTCCCAAATGTCGGGGTTGTTGACCTTCATAGAAATCATCCAAGTGCCTACTGGCATATCCATTCCATAAAGGCGTGACTTATCTTTCTCGGTGTCCTCTACAATCCAAGATTCTACGACACTTAACTTTTGTAGCTCTGCCTCGTGTTCAAGGGTTGATTTGTTTTGGTTTCCATTCTGGAAGAATAGTTCACTTGCCTTGCGGATTGTGTCCTTTGAGAAATACACATAGAACTCCTCCTCACCGCTTCTGCGGTAGATGGGCTTGTTGGGGATGAGGGCTGCGCCCATTAGGATTCGCTTCTCCTCGTTTTGGGTAGCGAACTCTACCTTCTGCGTTTTGAGGGCTACAAAGTCCTCCTCAATAGCGGGATTCTCAACGATGCTGATGGCTTGGATTCCCATCAGTTCTTGCATCTCGTCAAGGACTAATTCAATTATGTTCATCCGAATGTTGCGGTTTTGATTCTCTTTCTTTCTAATTCTTGGGATGAAGTTACATCGCTTCCTACGACATAGGCTCTCATCGGTTGGCGGTTTTGTTGTCCGATACTCTCGGCAAGTTGGTTGATTCCACTTTGTCCCACTACATTAAATGAAGGAGAGATGGAAGGAGCAGATGCTCTCGGAGCAGCACTTGTGCTTATCTGCGTGGAATCATATTGGCTACGCCCGATGGCTGCAACTTGAGCAGCAGCAAAAGCACCCGCAAGGGTGGCTTGAATAGCGGGATAGGCTGGAAGCAATGAAGTGATAGGCGAAGCAGCAGCGGACTTAAATGCATTTTGTACGGATTCAATACCACTTACAATAGCCGAAGCTAATGATAGTTTCTTTTGAATCTCAAACTGTCTGCGTTTGGTTGCCTCGTCTCCATCGGCTGCTTCTTTTGCAAAGGCTTGTTGCAATGCGCTGATGGCCTCAAGGCTTTGGGATGCAATTTGATAGGACGCCTCTTGCAATGCCCTACGATTCTCAATGATCCGTTGGTCGTTTGCCCTCTCATTGGCTACGCGCTCTGAATCAAGTGCTTGTTTATTGGCGTTGTAGTCTGCATCAATCTGCAACTTCTCATTTGCCAAATCTTGGTAGTAGGCGGTTTCCGTTTGGCCTTGTGCCTCAAGACGGGCTATCTCCTCATTGACGATAGATAGGCGGTTGGCGTTGAGTTGTTCGTTTAGAGCCTCTTGTTTGGCGATTCTATCACGCTCAATCTCGTATAATCTTTGTGCTTTCTCCTCCTCGTTATAGATGAGTTCAGCATCTGCCGTTTTACGAGCAATCTCCGCATCAAGACGGGCTTGTTCTTGTGTTTCAAAGGCCTCGTTTGCTGCTTCCGTTGCGGAGCGTTGAATATCCAACTGCTCACGCATCAAAGAGTTTTGGTTCGTTAGGGCTTCGGAGCGTTGTCCCTCAAGGCGTTCCGATAGGTCAATCAATTCAAGTTCCGCTTGGCGTAGGGCTACGAGGTTCTCCGTTGTCTTGTTCTTCTCGTATTCTGCTCGTGCGAATGCTACTTGAATCTCAATCTGCTCACGCTCTTTGGCGGTTTGTTCTTCCAACAAAGCAAGGAGGTCGGCATTGGCCTTGATACGCTCATCAATGCTCTTTGTTTCATCATCACGCAGTTGGCGCAATACCTCTGCACTCCGTTGGTATTCCAACTGAATCTTTTGGCGTTGCACGGCTGCGAGTTGTGCAGCCTTCTCCAGTTCTACAAGTGCTTGAGCCGAATTAACGGCTTCCTTGATTTGGTTGGGTAGGTTTTTGGCGTAATCAAGAGCCGTCTTTGCAACATTCTTTACCGCTTCAATACCACCTTCCTCAACGCCTACGAGGGCATCTACGGCATCAGCCCCCGCCAACTTAACTTGTTCCAATGCACCCGCAAAATCTCCCGTAAAGAGGTTTGCAAGGGCTGAACCCAAGTGGCCTACCGATGAGAGTATTTGGTCAAAGAAGTTTAGAACATAATTTTGAATAGCACTACCAAAATCCTTGATGGATTGTACTGGGTCACTAAAGATGCTATTTAGGAGTTTGCTTACTGGTGGGAGTACCGATTCTGCAAGGTCGTTAAAAAGGATTTTAAGGGTATTGAGCAAGGTGTTGAAGATGTCCATCACCTTTTGGTTGCCCGTGAATACTTCCTTCAGTTGGTCAAACGCTGCAATGAAGATACCGATACCAATTCCCTTCAAGGCGGTTCCGATTCCACCTACGGCTTTTGAAACGGAGTTACCCGTTTTGCCCAAGTCCTTTACGCCAGTATTTACATCCTTGAGTTGCCCCTCAAGTTCGCCTACACGCTTATTGAGTTGATCAATGGCATCAATCAGTTTGGAGGCATCGCCCTCAATCTTTATGTTTTCAATTACTGCCATTATCTACGCTTTAAGAACTCCGTCCAAGTTTTGGGCATTCGGTACTTGCCTTTTGCGATGTCAATGTTTTGGCTCTTGCCTTTCCATTCATCGCTTTGAAGCAACTCAATTAAGTAACTCAAATAACTTGTCTTCATACATCGTTAAGTAATTCCAAAGTAGCCTTGCCCGTAGTCATATTGATGTTTGCGCTATTGACAATCCACTTTTGGTTGTTCCAAATAATCTTGTTCTTGAGGTCAAGGGTGATAATCTTCCCGATGGGGAGTTGGGCTTCTACTTCAACCAACCTACGGCTTGTATTGTATAGGTCGGTGATGTAGTCTCTCCAGTAAGTTTGATAGAGGCTCTTGCCTACGGGGGTTAGATAGAATGGGTCGGTATCTGCCCCCCAACAAATGGAGTAGGCCAATCCCGTTCCCGTGCTTGTGCTTGACACATTGGCGTACCATACTTGGTTCACTTGTGTTTCCATATCGGCCTCATCAACAAAAGAGATTGGGTTGGATGATATGTCCAATGAAAAATCGCCATAGATTAGGATAGGCGCACCGACATAGGGCTGAAAGCGATTTTCAAAGTCCGTATCAAACTCCCGCGTTTGGGATTTATAGACGAGGATGTTGGTTAGTGTTCCGTTGTCAATATCCGTTAGGCGTTCAAATAATGGACACTCAAAGGGAAGCTCTACTTGCAGTTCTTCCCCATCAAAAGCAAAGTCAGCGCGTAAATCTCCAAAGCCAGTTGTATTGGTCTTTTGGTATTGGTATCCAAGTATCTGATCCGTGTCTTGGTAACTATATGAAATCCTACGATACAAATCGGGGCGATTGATGATCGTTTCCGTGATGTCCAAATACTCTTGGAAGTCTTTATCCACTCCATCGGCATACCAGTCATCAAGTGTTTGTAGGTTGAACTCGGTGGTGCTATTTGGTGTGATAACAACATTGTGCATCTTGAAGATTCCCGCTATGAAGTCAGCCACCTTAATCTCGGGCATCAAAGGACTCATTGCAAGAAGGAATGAATAGGTCGCTGAAAGGGTTTGGTCTACCTCAAAGCGTTGAGTGGTTGTAGAGGCATCGTAGGCCGTGTAGTCCGTTACTTGGTAGTTGAATGTCGTGGCCGTTCTTGGGCGTATCTTGATTTGTACCTCATCGCCACTATCAAAGCCATAACCCTCAAATGTGATTAGAACGCTTGATGCTGGGTGGGCATCCTCTTGCGCTACGCCTATCTGCACTCCGTTTTGAAATAGCCCAATCTCATAGGCTGCGCTAACATTTTGAATGGTAATTCGTAGTTCGTAAATATCCGTATCTACAACAGTCCAAGTTTCGGTAGATAGGTTGAACTCTACACCTCCACCAGTAGTGCGGTTGAAGTTGATGAGTTGCCACTCAATAGCCGTTGAGGAATCGTATAAGTACCCTTCGTAGCGATGCGCCCACAAGAACAATTTGTTGAACTGCGTGTCGCTCATAAAGTCCCCTACAAAGTTGATTCCGTATTTGGTTTCAATCGCCTCAAATAGTTTTACAACCTTGATGGCGGGTTTCACCTCATAGTATTTAACTCCGTGATGGTGTCCCGTGTGTCCCGTTACAAACTGAATGTCATCCTCGTGGCGTGGGTCGGAGGAGTTGGCTACATTGTACACCCAATTCCTTACTGGGGACATTAGAGGATAGAATACCTCTCCACTCAATAGAGCATCCGAGTCAAATCCTTGTTGGATTGTTGCCCCATTGTAGTCGTGGTCGTAGGCACTCAAATCCAAGTCGTAGAGATAGTCCTCTCCAAACAAGTCCGTGAGGTTTACCAAGTCCCCATAAAAGGTCAATGAATAGGCGTATGGTTCAGTACCCTTGAGTTGTACATTCTCAAGTTGGATAACACCCGTGCGGAAGGATAGTGAGTTAATCTCTATTCTTGCTTCTTGGCGTAAATGAGCATCAAAGCCTCCACTAATGTCCGTGCGATAGTAGTGGGATAGGATTTGGTTGTTGGTCTTTGAGGCGGGTATCGTAAACGATTGCGTGAAGTCCGTGAACACCTTTGAGATGTCTTGGATGTTCTGCACCGAAAGGTTGATGCTTATTTCCTCGTCTTGGAATAGGTCAACCCTTTGGTTATTGATATAGATGTCTACTTTATTCATCGGATGAGGTTGCGCTCATCGTGAGCGTAGTCAAAGGTGATGGTATAATTGATGAGTTTTTGATTCACTTCCTTTTGGTAGTCAATCGTTCCCCTCTGGGGATTTACACTTCGGTAGTTGCCACTTTCCAAAATGCGGATGTCTTCGCTCATCAACATATCCTCAATCACATCCTTGTAGGCTTCTTCCACCCATCCCGTGTTGAGGGTAATGGTGTTGCGTGAGTTGATGTTGAAGTCTTGGTATTGAGCCGTTTTCAAATCGGGTTCAGTAAAGGCATCAGCATAGATGCTGCGCTTGTATTGATCGTTAGTGAAAGCTCCTTGCTCGGTACTCGCCTTAAAGAAAGTAATGTAATCGCTCACCCCGTAACGGTTCACATACTGAATAATCTCGGGGGTGTATTTAGGTTCGCAGATGACCTCGTAGTTGTGAGCAACCTTGTCGTGTCCTCCTAACGCCTCTATGGCGTTCATTAAGCAAGACCATCCCTCAACAGTTCCTCCATCGGCTTCTACTCGTGCGGGGTAATCAGCCCCTTCGGAGTTGGTGATGAGGTTGATGGTGTAGGTGCTTGTTGGTTCAACGCCTACAAAGTCCAAAACACTCTGCACACCGCTTGGGATGTAGATGACTTTATTTTGGCTCTCGTTAGAGTTGTTTGCGAAGCCCAATTCATCCTCAAGGATATACCAATATTCCGTTCCGTTAATCTCATAGGAGATGGCATTCAATCCATTTGAAGCGAGATACAAAGCAGCCAACGCCTCACGATTTTCGGAGTACACTTGGTGATTGCGGTCAATGGTCATACGAGCATCCGTCCATTGGCGGTTTTGAGCATCGCCTCTCTTTGTCCAACCATCGGTGGCGAGGAATGCATAGGTTGTACCCGTTCCCCAAACTGCCGTTGTGGGTGCTGCGCCATTGTTAGAGTAAGTCCAATCACCAGTAAGATTCACCCACAATACCTCTCCGACTTCGGAGGCTGATGGGGCGATGATGTTGAACTTGCCCATTGGGTGCGAGAAATCCTCACGGATTAGGTTGCTAATCTCAAAGTTGATTACCTCGTCTACGGAGATAGTTTTGCTCAAGGAGTAATCTGCTCCCGCTGCGCCAGTCTTTGCGCCCGTGTACATTTCCACGCCACAAGACATTTCGTCCAGCCTATCGGCTGCGAGGGTGTTGTTCTTGCCCGTTACGAAGATGGGGCTTCGCGCCATTCTAACGCTTGAGGGACTTCCTAATGTTGGTGTACTCATTTTCTTGTAAATGCTTGTAGGTCTTCTTGTGTCAATTCAAAGGCTTTTACTATGTCGGGTGGGAGTTGCTTAAAAGCCAACCCAAAGGGACGGCTAAAGAACTCACTCGGCCTAATGCCCGTTTGATAGATGGAACGAGAGATGAGGAAAGCCGTTGAATCATAGCTCAAGAATTTGCCTTTCTTATCTCTGAATTGGAATCTCTTTGCTCTAACCCATTTGGGGATGGATTCTCGTAAGCCACCCTTCTTTCCAGTACCCGTGCCAAAGCGATAGGGACTGTTAGGGGCTTTGGAGGTGGAGGATTTACCCTTGACACCTTTGTCTTGGAACTCTCCATAATCAGCCATCTTAAATACCATAGAGAACGATCTTCCCGCTTGAGATACATTGAGGTCATAGGAGATTGAGTTGTACAATTCCTTACTGACATTCTTGCTCTTTTTGGAGAGGTTGCTTCTTGCTTGTTGAACGACATACTTGCCGAACTTATTAAGCACCGCTTCAATGTTCTCTTTGCGTGGCATCAGCAAGAAGAAATTTCATTGTTGGGGAGCAACACATCAAAGGTCGCAGTCCATCCAACTAACAAGTTCTCAAACCGCTCGGAGAATGGGAGGCAAGTAGGATTCCCGTCCAACTGATACAAGTCCGTGTAGAGTGTCCCCTTACGCAATTTCGTTACCACATCATTGATGACGGCAAGTTGGGTGTTGAGGATGTCTTGCTCATTATTCGTTCCGTAGAAAGGCTCGTTTTGGTCACGAGGGTTCTCCTTCGTTTCGTCCAGTACATCCATACACATCAAACTCACATTCATACGAACCACTTGACCTTCAATGGTCGCTTGGTTAATCATTATGTGAGCAAGGGGGAAGATGGTTTGCTTGTTGAGGTCTACATCAAAGATGTCCCCGAATGTTACGACATTCACTTGGCTATGTGCCTCAAGGGTGTCTTTGAGAGTTTTGGTAATGTTGTAGAATTGCCTCATTTCAACTTGCTTTTGAGTATTTTGTTTTCGGTTTCTGCTTTATGCTTTTCGTAGGTAAGGAAGGTAAGGCATTGGTGAATGGGTAATCTTCCAACCGCATCAAATCGCCCAACATCTCCTTGAGCAAGGGAATAGAAGGTATTGTACCATCCCCATCGTTTTGAGAATTGGGCTTGGGGTGAGAAGTCATCACCGCCATTTCCTTCTCCAAATAGTTCAGAGTATGAACCAATAATTCGCTTCCTAAAGTCCAAAAAAAAAGCACCGCACCCATTGCGACATCCATCGGAGCTGACTTCATTGTATCGCAATACTTGGTGGCTGATTCGTAGGGTTCAATGTCATATCGCTTCCCGCTCTTTTGCGTTACTGGACGATACAACACCGCCATTGTCTTATGGAGGTTTTGGATGTCTTGGAGGTAATTGTCAAGGTCTACGAACTCCCCATAGGTAATATCTTCCAATGAGGGGATGAATCCGTATTCTTGTCCGTTAAGCGTGAATCTCTGCGTTAAGGAGGGTTTCTCCTTCATCATTGTATTGAGGTGTTTAGAAACGCCAGTAATATCCTTAAATCGGATGTTGGGTAGTTTCTCTAATGGGACATTGCAAAAGATCTCCAACATCTTCTTTGTGAGAAATTCATCATCACCCTCCAAACGAGCAAAGCGTTGATACTGCTCAAGGGTGATTTCCGAAAGCGAAGTGGGTACAATGACTTTTAGTTCCATTGTTTAAATAACCTTTAGAATTTATCTTATAGCATAACGCCCGTAGTTCGGACGGCTCAACCTATTGAAGGTGGCGTAGCGTGTCGCATCAATGGCGTGGTTGAAGGCATCAATGGGTCTATTGAGTAGGTTTCCGTTCTTGTCCTCTTGCCATTTGTAGTTCTGGAACTCTCGTATTGCGTTCTTGCTTTCCTTCGTTACAAATATCTTATGGCGTTTGAGGATGTCTATTCCCGCCATCACGCTATCCGCTCCTTTAGCCGTTGGCTTGACATTCCATCCCATACGATGCAATTCCTCAATGCTCTTGGGTTCGGCACTGTCTGCCCATATCTCGTCAAACCTTGTCAGTCCCAGTTCCATTAGTTTTTGGCTAATGTCTTGGTTGGTGAGGTTGGTGTGGTAGAGCAACTCTTGGATGTATAGGTTGTCACCATCTTTAAACACCTTGACAAGGGAGGTGGGGTCGTTGGTGAATCCAAAGTCAAGCCCTAATGAGATGAGTTGGCCTTTCGGTTCTTCGGTTACTTGGAATTGGAAGATTGTAGCTCTTGACATACCACGCTCTCCAAGACCGTATACCCTCCAATAATCTTCATCCGTATCTTGCAGCCTTTCAATTTCTTGACGAATGGAGGCATCAAGGAACGGGTTGTCTTTGTATGTTGTTTGAAAGAACTCGCAGTCATCACGAGGGATTACCCTATCATAAATCCAATGGAATGAATCAGATGGGTTGTAGTCAAGGATAATGCGACCATCAGTACGAAAAACGAGTTGTTGCCAGTCCTCAAAAAATAGTTCATTGGCCTCATTGACATAAAGCAGATTTCTTTTACGGCCACGAATCTTTTGAGGTTGGTCAAGTGATATAAACTCTACCAAGTTTTCATTTAGATAGTATTCGTGATTTGATTTGTTATGGTATTCCTCTCTGTATAGGTCGTGTTGACGGAGTATATCAAAGAAGTCACGCATTACCGATGCCCGTAGGGATGGGAATGATTTACGGCATATAGTTATGGTCTTGTCCGTATTCTTTTCTGAATAGGAAAAAATTATCCATAGCAAGATATTGTAGGTCTTACCGCTACGAGTACCCCCTTGCTCAACAACTATCTTTTTGTCAGAGCGCAGAAGATGTCCGAATACCTTATTGGTTTCAATCTTCGCCAAGAATCTCTATTTGGAACATTTTGCCTCCCGTTGCCTCTATCTCTTGGCGTTCCACATAGCCACGCTTCTTTCCTTTTGTTTTCAAGAAGAAGATTGTCGCGGTAGAATTGCCGTCTTTGATTTGCTTATGCAGTTGGCTTTCTGCAAAGTCAATCGCAACATCTCCAAGTTCCTCAACGGCCTTCTTGTATTCCGCATCATCTTGCATCCATAGGTAGTGCGTAGTACGCCCAATGCCTACCGCCTTACAAGCAGCAGTTACAACACCTAATGACTTTTCAAGTGCATCAAGCATTGCCTTTTTATGTTGTTCAGTTTTGTCCATACGGCTTACCGTTTATTTTGATTTCAAGTGATGGGTCAAGTTTCTGCATTCGGTCTACAATGACTTGGCAGTAATTTGGACTCATCTCAATGCAATAACAAGTTCTTTTTAATTGATGGGCGGCAATCATTGTTGTCCCGCTTCCACCAAAAGGTTCAAAAATCAAATGTTTTGTTTCTGTAAATGATTCAACAAGAATGCCATATAATTTAACTGGCTTTGGGCAAGAATGAAGTTCACGAAGGCTAACTCCATTAACTTCCTCTTTTTCAACCATTAACTCAATTACATCATTTTTAAGATTTTTGGCTGGAGGATTTAGTATTAAAATGGGTTCCCAAGTTGATGCTCCACCAACTCCGTTACCCGCAGCAGCAAATTTCTTATACCATACAGCAACCTTTGTTTTGCCAAATCTTTCAATGTCTCTTGATAGATTCATCAAACCACTTGTCCAAACTTTACCACAATCGTGCAAAGCAAAAACATCCCAAACGAGTTGAGCGTTTAATTCATTTGAATCATCTTTATGTTTATCATATTCATAGCCAATTCCGTATGGTGGGTCTGTTAATATAAGGTCTGCCTTTCTTCCATCCATCAATTTTGCAATCGCATCTGAATCCGTAGAGTCCCCACATAGCAGTCGGTGTTGGCCTATCTCTATTAAATCACCAAGCACGATATTGGTTTGTATCTCGCTCGGCATTTCATAGTCATCCTCCTCTGCTTCAAGCACGGGAGTATTATCAAAAGGCAATTCCAATCCCCAATCCTCTAACGCTTCTACATCCCATTCATTGGCGAGTAAATCCCAATCCCATTCACCAAAACCTACATTGTCTTTGATGATAAATTCGGCCTTCTGCTCATCGGTAAGTTGGTCGGCAATAAGAATGTCCACTTCCTTTAGACCCGCAGCAATGGATGCCTTTAAACGCATATTGCCTCCAAGAACTACCATATTGCTATCCACTACGATTGGTCGCAGTTCAAGCATTTGGGGGAATTCTTGGATGGACTTTACGAGTTTCTTGAACTTGTCATCCTTAATGATGCGTGGGTTGGAAGGGTTAGGTATAACCTTTTTGATATCTACTTTCATCTTCTAAATAACTTTTTATTGTGTATTTCTTGTAGCCACTCCTTATGGTGTTTCACATCTCCATAGGTTATATGGCAATTTCTACATAGAGCCATTAGGTTTTCTATTGTGTCGTGGTTGGATGTTCCTCCCATTCCTCTTGCTTCTATGTGGTGGATGTCTACGGCTTGACGGTTGCATACCTCGCAAGGGATCCAGTCCGTTTCATCATAGCCCATCTCTTGGAGATATAGTTTGGTGTGTTTTTTCATATTCCGCAATATCCGCTATCGCATTCGTTAAAGTCATCATCAAAGAGTTGGAATTGTAAGCGATGCCTCTTGATGCTTTCGTAGGTCATTTCTTTTTTGAATCTCGCTTTGTTTGTTTCTTGCTTTGCGAACCAATTAAACTTGCTTGGCTCTTTCTCTGACATATGCTTGAGTAGAATTTCATTTCGGTGGAAGCATCCTACACAATTATTCATATATGCAAATCTAACGGGTTTTCCTTTCCAGTAAGATTCTATTTGGTCTTTGTAGATGTTGTCGTTTATTAGAGGGAATGTTGCTTTTCGGTATTTGAGTTCCGCCCATTTGTTCCTCCCGCCTTCCGACTTACCGATTACGAACTTGTCATATTGGAAGCCATCCTCTTTGTGTCTTGAGAGCATAGAGTTGGCTCGGCTAACTTCGTTTGCTCTAAAGCCTATTCGCATCTCAATAGGTAATTCCGTATTTTGATGACACCATTCTTTGATTGGGTTGACTTTTAGTTCAGTCGTGCAAAAGCGTTGGGTGACATTTGGTAGGTATTTGTATTCCTCTCCATTTTCTTTTATCCCTTGAATAATGACATCGTCAAATGTTTTGCCAGTAATCCAAGTGATTTTTCTTCCGATGAATTGCTCAAGATCAAGCATTGTGTAGATGATATCATCTTGCTCAAGCGTTCCTATAAACTCTTGTCCTATTCTATCGGAAACCTCTTGGCGAATCTTTGCATCGGGAAATAAACAATCGGGGTCGCTTGTTCTTACGAGCGAGAACAACTCATAATCTGCGGGGTAGTTTGCTGCGATATACGATGAAGTCTTACCTCCAGATAATGAGTTTATTGTTTTCATAGGTGCATTCCGCTCTTGCTTACAAAGCTAACTCCCCACCATAGCCAACCGATGGAAACGCATCCATCGCATATTGTGGAATCATAGGTGATAGATATGTGTGGGAGCAAATGTACGCTTCCTATGTATTTAAATGTTTCAATGCTCATAGTTGATACACTTTAATGTTTGTGTGTTCGTTGCTTCGGGTTAGTTCCCTTCCGTACTTGGCTGCTTCTATCTCGTGCCTAAATCCTTTTTGTAAGCCCTCAAGCCAAGTGTTCTCGGCAACCAACTTATCATATTGTACGATGTAGTTCATTTAGGGTACTGGTTGGATGTTGGCATTTCGGAATGATACATTCCAGTCGTTCTTCTTGATAAAGAGCAAAGCCTCCTCCATTGTTTGAAAGTCTTTCTCTCTCTGCTCCCATTTGGCAGCCCTCATTTTGCTTTGGTCAAAGTAGGTGTAGTTGACTCGGTATTTCATTTTTCTTTCGCGGTAAAGGTTTTATCGTGTTTCCAATTTGGTGGATTGTTAAATACAATAGAGTTGTTTTGCTTCAGCCACTTCTTGTAAATCAACTCACCATTTCTATAAACATAGACTTCATTACCTATGGTTTCTGAATACATCATCTCTCTTTGGTGTTAAAGGTTTGGGGGGAACATAGCACCAACCAACTCATCAAGAGCGTTCCCCCCTCCCCTCATTGTGCTATTTGGCGATCAAGCCATCTGCGATACATATTCGCTGCTATCGCCAATCGTTGGGGATAGTAGGCATAGTCCTTTCGTAGACGAGCCATTGCGATTCTGATAAATTGCTCTTTCATTCTAAAGTTCCTTGAATGGTGTAAGAATCCAAATCATTGTGTAAGACAAAAAAGTCCTTGTAGTCTTTCAATGCCTCTTTCACCTTCTTATATCCCTTGTTGATGAATGAATCGGCAATGTCAAACACCCCGATGTCCAATGAGC
>Ga0208018_100212_pt1 | contig 19368 bp, 14 predicted proteins | sample 31_taG_FD_184105 | JGI IMG/M metagenome (GOLD analysis project Ga0208018, IMG submission 184105) | Marine viral communities from the Gulf of Mexico - 31_GoM_OMZ_CsCl metaG (SPAdes) (version 2) | ecosystem: Environmental > Aquatic > Marine > Oceanic | place: Gulf of Mexico | collected 2015-07-12 | reverse complement strand
TAGAAGAGCAGAAAAAATAAGTGAAGATGTGATTGCACAATGTCACCAATGTGGAGCACCTTTTGATGTTCATACAAACTGTGCAAATGATGCTTGTCATTTGCTTTTCATTCAGTGTGACTCTTGCAAAGAAGAAATGAATAATTGTTGCTCAACCAACTGCAAAGACATCCATGCTTTACCATATGAAGAACAAAAAGCTTTACGCAAAGGACAAGGAAATAGTAACGATATATTCAAAAAAGGTCGTGCAGACCATTTACCATATAAAAAAGATTTAAGAAACATTTTTGATGTTTTGGCCACAAAAAATAAATGAACATATATAAACTTCTAAAGCTTAATAGGGTAATAAAAAACCACAGAATTAAATTCTTTGGTCTATACATATTGCATAAACTAAAAATGCGCTATTTAGCTGTTAATTTAGATCCTGTATTGGCATGCAATCTTCGGTGTAAAATGTGTTATTTCACAGATGCTGATTACGTAAAAACGCTCAAAGGCCAATTTAAGGACGAAGAATTAGATCAAGTTGCCAAAGCTATTTTTAAACGCGCCTTAAAACTCCAAATAGGTTGTGGCACAGAGCCAACGCTATACAAGAATCTCGTGAAAATTGTTGAACTTGGTAAGCTATATAAAGTGCCTTATATTTCAATTACAACAAATGCCAATTTGCTAGATGAAGAAAAAATAGAAGCTCTTTTAAAAGCTGGACTTAATGAGTTTACAATCTCGTTACATGGCGTAAACAAGGAATCTTATGAAAATTTCATGAAAAAAGCCAGTTATGAAAAATTTCATAATGCATTTAAAGCCTTTGAGAAGTTAAAGGATAAATACGATTTTAAAGTGCGTATAAATTACACCTTTAACAAAGACAATTTTTATGAGTTGAGTGATTTTTTCAATCACTTTAATGGCAAAAGCTTTGATGTTCTTCAAATTCGTCCAATTCAAAAAATAGGCAATACAGAATACAGTAATTTTGATTTAGAATCTATTAGGAATGATTATCCTCAATTAATCAACTCCATCAGAGATAATTGTAAACAAAACAATATCACCTTGCTTGCACCTAATGAAATTCCAAAAGCTAGCGAAACAAATTCATCAAGTTTTATTTTTGATTATACATTTTGCTATGTATCACCAAATAAGTTTTGGAAACCAAATTTTGACTGGAAATCGCAATCATTTGATGATTTCTCAAATGAAATAGGCTGGAGCCAACAATTGTTTTCCAATATTTTCAGGTCTGAAAAAGAAATGAAAACCCTTTCAAACAGATTAAATTACGAGATTGATTTTAATTAAGATCACCTTATTTTAAAGTCAGCATAATAATCTTATCTTTACGTTTTAAATAAATTATAAACACTCATTCGCAACAACTTAGTTGTTAGTGAATTCAATATATAAAACATATGGCTTGTAACAGTTGTTCAACTGGTAAAGATGGTCAGCCAAAGGGATGCAAGAATAATGGCACATGCGGTACTGATAGTTGTAATAAATTAACGGTTTTTGATTGGCTTTCTAACATGTCACTCCCAAATGGCGAAGAACCCTTCAATTGGGTAGAGGTTCGTTTTAAAAATGGACGAAAAGTCTATTATAAAAATTCTGAAAACATAACTTTAAGTATTGGTGATGTTGTTGCAACTCAAGCAACGTCTGGTCATGATGTTGGCATGGTAACGCTTACAGGAGAATTAGTAAGAGTTCAAATGAAACGTAAAAATATTTCTGAAGATGATCCTGAAGCGCAGAAAATTTACCGAAAAGCATCACAAAAAGATATAGATATTTGGTCTGCAGCTAGAGATAAGGAAGAACCAATGAAGGTTAAGGCTAGACAATTTGCCATCAACCTCAGATTGCAAATGAAAATTTCGGATATTGAATTTCAAGGTGATGGGAGTAAAGCTACCTTTTATTACACCGCTGAAGATCGCGTAGATTTCAGAGAGCTTATTAAAGTTTTTGCCAAAGAATTCAGAACCAGAATTGAAATGAAACAAGTTGGTTTCCGCCAAGAAGCTGCGCGCTTAGGAGGTATTGGATCTTGTGGTCGTGAGTTGTGTTGCTCGACGTGGTTAACGGATTTCCGTTCAGTTAGCACCTCTGCAGCACGATACCAACAATTGTCTTTAAACCCTCAAAAATTGGCTGGACAATGCGGTAAGTTAAAATGCTGTTTAAATTATGAATTAGACACGTATTTAGATGCACTTAAAGATTTCCCTAAATCAGATGTAAAACTTATTACTGAAAAAGGGAAAGCGGTTTGTCAGAAAACGGATATTTTTAAAAGACACATGTGGTTTGCCTATGAGGGAGAATGGATGAATTGGCACAAATTAACTGTCGACCAAGCCAATGAAATCATCGCTTTAAATGCCCAAAAGAAAAAGGCTCAAAGCCTTGAAGAATATGCTTCTGAACTGATTGAGGATACTAAAGCTGAATTTGAAAACGTTGTAGGTCAAGATAGTTTAACACGTTTTGATAGTCCAAAACGCAAAAATAAACGTAAAAATAATAGGAATAGGAACAAAAGAAAATCGCCAAACAATGCAAAGTAAGTTTCAACTAATAAGTTTTGTTTTGATTTTTCTTTTTATGTCATGCGATTCAAATCGAGTCTTTGACGAGTACAAATCGGTTCCAAACCAATGGCAAAAAAACGATATTGTGGAGTTTGAATTTAATCCAACAGATACGCTAAATGGTTATAACTTGTTCATTAACTTAAGAAACACAAACAATTATAAGTTTAATAATTTATTTCTAATAGCTGAAATAGATTTTCCTAACGGAAAAAGTGTAGTGGATACCTTAGAGTATAAAATGGCCCAACCTAATGGTGAATTGTTAGGAACTGGCTTTACAGATGTAAAAGAAAACAAACTTTGGTATAAAGAAAATTTTACGTTCAACGAATCGGGAACTTACAAAATTAGGGTACAACACGCCATGAGAGAAAATGGAAATATAGAAGGTGTTGATGCTTTAAAAGGTGTAACAGATATTGGATTTAGAGTAGAAAACATAAACGAATAAAAATGTCATTTCGAGCAATTTAGTCCTTCAAATTTGTATCGAAAAAAATAATTAATAGCATCAATGGCAAAAAAGAAAAAAGCAAAAGCAAACCAAGACTTTTCAAAATACATAAAATGGTTTTGGAAATTATTCGCAGGAGGAATTTTAGCAATCATCCTTGTTTTTTTACTTGCTTCTTGGGGAGTTTTTGGGAAAATGCCAGACATTGAAGATTTACACAATCCTAAAACCAATTTAGCCAGTGAGATCATTTCAGCAGATGGTCAATTAATTGCCAAATACTATTTAGATGACAATAGAACTCCAGTTGGTTATGATGAATTGCCAAAACATTTAGTAGACGCACTTATAGCAACCGAAGACGCTCGTTTTCATAAGCACGCAGGAATTGATGGAATCGGGACTTTAAGAGCATTCTTTTTTTTAGGTAAAAGAGGAGGAGCAAGTACTATTTCACAGCAGTTATCCAGACAGCTTTTTGTTGGACAACATGCAACTAATACTCTAGAAAGAATTACTCAAAAATTTAAAGAATGGGTTATTGCTATTCGACTAGAAGAGCAATATACTAAAGAAGAAATCATTGCTCAGTATTTTAATATTTATGATTTTAATAATAATGCAGATGGCATCAGAAGTGCAGCCAGAATTTATTTTGGGAAAGAGCCAAAAGATTTAGATTTAAAAGAATCTGCCATGTTGGTTGGGATGTTTAAAAATTCTTCATTATACAATCCTAGACCTCACAGAAACCCGGAAGGCACAAGAAATAGACGTAATGTTGTCTTAGCTCAAATGGCTAAGTACGATTACATTACAGAAGAGGTAAAAGACTCACTACAGCAAACAGAGCTGGATTTAAAATACACACCTGAATCGCATAGAGAGGGTCTAGCAACTTATTTTAGAGCTTATCTTCAAGAATTTATGAAAGATTGGGCTTCAAAGGATGAAAACAAAAAACCTGATGGAACTAAATACAACATCTATAAAGATGGATTAAAAATATACACAACAATCGACTCTAGGATGCAGCAATATGCTGAAGATGCTGTTACGCAGCACATGCCAAGATTACAGGCTGAGTTTTTTCATCAAAATACACCAAAACGAAATCCAACAGCACCTTTTCTTGAGCTAGATAAAGATGAAATAAAAAGTTTATTGAATACAGGAATGCGTCGTTCTGAGCGTTGGAGAAAAATGAAATATGATTTAGGAAAATCTGAAGAAGAAATCATTGAATCTTTTGAAAAACCTATTCAAATGGATGTGTTTTCATGGAAAGATGGTGTTTACACAGAAATAGATACCATTATGACACCTGTGGATAGTATGCGTTACTACAAATCGTTTTTACGTCCTGCAATGATGGCAATGGAACCTCAGACAGGTCATGTAAAAGCTTGGGTTGGCGGTATGAATTATAAGCACTTTCAATATGATATGGTAAAACAAGGGAAACGTCAAGTAGGATCAACCTTTAAACCCTTTGTATATGCAACTGCAATTGACCAATTGCATTTATCACCTTGCGATACGCTGCCTCGTTCACAAATAACTATCGATGCTTATAAATTTGGTAATCCTGAACCATGGGCTCCAAGAAACGATGATGGTAATTATGAAGGGTTTTTAACCTTAAAACAAGCCTTGGCAAGTTCAGTAAATACAGTCACTGCAAGACTAATGGATAAAATTGGACCACAACCAGTGGTTGATTTAGCAAAGAGTTTAGGGATTGAACAAGACATTCCTCCTGTGCCTTCAATTGCACTTGGAACACCAGATTTAAGTGTTTATGAAATGGTAGCAGCCTATTCATCTTTTGCTAATAAAGGGGTTTATACAAAACCAGTAATGATTACTACCATTGAGGATAAAAACGGAACAATCCTTTACCAAACAGTTCCTGAAACCAAAGATGTATTAAGTGAAGAAGCTGCTTATGTAACAGTTAATTTGTTGCAAGGAGTAACTCAAGGTGGCTCTGGAACTAGATTACGACATAATTATGCCACAGACCCTGTTTATAAAGAAATAATTACTGGATATCCTTACGAATTTGATAAGTCTATTCCAATAGCAGGAAAAACAGGAACCACACAAAACCAAAGTGATGGATGGTTTATGGGAATGGTGCCAAATTTAGTGACTGGTGTTTGGGTTGGTGGTGAAGATAGAGCAACACATTTTGCTAGTATTACTTACGGACAAGGTGCTGCAATGGCATTGCCAATTTGGGGATTATTCATGAAAAGCTGTTATGCCGATGAAACCCTTGGTATTTCGAAAGGAGAATTTGAACGACCAGAAAATCTTTCAATTGAAGTTGACTGCGAATCCTATAAAGGCAGCAATAAGAAAAATCCGTTGGATGATGATGTCAAAATTGATTTTTAAAATCTCAAACCATTCTTTTTAGAATGGTTTTTTTATTTCGTATTTTTCAATCATAAAATTTATCGTAGATGATCAATAAAAAAGTAGATAGTGTTGATGAAGCTTTGCGTGGCGTGGGTAATAACATGACCTTTATGTTTGGAGGCTTTGGATTGAGCGGAATTGCTGAAAACTCAATAGCCAAACTAGCTAAATTAGGCATTAGTGGATTAACATGTATTAGTAATAATGCTGGAGTTGATGATTTTGGATTAGGCCTTTTATTGCAACAAAAGCAAATCAAAAAAATGATATCGTCATATGTAGGTGAAAATGATGAATTTGAGCGTCAAATGCTTAGCGGTGAATTAGAAGTTGAGTTGATTCCGCAAGGAACATTAGCTGAACGATGTAGAGCTGCTCAAGCAGGATTTCCTGCGATTTATACTCCAGCTGGTTATGGTACAGAGGTAGCTGAAGGCAAAGAAACTAGAGAGTTTAATGGTAAAATGTATGTCTTGGAGCATGCTTTTAAAGCAGACTTTGCATTTGTAAAAGCGTGGAAAGGTGATGCTGCAGGTAATTTAATGTTTAAAGGGACTGCTAGAAATTTTAACCCAAATATGTGTGGTGCTGCAACAATTACTGTTGCTGAAGTTGAGGAATTAGTGCCAGTTGGGATGTTAGATCCGAATCAAATACACATACCAGGAATTTTTGTTCAACGCATATTTCAAGGTGCCAAATATGAAAAACGTATTGAACAACGAACAGTAAGACAAAGAAATTAATATGTTAGATAAAAACGGAATTGCAAAACGCATTGCAAAAGAAGTACAAGATGGATATTACGTGAACCTAGGAATAGGTATACCAACCCTAGTGGCCAATTATGTTAGAGATGATATTGAAGTAGAATTTCAAAGTGAAAATGGTGTTCTCGGAATGGGACCATTCCCTTTTGAAGGTGAAGAAGATGCAGATATCATTAACGCTGGAAAGCAAACCATAACTACGTTACCTGGAGCTAGTTTTTTTGATTCAGCTATGAGTTTTTCTATGATTAGAGGTCAACATGTAGATTTAACCATACTTGGAGCTATGGAAGTTTCAGAAGAAGGTGATATTGCCAATTGGAAAATTCCAGGGAAAATGGTAAAAGGAATGGGAGGCGCTATGGATTTGGTTGCAAGTGCCGAGAACATTATTGTAGCCATGATGCACACCAATAAGGCTGGAGAATCGAAACTACTTAAAAAATGTTCGCTTCCATTAACTGGCGTAAAATGCGTAAAAAAGGTAGTCACCAACCTTGCTGTGTTAGAAGTTACAGAGAACGGATTTAAACTTTTAGAACGAGCTCCTGGGATTTCTGTTGAAGACATTAAAAAAGCAACTGAAGGCCATCTTATTATTGAAGGGAAAGTACCTGAAATGGAAATTTAAATGACTAAATGTTAAAAAAAGATGCATTTCATCGAATAATTATGCTTTTTAACTAATTATTTCAAAATAAGTTTCATCTTAGCAGTCCCCAAGAAAACCAAAATTAAATAACAGATTTGCCCCAAATCTACCATGAATTTAACTTATGAATGTATCAACAAATCTACCAGAACCTACTTATAGATTTAAGAGACTATTCTTAAGTCTTGAAAGCACGATGAAACTTGGAAAAGACATCATGTTACTAACAAAAAAATTATTGATGCTATAACCCTTTAGGTATAGCATCAATTAGTTTTTGGGTGTATGCTTTTTTTGGATTTTTGTAAACTGAATCTGCTTCACCTTCCTCTTCAATTTTGCCTTTATTCATTACAAGAAGATTATCAGACATGTATTTAACCACAGCCAAATCATGTGAAATAAATATATAAGTGAATCCAAAATTGTCTTTCAATTCGTTCAATAAATTTAGCACTTGAGCTTGCACAGAAATATCAAGTGCAGAAACCGATTCGTCACACACAATTAGTTTTGGCTCAACAGCAATAGTTCTTGCGATTCCAATACGTTGACGTTGTCCTCCAGAAAATTCATGAGGATATCTATCGAAATGTTCATGCGATAAACCAACACGTTCTAAAAGCTGTAAAGTTTTTACTTTGCGTTCTTTGTAAGAATTGTACAGCTTATGTACTTTCATTGGTTCAATTATTGATTCTCCAACTGTAATTCTTGGATTTAAAGAAGAATAAGGATCTTGAAAAATAATTTGAAGATCTTTTCTAAGCTCTCTTAATGTTTTTGAAGCTAAATTTGTTATGTCCTTTCCTTTATATAGTATTTTTCCTGCAGTTGCTTTATCTAGTTGCAGAATGGCATTACCCAATGTAGACTTACCACAACCAGATTCGCCGACTAATCCCAAAGTTTCGCCTTCATACAATTTAAAACTCACCGTATCAACAGCTTTGAATTTTGATGATTTCCCCAAAAAACCAGCTTTGGAGATGTATTCTTTTTCAAGGCTTATAATTTCCAATAAAGGAGGCTTACTGTACAATGTTTTATGACGCTCTTTTCGTTGTTCATTGGTGATTTTTGCACTAACAATAGTATTGTTTACAACATCAGAAATTGTTGGCAATTGCTTTAGCCTAATATCTAATGATGGTTTAGAACTAATTAGAGCTTGAGTATAATTATGTTTCGGATGTTTAAAAATGTCATGTGTCGTTCCTTGTTCAACAATTTCACCTTGATACATAACCAGAATTCGATCGGCAATTTCAGAAACCAATGATAAGTCATGCGAAATAAATATGATTGACATTTCATTGTCTTCTTGCAAAGTTTTGAGTAGCTCAATAATCTCTTTTTGAACAGTCACATCCAAAGCTGTTGTAGGTTCGTCTGCGATTAAAATTTTAGGCTTACAAGCAATTGCCATGGCAATCATAACTCGTTGTTTTTGTCCTCCAGAAATTTCATGAGGATATTTTTTATAAGTTGTTTCTGGATTTGGCAATTTTACCTTTGCAAATAATGAAATCACTTCTTCCTTAGCTTCATTTTTTGATAATGAAGTATGCCGCAAGATAATTTCTAAAACCTGATCGCCACATCGCATAGATGGATTTAAAGAACTCATGGGTTCTTGAAAAATCATCGCAATATCATTACCTCTAATCGCTTGAAATTCTTTAGCAGTAATTTGAGTTAAATCCTGGTCATTGAATCGTATTTCTCCTGAACTTATTTGTGAAACTCTTTTCGGCAATAATCCAACAATAGCAAGAGATGATACAGACTTTCCACTACCAGATTCACCAACAATTCCAAGAATTTCATTTTTATTTAAATCATAAGAAATACGATGAATAACTTCTTTTGCTTTTTTGTTTGATATAAATGAAATTGAAAGATTATCAATTTTTAATAAAGGCCCTTTATGCATAATCAATACAAAATTTACATCTAATTATATGGGTTTTTAATAAAAGTAGGATATTTCAACGAAATACTTACGGATAAACGGTAAATAAATAAAAACAGGATGAAAATTTATTAACAATTTGCCTTAAGAATAAGTAAAATACTTAAATTGAAAAACTCAATAACTTATAGAAATTAAATGCCATAATCATGAAACAAAAATTATTCTTATTCTTTTTATTAATCTGTTTTACAAAAGCCTTTTCCCAAAACAATTCTTTTTGGCAAAAAACAACATTTAATAACAATGCAATTAAATTGGCCAAACAAGATTTACCTCAAAATCAAACCTATGAGCTAAATTTAAACGCGTTAAGACTTGCTCTCCAAAATGCACCAGTTAGAGGAGAGTTTTCTGGGCAATCCAATCTAATTGTGTCATTTCCAAATGCGGAAGGTGAATTTGAGCGTTTTGCTATAACGGAAGCATCAGTAATGCATCCAGAATTAGCAGCCAAATATCCAGACATTAAATCATATGCAGGACAAGGTATTGATGATCCTTCTGCTAGATTGAGATTCAGTATTTCTTCATATGGATTTCAGAGTATGAGTTTATCATCAACGAAACAGGCTACATTTATTGAACAAGTAACAAATAATGGTTTGGGATATGCTGTTTATATCAGAGAAGATAAACAAGGAGATTACGATAATTTTGAGTGTGAAGTCACGGCACAAGCAAATCAAATAATATCTGGTAATTCCTCTCTGAGGAATGCAGATGATGGGATCTTAAGAACTTATAGACTTGCGGTTTCTGCAACTGGTGAATATACACAATATCATGGTGGCACTAAAGCACAAGCATTAGCTGCAATCAATAACACTATGACTAGAGTAAATGGTATTTTTGAAACTGATTTTAATGTAACAATGCAGTTAATTGCCAATACAGATGACGTTATTTATACGAGCACATCATCTGACCCTTATGGGAATACAACTAGCGGCTATAATTCAGCTCTGCAAAGCACATTAACTTCGGTTATTGGAGAATCAAATTATGATATTGGACATTTATTTGCTAATCTTCAAAATAATGGGAATGCAGGATGTATTGGTTGTGTTTGTGTCAATGGCCAGAAAGGAAGTGGTTGGACCTCGGCAACCGTGCCCGAAGGAGATTTCTTTGATGTTGATTATGTAGCACATGAAATGGGACATCAATTTGGAGCTAACCATACTTGGACATTTAATGGAAACGAAGGTACTAATGTTCAAGTAGAACCAGGAAGTGGTTCTACTATAATGAGTTATGCAGGTATTACAGGACCAACTGATGTTCAGGCAAACGTTCATCCTAATTTTCATGCTGTATCCATTGAGCAAGTAACAAATTATATTAAAACAACGAGCTGTCAAACCAACACAAATACAGGTAATGCTATACCATCAGTAAATGCTGGAGCAAATTATACCATACCTAGAGGTACTCCATTTATTTTAGAAGGATCTGCAACTGATGCAAATTCAGGTGATGTTTTAAGCTATAGTTGGGAACAAATGGACGAGAACAATGCCTCTACTACTTATCCTAGTACAAATGCAACCTCTGGAGTTGCGTTTAGAGCTTATGAACCAACATCTCAAAATTATAGATACCTACCAAGAATAGAAACAATTAAAACTGGAGCTACCTCCTGGCAATGGGAAGCTGTTCCAAATGTATCAAGAACACTTAATTTTAGATTAACTGTAAGAGATAATGTTATTGGTGGAGGAACAAATAATAGTGACGATATGATTGTTACTGTTAATGGAGCAGCAGGACCTTTTGTAGTGAACTCACCAAACACTAATGTAACTTGGAATGCTGGAACAACCCAAACTGTAACTTGGAATGTTGCTGGCACAACAGCAAATGGGATTAATGCTGCTAATGTAGATATTTTTCTATCAACTGATGGAGGCGACACCTATCCAATTACTTTGGCATTAGGAGTAACTAATGATGGGTCTCATGACATCGTAGTTCCTAATAATGTAGGGACACAAAATAGGATAATGGTCAGAGGCTCAAATAATATTTTCTTTGACATATCCAATGCTAATTTCTCTATTGAAGGAGAAGTAGTTTGCAATGCTACTGTACCTGTAGGATTAGCCGCTTCAAACATTAATTCAAGTTCGGCTACTTTAAGTTGGGGTGCAGTTCCTGGAGCTTCTTTTGATTTGCAATACAGACAAGTTGGTTCAAGTTCATGGACAACAATTAATGTTAATGGAATTTCCAATAACCTTTCAGGATTAAGCCCATTAACACAATATGAAGCTAGAGTTCGTAGCCTCTGTCCAGATACTTCTGCATCAGCTTACAGTGGAATAATCAATTTTACAACTACTGATGTTCAGTTAAATTATTGTACTTCAACAAGCACAAATACAAATGATGAATACATTGGAAGAGTACAACTAAATACAATCGATAATACTTCAGGAGGATTGCCTTATTCAGATTACACATCCATTTCAACGGTTTTAACTAAGGGCTCTCAATACACATTAACAGTTACTCCAGTTTGGTCAGGTAGAGCTTTTAGAGAAGGCTATGCTGCTTGGATTGACTTTAACAGAGACGGAGATTTTGATGATGCTGGTGAGCAAATTTTAAATATACCTAGAACTAGAAATTCTCCAGTTAGTGGATCGTTCACAATACCAGCTTCGGCTGTTGAAAACTCGACAAGATTAAGGATTTCTATGGAATACAATGATACTCCTACATCTTGTGAAACGTTTACTTATGGTGAAGTAGAGGATTATACTGTAATAATTGAAGGCAATGGTCCTGATACTATCGCTCCAGTAATTACTTTAAATGGGTCATCTACAATAAACCTTAATGTTGGTAGCACCTACACAGAACAAGGAGCAACAGCCACTGATAATATTGACGGAGATTTAACTTCAAGTATAGTAATAGGAGGTGATGTGATCAACACAGGGCTAGCAGGCACCTATTTAGTAACCTACAATGTAAGTGATTCAGCGGGGAATGCTGCAGCTGAAGTAATACGAACAGTAAATATTTTACCAGACACTATTGCTCCAGTAATTACTTTAAATGGGTCATCTACAATAAACCTCAATGTTGGTAGCACCTACACAGAACAAGGAGCAACAGCCACTGATAATATTGACGGAGATTTAACTTCAAGTATAGTAATAGGAGGTGATGTGATTAACACAGGGCTAGCAGGCACCTATTTAGTAACCTACAATGTAAGTGATTCAGCTGGTAATGCGGCTAATGAAGTGATTAGAACGGTTATTGTTGAGCAAGATAATACATCTCCAATCATTACTTTAATAGGATCTTCGACGATTAATTTAGATGTTGGAGGTACCTATTCAGAGCAAGGTGCTACAGCAATTGATAATGTTGATGGAGATATATCTGCAAATATAGTTATTGGAGGTGATGTTGTAGACACAAATACACCAGCGACTTATTTCATTACGTATAATGTAAGTGACTCAGCTGGTAATGCAGCTTTAGAGGTCATAAGAAGCGTTATTGTAAACCCCGACTCAACGGCCCCAATAATTACGTTAATTGGATTATCAACTGTTGATATTTCAGTTGGAAATACATACACAGAACAAGGCGCAACTGCAATTGACAATGTTGATGGTGATATTTCAGCGAATATAATAATAAGTGGAATTGTAGATACTAATGTTGTAGGGACGTATTTTATTACATATGATGTTAGTGATGCAGCCGGTAATAGCGCTACGGAAATAAGAACGATAAATGTTAATCCTGTAGTTACTGACATTATTTTAAATGAAGGATATTTTGAAACTGGCTGGGATAGTTGGGAAGATGGAGGTAGTGATGTTGCAAGAGTTTTATCGACAAATTCTTATGAAGGAAGTTATTCTATTCGTATTAGAGATAATTCTGGAACAGCATCTGCAATGACTTTATCTAATATTGATGTTACACCATATTCTCAAGTAGTTATAGATTTTTATTTCTATGTATTCAGTATGGAAAATGGCGAAGATTTCTGGGTAAGATTTTATGATGGTTCTGCTTGGAACACTGTAGCTACCTATGTTAGTGGTTCGGGAATAAGTAATAACACTTTTTACAATGCAACGGTAACCTTAACTCCTGCACAATACAATTTTGCAGTTAATTCAGGATTCAGGTTCCAATGTGATGCTTCAGGTAATAATGACCAAATATTTATTGATCAAGTTACGATTACAGGAACAAATTCTGGAAGAGGAGATGTAAATCAGATTGTTAAAATTAAAACAGTATCACCAGATGAGAACATAGAAGGTAACCTTAAACTGTATCCAAATCCTGTAAAAGGCAATGTCTTAAATGTTGATTTATTAGAAACCAATAAATTTACATATTCAATTAAGAATATGTTAGGTCAGGTTGTTGCTAAAGGAGTTTCAGAAGGTAAAGTAGATGTAAGCGAACTGAACGCAGGCATGTACTTTATTGAAGTTAACGATGGCGAAGATATTTTAACCAAGAAATTTATAAGACAATAAAACCTATAATTAATTAGTGAAAAGTCCAGATTTTAAATCTGGACTTTTTTTATATGTGTTTAATTTCATCTTCGATCAATAAATCATCTCCTCGTAGTCTTAAAAATATTTGTGCTACTGCAATGGTGTCTTTTTCACAATAAGTGATGATCCTATCTATGTTTTTTTCATCGTAATAAACGCTATATACTTCGCTACCATCAATATCATCTTTAGGCGAAGGAATTCCAAGCACGTTAGTGAGTAACTTCAACGAGGTATAGGTTTTATAATCGCCAAACTTCCATAATTCTAAGGTGTCAAGATGCGGTACTTCCCACGGTTTTTTACCAAAAAGGTTGAGTTTATATGGCAATTCCATATTATGGATAATCATTCGTCTTGCTATATATGGAAAATCAAATTCTTTACCATTATGAGCACATAGCAAATGTTTGGCTTGACTAAAATGTGAGATGATGAGGTTTTTAAAATCTTTTAATATTTTAACTTCATCACCATAAAAAGAAGTTACTCTAAAATTCCTAATATCACCTTGAATTGAAAAATAGCCTACGGAAATACAAATTATTTTTCCAAATTCGGCCCAAATTCCAGCTCGTTCATAGAACTCCTCAGCAGTAGTATCGTCCTTTCGTTGGTATTGCGATTTGTGTTCCCAAAGTGCTTGTTTTGTTTCGTCTAAATCCGAAAAATGCTGTGTTTCAGGAACGGTTTCTATATCTAGAAATAGAATATTTTCTAAATTAAGTTTGCTAATCATTGCTGTAACTATTTGATTAGACTAAAGATAAGAATTAAAATAGAGATTGTTGCCTAAAAGGACTTTCATGTTCTAAAAGCCATTGTTTTCTTTGCAATCCTCCTGCATAACCCGTTAAACTTCCATCGGTGCCAATGACTCTATGACAAGGTACAATAATCCAAAGCGGATTTCTACCATTTGCACTTGCTACAGCTCTAATGGCTTTTACATCGCCAAGATCTTTTGATAATTGTAGATAAGAAGTAGTCTTACCAAAAGGAATGGTAAGCAAGGCACCCCAAACACGTTTTTGAAAGTCAGTACCTTCAGGATTTAACTTTAAACTGAATGTTTTGCGCTCGCCTTTAAAATATTCATTGAGTTGGCTTACAGCATCCGCTAAAACTTCTGGAATTGTACTTGTCGTTGCCACGTCATTGTTTAAAACAGTAAGTGAAGAAACACCATTTTCATCGCCTTCTAGTTTGGCAAAACCTAAAGGAGTTTTTATAATGCAATTTTCCATTATTCTATTGGCTCATCTTCAATTAAACCTAAACGTTTAGCTCTTGATTCCCAACTTTTTCTGGCTAATAATTGCAAGTCTGCAACGTTATCGCTTTCATCCATAATTTCAAGGCCAAGAAGGGTCTCAATAACATCTTCCATAGTCACTAAACCACTAACAGAACCATATTCATCAACAACTAAAGCCATGTGATTTTTATTGTCAACTAGCTCTTCAAAAAGCTTTGGAATAGGCATATCTCTATTAACTATAATGATATTTCGTTTAACATCAGCTAATTTCTTATGACCATTATCAAATGCCATTTCTTTAAACACATCATCCTTTAGTACTAATCCAGTTATGTTATCAGGAGTATCTGTAAATACTGGAATTCTTGAAAATCGAATATTGTGATTTTTATCAAAAAACGCAGCGATGGTCATGGTTTCAATTTCAGTAGTCATAACAGTTCGTGGTGTCATGACGTCCTTAGCTCTGATGTCTTTAAAATTTAACAAGTTTTTAATGACTTTACTTTCAGATTCTTGAAAAACTCCTTCTTCATGAGCCATATCTGTCATGGCGATAAAACTTTCTCGGTTTAACACACTTCCATGGCCTTTACCTCCTATAAGACGAGTTGTGAGTTGTAAGAGCCATAAAATTCCAGTCCATTTTAAAGGAAATATAAGCACGTTTAAAGCACTGGAGGTAAAATGAGCCAACTGTTTCCAATAAGTAGCACCAATGGTTTTTGGTATAATTTCAGAGGTGACTAATATTAGAATAGTCATTACAGTTGATACAACACCAACCATAAGGTCTTCAGAAAAATTAATACCAAAGATTTTTCTTGTTGAAGTTCCGTATATTTCTGCATATGCAACTTTTGCTTGCACACCAACTAATATCGCTCCAACAGTGTGAGCAATAGTATTTAGTGTTAAAATTGCAATTAGTGGCTTATCAACATCTTTTTTTAATATTTCAAGATTTTCGGCATAAGGCTTTTTTTCTTGTTTTTTAATATTGATAAATGTAGGCGTAATACTTAACAAGACAGCTTCTAAAATGGAGCACAAAAAGGAAAAGAAAATTGAGATTATAGCGTAAAAAATAAGTAAACTCATAGTGTGCTTTTAGGGTTTCAAAAGTACTAATTATTTATTAATTTTTCTTCGGAATTTAGACTTGTATAAAACACTTGCTGTAATTTTGGCCGAATGTTTAAATTGTAAATATTACTGTGCGTCCTACTTGGATAAACGCGATTAGATAAAAAGATAAACACCAAGTCGTATTTTGGATCTGCCCAAACAAAAGTCCCTGTAAAACCAGAATGCCCAAAACTTTCAGCACTAACTTGAGGAGCGGGATAAGCTTCCTTAAGACTTAAAGTATCGTTTCCTATTAATGGCTTATCAAAACCAAGACCTCTTCTATTGTTGTTTTCTAGATATTGGATTCTAATAAATTCTTCGACAGTTGAAGGTTTAAAATATTGTTTTTCATCATAAGTCCCTTTTTGCAAAAGCATTTGCATGTATATTGCCATATCATTTGCCGTAGCAAACAATCCAGCATTTCCAGAAACACCACCTAATAATGCTGCATTTTCGTCATGAACATATCCTTTTACATAATCTTTCCTAAAAAGTGTATCTAACTCTGTTGGCACAATATTGTTCTTGAAGTTTTTGGTAAGCGGATTATAACCAAGCGCTTCACATCCTAGGGGCAAATAAAAGTTTTGGTAAATGTAATCTTCATAATTTTCACCAGTAATTGTTTCAATTAAAGTTGGGTATATTAAGGAAGCTAAACCAGAATATAAGTATGTTTTTTCATCATTCACTTTAGAGCGTTTTATTTTCCTGAAGACCTTTTTGTTAAATCTATTTTTCACATAAAGGTTATTATAAACCTTGTTTGTATAACCATTTTTGGATTCTTTTTTTATAAATCGACTTTTTGGTTTTCCATCTTTTAATACCTCACTTAAAAAAACGATATATGGACTCATTCCTGATTGATGTGCTAAAAGCTCCCGTAGCGTTATCTCCTTTTTGTCTTTGCGTCTTTTCCAAGACGACCAATATGTGCTGAAAGGAACATCAAGATCTAATTTACCTTCTTCATAAAGCTTCATTAAAGCAGGTAAAGGCCCAGTAATTTTAGTCACAGATGCGAGGTCATAGATATCGTTTTTTTCAGTTCTCTGAATACTGTCGTAAGAATGATAACCATAGGTTTTATGAAATATGATTTTACCTTTTTTGGCAACTAATAATTGTGCTCCAGGAAATGCTTTTTGAGTAATAGCATCGTTCATAATGGAATCGACTTTGGTTTCAATATAAACTGAATTATAACCTACAGATTCAGGAGTGTCATAAATTAATTGTGCCGAAACGACATTTTCAGTAAAAAGAAAAATAAAGAGGATCAGTATTTTTTTTAGCATTTTCAAAACATTAAAATCGTATTGTAAGTTAAGTAATCAATTTGTCTTGTGATGATTTTGAGCATTCAATAACTTAATAGTTTCTGTTGATGCGGCCGTTACAGAAAGTGGCAACACAAGGATAACTCCAATAACTGGAATTAGTAAAAACAACATGAACACAATGCCATTACCAATGGCAATACCTCTATGTTTTCTAACAAATGAAACACTTTCTTTATATTTAAAATGACGCTCTAAAGTGTAATCCATATTACCAAACCCAGCATAATAAGCCTGTATAAAAAATAAGATTAAAGAGGTAAACCAACCAATAACTGGAATCAAACTAATGATTAGAATAATGATCGTTAACCAAAGCTCCATTAATAAATTACGAACGTTTATTCTAATGCCTCTCCAAAGCTGTTGGTGAAAAGAAGTATTTCGATGTTGGTCACTTAACTTGGATTTCTCTCCAAGTAAATGAATTTCAATTTTCTCTGAAACAGGACTCATAAATGGAGCAGACAATGCCATGATGATATGTTTATACAGCACTAATCCCAGAACTATAATAATTAAGCCTCCAAATATTTCACTAATGGTTGTAAACGTTTCTTTTCCCCATTCCCAAACCCAAATACGTGAAATAAACTGACCAATATCATCAGAAAAACCATAAGCTGAAAGTCCAATGCTTATAGCAGTTACAATACTAATTAAGATAGGAATTACAAAATAACGCCAAAGCTTTAATTTTGAGATTAACTCAAAAGCACCAGCATAAGCTTTGATGGCAGTAATTATATTTTTAAGCATAAATTTTTAAATCATCAAGTAACGAATTTACAAAAATATGTCTACTAATTGAATTAAAGTAAGACGAAGACTTTTATGGAAAAACTACACATTAGTTCCTTTGCTGGTTTTAAAAACATCGACAAAAGAACTTTCTAAATATTTAGGATGAATTTTAGTAATAGTTTAACGAAAGTATTATACTTTTGCCTACTGTATAACAAATATTTTGAAAAAAGATTTTAAAATTAGTTATTATTACAATCCGCAAAAAGAACAAGAATGAATGAAAATGTCGTTAAAAGTGCTTTTGATGAAGTGAAGATTGAAGAAGGGTTTTATGCCTTAATTTATCAAAATGAAGGAGGTCAAATTGAAACTGCTGAAAGAGAAATTGACAACAGTTTCATTCAGTTTCATTTTTGTGTTAAGGGGAAAGCAGCATTTCAATTTAACAATGGAAATTATACGCTAAATATTAATGAGCAAACGTCTTTATTACTCTATAATCCGCAAAGAAGTTTACCAATTCATTTAGATATAGATCCAAATTCATCATTGGTCTCCATACTAATCTCAATTAAAAAGTTTCATGGATTATTCTCACAAGAAGCTGACTATATTCCATTTTTAAGTGAAGATAATAAAGATAAAAAGTATTATAAAGATGGTCAGATTTCGCCTTCCTTGTCAATTGTTCTAAATCAGTTAATCAGTAATAATTTAAACAATTCAATTAAAAGTTTATACTTCAAAGGAAAGGCCTATGAATTACTGAGCTTATATTTTAATAGAGCTGAAGATGCCAACGTACATCAATGTCCTTTTTTAGTTGACGAGTCAAACGTTTTAAAAATCAGAAAAGCTAAAGATATTATCATTTCACGAATGGCTGAACCTCCAAGTTTACAAGAATTAGCTGATGAAATTGAGCTCAGCTTGAAAAAGCTAAAAGAAGGGTTTAAGCAAATTTATGGTGATTCGGTATTCAGCTTTTTAGTTGATTACAAAATGGAAGTTGCACGAAAATTATTAGAATCTGGCAACCATAATGTCAACGAGGTTGGTTTAAAAGTTGGATACAGCACTGCGAGCCATTTTATTGCTGCCTTCAAAAAGAAATATGGCACAACACCTAAAAAGTATTTGATGTCGTTATCTGCTTAAATGCAAAACTAGTTTGGGACGGCACAAGCGTTCATATTGTTGAAAAAGAGTTAAAATTCTTCAGAAATTGAAAGGAATAAGAATTTATTATTACCTTTAAATTTCACATCAAAACCAACCAAAAAATGCGAATATCAACTATTATTTCAGCAGTATTTCTATTGCTGTTAAGTCACACTCAAATCAATGCACAAACTATCAATGAAGACCAATATGACGCTCTAGAATATCGTCTTGTTGGACCTTTTAGAGGAGGAAGAAGTGCGGCTGTAACGGGAGTTC
>Ga0208018_100210_pt1 | contig 19393 bp, 20 predicted proteins | sample 31_taG_FD_184105 | JGI IMG/M metagenome (GOLD analysis project Ga0208018, IMG submission 184105) | Marine viral communities from the Gulf of Mexico - 31_GoM_OMZ_CsCl metaG (SPAdes) (version 2) | ecosystem: Environmental > Aquatic > Marine > Oceanic | place: Gulf of Mexico | collected 2015-07-12 | reverse complement strand
ACAGCGCGGTGGAGAGCGCGGCGAACGGCGAAATCTCGCCCGCGCCGCCTTTCTTGCGTCCGGCAAACAGGTTCTTCACCGCCGAACCCAGATTGGTGATCGGATAGAACCTGAGGCCGATCATGAACCACAGGCCCGCACCCAGCAATACAATCGCGAGCGGCGGGAAGGGCAGGACTTCCACCCCGTCCCACGTGCCGCCCCAGATAAAGTCCGCGACATTCGTCACCGGCCCCAGCAATTGCTGGTCCAGACTCTGCGTCGGCGCTGCGCTGCTCATGTGGTGTCCCACCCCTTTTGAAATTCGTCCCTTGGGGGGTGCTAGGGGAGTGAAGGACACATTTCCAGCCCTCTCGGACCCGCTTGTGAGCCGCGACGCCGTGTAATAAGCAAGCCCTTCCGATCTGGGAGGAATGCGGAATGGCACGTGGGGGTTTCGGACGCGTAGGCGCGGCATTGGCGGCTGCGGGACTGGTTGCGGCGGCGGCATCGCCGCTCGCGGCGCAGCAGCTCGATAAGTGGTGGAAGATAAAGTATTACGAAGGCTCGACCACCTTCGACTACTACCCCATCACGCTCCGGATCGATTCCGGCCGTGCCAAGCACAAGGCGGGCAATACGCTGCACCCCGCCTACGTCGTCCAGCTCGAGAATGCTTCGAAGGAGGCGCAGTGCGCGGCCTTCTATTTCAAGGCTCTGCGTCAAAGCTACAGCAACGACATGTTCGAGAGCGGCAATGGCGCGGTCTATTACATCAAGGGCGGCAAGACGCAGAAGGTCGCCGCGTGGCTCTACACGCGCAGCCCCAAGACGCAGGATTTCGGATTCGAGAAGATGACGGTCCACAGCTGGGATCCGCTGGGCAAGAACCGGTGCGGCCCCGACCCGAGCGGTCGCCCCGATATGTCCTGACCGGGCTCCGCCACGCTTGCTTTTGCTTTCGCTCCGCCCTAGATGCGGTCGGGTCTCAAGACATCGAAGCTAAAGACCCGCCCTCCCGATCATCCGATTGTGAGGGCGATCCCGGCTTCCCGAAAGAGACGTGAAACTTGGTCCAACAGTTATCAGATGGAAGCGGCAGCGATGGCCGAAGGCAAAGTCGAGACGAAGAAGCGCAAGACATCGCCGGGTGAATTTGCCCGGCAGGTGCGCGCCGAAGCGAGCAAGGTCGTGTGGCCGACGCGCCAGGAGACGATCCAGACCGCGATCTTCGTCAGCATCCTGGTGCTGATCCTGTCGATCTTCTTCCTCGGCATCGATACCCTGTTCGGCGCCGTCGTCCGTTTCCTCCTCACGCTCGCCTGAGCTGACCCCACTTCCCGACCGCAGGATATTTCATGGCACGCTGGTACATTATTCACGCCTATTCCGGTTTCGAGAACAAGGTTCGCGATGCGATCATCTCCGAAGCCGAGCGGCTTGGCCTGTCCGAAGGCGTCGAGGAAGTGCAGGTCCCGACCGAGACCGTGACCGAGGTGAAGCGCGGCAAGAAGGTGCAGGTCGAACGCAAGTTCATGCCCGGCTACGTGCTCGCCAAACTGAACATGACCGACGATATTTATCACCTCGTCAAGAACACGCCGAAGGTCACCGGCTTCCTGGGCGCCGGCGCGAAGCCGCAGGCGATCAGCGAGAAAGAGGCCGCGCGCTATTTCGGCGGCGTCGAAGAAGCCAAGGCCGCGCCCAAGCGCGACATCAGCGTCGATTACGAGATCGGCGATTCGGTCAAGGTGCTCGACGGGCCCTTCGCCAGCTTCAACGGCGTGGTGGAAGAACTCGATTTCGACAAGGCGAAGGTCAAGGTTTCGGTCTCGATCTTCGGCCGCGCGACCCCGGTCGAGCTGGACTTCGAACAGGTCGAACTCTCGAAGTAAGGGGCAGGGGCCCCGCGGCCCCTCCCGCTATTCGAGCACGCCCATCTCGATCCGCAGCCACACAGGCTCGGGGCCGAAATTGAACCCGTAGTCGATCTGGTCGCCGTTCCAGCGGCGGCGCATCTGCCATTCTCCATCGACGAAGCGACCTTCCTGCGCCTCGATGATCTCGCCCTGCTGCCCGTCACCCGGCTGGGCGAGGGAGATCCGCAGCTTGGCATTCTGCCCGCCCACCAGGAACACGTTGTCGGCCATTTGCGCCACGACGAGCCCGCCGGTCGGCACATCGGCCAGCGGATGCGGATCGCGCGCGATCCAGGTCCAGTCGTCCTCTCCGAACGCCCAGCGACCATACTGCGCGGTCAGCTGCCACCGGCCCATCGTGCGCGTCTGGTCGGCCCCGTCGTCCCCTTTCGCGGTGCCCCATAACGGCTTGTCGCGTGCGATCCGCGCCCACTCGCGCGGCATCTGCGCAAACAACCGGTAAGGCGCGGCAAAGGCGTCGAGCGTGTTCTCATCCAGCTCCTTCGCGCCGAGCGGATAGTTCGAATAGCCGGTACCATCGATCCCGAAGGGCGAGAACATCACCGCCCCGCGCCCCATCGCGGGCCAGATGAACCGTGCGTATTCGGCGGCGTTGCCGATTTCGGGCACCATCAGCGGGCCGGACGCGGCGTAGCGATCGAGATAGGCCTCCACCGCCTTGGGATCGCGCGAATAGATATCGGGCGCAAAGGCCGAGATATGCGGCGCGGCGATGCGCCAGATCGGCAGCGCGTTCCAGTTCGGCCCGCCCGACGGCCCGACGTCGCCGCCCTCGTCGGTAAAGGCATTGCCCAGTGCGGCGTTGACATACATCGGCAGGTTCATTTCGACTTGCCCCGCCGCCGCGACGCTGTCGATATAGCGCGCGACGTACCAGCTGTTGAAGAACTGCGCCGCGCGCGGACCGAAGGCTTCGCTCCAGCTCTGTCGCGCAATGCCCAGCCCGTCGGCCAGCTCCTGCGGGATCGGGCCCGCGAACAGCGCTTCGGCTTCGGGCGCGCGGTCACGGTCGAGCCCCCAGCTACCGCTCTCGTTCTCGACCTGCATCATCACCACCGTGTGCTGCGGATCGACCTGCGCGAGATGGCGCATCAGCGCCGCGAAGGCGCGCGCATCGGCCTGCATCGTCGCCTCGCCATGCGGGCTGAAAACCGCATGCGCCGACACGTCCGCCCTGCGCATCCGCGCAAAGCGCTGCGTGTCGCGCTTAACCCATGCGGGCACGTAAGAGGGGCCGGTGTTCTTCCACGTCCCGTACCACAGCAGCACCAGCCGCATGTCGCGTGCCCGCGCCTGATCGAGCAGCGTGTCGACGAAGGAGAAGTCGAAACGCCCCTCGCTGGGCTCGACCTGTTCCCACGCGACCGGCATCAGCAGAGTGTTGGCGCCGAGCCGCTCGACCGTGGGCCAGACCTCTTCGAGCATTGCGGAGTAGTTCGAAGAGTTGTTCGGCTGCGCGCCGAGCATCACGAAGGGTTCGCCATCGACCAGCAGGGCGGGGCGCGCGGTCCCTTCCTCGAAGCGTGGCAATGGCTGGGCGTTCGCGACGCACGCAGTGGCCATTACGGCGAGCGCAAACGCAATCAGATGCCAGATTTTCATCGTTTCCCGCTCTCCCCTGCAGCAACATGGTTGCGCTACCATGCGGGCCATCTGGGGGAAAGGTACGCAGCGCGTCAGCAAAGGCCCCAACCTCGACAATCAGGGTGGGGCGATCGATCGAATGGCACTATAGGCACCACCGACGTGCGAACACGACCCGGCATCTGCAACCGCAAGAAACGGTACGCGAGCCGCGAGGCAGCCGAACTGGCCGCTCGCGATGCGCCGTTCAGGCTACGCGTCTACAGGTGCGAATTGTGCCGCCAGTTCCATCTGACGAGCCGCACCAAGGGCATAAAGCTGCCGCCCCATGAGATCGAGCGGGCGCGGACGGGCCAGCCGCCGGTCTAGGTGAGCCAGCCGAGGCTCTCACTGTAGGCGAGCGTCAGCATGATCGTGTCGACCGCCGCGTGGGCCAGGATGCACGCCCACAGGTTGCCCCGGTTGGCGAAGCGCAGCCATGCGAGGAACAGTCCGACGCTGGCGGTTACCAGCACGCCGCCCCAGCCTTGATACAAATGCGGCAGCCCGAAAATCGCCGCCTGGATGATCGCGGCGGGCCATTTGCGCCCGCGCATTCCGCGCAGCCGCATCAATCGGTCGAGCAGGAAGCCGCGAAACAGCAGCTCTTCGCCCAGACCCGCCGTCAGCCATGCGACGAGCACGATCCAGAGCGCGAAGGAGAGGGGGCTCGCGGTCGCCAGATCGGTGACCAGCGTGACGTCGACCTTGGGCAAGCCCAGCGCCTCGACCACGATATGCCCGATGGCGAACAATGCGATCACACCTCCGGTGCCCAGTGCGGCGAGCGCCAGCGTGCGCCGCAGGTTGACCGGCGGGCGGATATTCCATGCGATATGGAGCGCATGGTCCGACGCCAGCCAGAGCCGCGCAACGACCAGCGCGGCGAGCATGCCAGCGACCGCAGAGACGAGCATGCCGGTATTCGTCGGGCCGAACAGCAACACCGGCGGGATGCCTGCAAGCGAGTAGACGAGGGCGACGCTGCCCAGTTGCAGCAGGAAGCGCAGCCAGCCCAGACGGCGCCAGCGGTTTCGTGCAAGGGAGCGCTGCTTCATCTGGTATGACAAGTGCCTGATGCTGTGGGCTTTCGCAACCGCCTGTCGGGTGGGGGCGATCCGTAACGGGACGGATCGGGGCAATTTGCGTGCAAGCCGTTTTGCGCGAGGCCCCGCAGGTGTCGATCGAAGTATGGCCATCGTCCCTTGGAATGGCGAGCGTTTTCCTACCTCGGTCCGATCTGCGATACATGGCACGCACTTCTCCGGATCGCTTGGGAAGCAGGAAAACGGACGGAAAAGCGCAATGTGTCACCCTGGGCCCTGCCGATGGAAGAAAACTGGCGAATTTTCAATGCGTTGGGCGCGGGGCTGCCCGGGTGACACATGGGTGACACGTATCACCCTGTCGCCGTGACCGTGTCTCGCGCGGTCACCGCCTTCCGGGCCGGGAATCGCTTGCAAATCGCGGCAAAATCGCTATCTGCGCGCCTTCCCATACGACAGTTCGGGAAATCCACGCGGAAGGGGTGCTTCGGTATCCCGCCAAACCGCTTACCATGAGCGTGACGCGAAAGCGCTACGCGACAGTGAGAAAAGGAGGCCTCCCATGGCCAAGAAGATCGAAGGTTACATCAACCTTCAGGTGCCCGCCGGCACCGCCAACCCCTCGCCGCCGATCGGCCCTGCGCTGGGTCAGCGCGGCGTGAACATCATGGAATTCTGCAAAGCGTTCAACGCCGCGACGCAGGACCTTGAAAAGGGCGCTCCGATCCCGACCAAGATCACGGTCTACGCGGATCGCAGTTTCACCTTCGTCACCAAGAGCCCGCCCGCGAGCTTCCTCATCAAGAAGGCGATGAAGATCAAGTCGGGTTCGAAGGAGCCGGGCAAGAACATCATCGGCTCGATCAAGACCAGCCAGCTGGCCGAGATCGCCGAAACCAAGATGGCCGATCTGAACGCCAACGACATCGACCAGGCGGTCAAGATCATCGCCGGTTCCGCCCGTTCGATGGGCATCGAAGTGGTGGAGGGCTAACCGATGGCTACTTTGACCAAGAAGCAGAAGACGCTGACCGAGAAGCTCGACGCTGAAAAGCTGTACACCTTCGACGAAGCGCTGAGCACGCTGCGCGAGCACAAGGCGAAGTTCGACGAGACCGTCGAAGTCGCGATGAACCTCGGCGTCGATCCGCGCCACGCAGACCAGATGGTCCGCGGCATGGTCTCGCTGCCCTCGGGCACGGGCAAGGACGTGCGCGTCGCGGTGTTCGCCAAGGGCGACAACGCCGACAAGGCGCTGGCTGCCGGTGCCGACAAGGTCGGTGCCGAAGACCTGATGGAAGACATGCAGGCCGGTAATCTCGATTACGACCGCGTGATCGCGACGCCGGACATGATGGGCGTCGTCGGTCGCCTCGGTAAGGTGCTGGGCCCCAAGGGCCTGATGCCGAACCCGAAGCTGGGCACCGTGACCCCGAACGTGGAACAGGCCGTAAAGGACGCCAAGGGCGGCCAGGTCGAATTCCGCGTGGAAAAGCAGGGCATCATCCACTCGGGCATCGGCAAGCTGTCGTTCAAGGACGAAGACCTGAAGACCAACTTCAAGGCCTTCACCGACGCGATCGTCAAGGCGAAGCCGGCTGGCGCGAAGGGCAAGTACCTGCGCAAGGTCACGCTGACCTCCTCGATGGGTCCGGGCCTCAAGCTCGACCTGACCGAAGTCGAAGGCGCGTAACTTTCGCTCGCGGCAGATCGCTTCGCGATCGCCTGCGCGGGCGCGGCCTAACGGCCGACGCGCGGTCGCGCTTGCCGAGTTCAATCGGAACTCGGAGGGCTAGCGTCAAATCCGAACCGGAGGTTCGGCAAGGCCGACCGGCCGCCCGCAGCCGAGCGACCGCAAGGTCGCGACAGCGAGGATAGCCAAGCGAGCGGATGCGAGCGCCGGCGCCTGAGGCTAAACAAGGAAAGGGCCGGGGCGGAAACGCTCCGGCCTTTTTTATGCGCGCAACAACCGGCGCGCCGAAGCAAGCGAGCCGCTCTGCTGGCTGAACGACTTGGCCAGAGCCACGCCCGCATCGAACCCGCGCCTAGCGCCGAGCAGCGCCCGGTTCGCCAGCGTGCGGCGCAGCAGCAGGAAAGAACAGCACGCGACGCTGTGGGTGCCGAACAGCACCTTGTGCGCGCCCTCGCCCTCGGTGAAATCGAAATAGCGGAAGCGCTCCTCGCCAAACAGCAACCGCAGCGCCTCCATCTGGAGCACTGTGCCGGGCGAGAGTGCGGCGTGCGCGGGATCGTAGCCAAGGTGCGCGTAGACCAGCGTATGCCCTTCTACCGGCAGAGCGAGGTACGCCACCGGCTCTGCGCCAAGGAACAACAGGAAACAGCGCAGCGTGCCCGCCTCGGCCCGTACCAGCATTGCTTCGCGGGCGGCGTTGCTATTGGGCAAGCCTGCATCGAGCAACCGCGACTGGTAGGTCTTGGCGGAAAGCGGCAGCGCGAGGTCGAGGAAGCGCTCCACCTCGTCGCGGGTGCGGTACGTCCGCACATCCAGTGCCCCACTGCCGGCGGCTGCGAACTTCTTCGTCTTACGGCGCAGGGTGCTGCGCGTCTTGCCGGAAAAGCGCGCGAGGTAGTTCTCGAAGCCCGCGTCCATCGCGATGTAGTGCCGGCGATAATCCTCGCGAGCGCCGGCAACATGGCCGGACAGTCCGGCTGCAATCTCGTCCGCCATCGAAAGCGGGGCCGAAAGGATGCGGACGCCGTCTGCTGCGGGGAACGGCGCGGAGCTTGCGGGCAGGGTCTTGGAAAGCGCATCCTCGAGAGTGAAAGCCATCGTCGCCACATTGCGTTCGACCGCGAACAGTCGACGCGCGCCGATGGTAAATGCAACCTGCGTAGGCTCAACGACCATCAGATCGCACCGTAGAGCGAATTGGAGACCGCCTGTTCGGCATAGCGCATGCCCACCGTCAGCGTGTTCGCTGCCACCGGGCGGGGCATCTCGGATCGACGGAAAATCCTGACCGGCGGTGTATTCGTATAGTCGCTCGTCCAAATACCCTGGGTCTTCTCGAGCAGCCTGCACAATCCCTCGAACCGGTTGCGGACCAGCTTGTTCATGGCAAGGCTACGGCGGTTGACCAGCTCGAAGCTGTGGCTGACGAGCGTGAAGCTGGTCATGCGGCCGTCGCGCGCGTGCAACAGCCCGGCCCGCATTTCCTTGAGCGAGAGCGCCGTGACCTGCGCATGTCGCAGTCGCCCGCCAATGTCACCCACGCACGATACGGGCACCTCGATCATCCCTTCATACAGCAGCGGCTGGGTATCGGTCTCGCTCAGCTCGAGGTCGCAATGACCATCGGGGATTCCGGGCGTATGGCTGCTGTCGTAGTTGAGCCCGACTTCGCGAAGCGCGCGTAGCGTATCGCGGTTCGCACCGTAGTTGCCTGCCCGGAAGGCGACCGGATCGGGCGCCCCTGCCGCGACCAGCGTATCGCGGCACCATTCCAGGATCCGGCATTGATCCTCGAACCTGAAATCCTTGATATTGCCCCCGCTGAGCCCTTTGAGCGGGCTATCAGGGAGCGCCAGATCGAGCCATTCGGTGTGGCAGTGGAGCTGGATATCCTGCCCTGCCTGGAGGATTGGTGCGACGATGTCTTCGATCGCGGCGACACCCCACAGCAGTGCGGGCATTGGATCGACGAAAAACACGCCGCGTTGGCCGTAACGCTCCAGCAGGTCGAGCTTGTGCGTGATCCCCGCCGGCCCGTCGGGCGTGATGCAGGCGATCGACCGCATGAAGTTCTCTGCCCGGTCCACCCGGCACGGCCCGTTCGCCAGCGCGGCCGAATACTCGGTATCGATGGTGAGATAGACGCTCGTCATGACGAACGTGGCTTAACCGCAACGGGTTAAAACCGCGTTCCGATCCGCGCCTGTCGCTGCTCAGATGCCCCCTGCCACTGGCTGATAACCGGCTTCGACCAGCGCGTCGCAAAGCGCCTTCGTGCATTCCGCCAGCGCATTTGCATCGGTAGAGCGGACCACGAAATTCGCACCGACCTTGCCTTCGCGAAAGAAGGGATAGCTGCCGATCTGGCAATGGTCGTGCTGCTTCACGACCTCGCGCAACAGCCCCGCAACCTCGCTTTCCGCCGTCCAGCAGCCGATCGTCTCGGCCATGAGCGGCGCGCCGCCCTCCAGCGTACCGGTCAGCGCGTCGAGCATCCCTGCGGTGATGTGCGGGACGCCCGCCATCAGGTGGGTATTGCCGATCTTGATCCCCGGTGCGCCCGACATGCGATTGGGGATCAGCTCTGCGCCTTCGGGCACCCGCGCCATGCGTAGCCGGTCTTCGGTCAGGCCCCCGGGCTTGTCGGCATAATAGCGTTCCAGCGTGGCGCGCGCTCCGGGATGGACCACCACGCCCAGCCCCAGCGCGGCGGCCACCGCATCGACCGTGATGTCGTCGTGTGTCGGGCCGATGCCGCCGGTGGTGAACAGGTAATCGTTGCGCGCGCGAAGTGCGTTCACCGCCTCGACGATGCGCTCCTCGACATCGGGAACGACACGCACCTCGTCCAGCCGGATACCCTGCACCTGCAGCCATTCGGCCACCTGTGCGATGTTCTTGTCATGCGTGCGGCCCGACAAGATCTCGTCGCCGATAACGACGAGCCCGGCAGTCCAGATACGTTCGTTCATAGGCCTCTAGATCGTGCTATGCGTGGAGCCGGTCCGCGCGGGCGCGGCGTCGTCTGCGGGGGCATGCGGCAGCGCCTTGAAATGGAGGATGCCGTCGTCGATCGGGTCGCTCTTCATCTGCTTGCGATCGACCCGGTAATCCTGGTTGAGCCGCCACGGGAAGCCCACCGCGTTCTTCGGCATGATCGCCTTGGAGCGCTGGATATAGCCCGAGGAGAAATCGAAGATGTCGTCTTCCTCCAGCGCGGCGGCCTCTGCCTCGGTAAGTGCGGGCACGGCGATGTCTGCGCCCTTTTCGTCCATCATGTTCAGCACGCCGCACACGTAAGCGGCGTTGAGGTCGGCGCGCAAGGTCCAGCTGGCGTTGAGATAGCCGAACACCACCGCAAGGTTGGGCAGGTTCGAGAACATGCAGCCCTTGTAGTAGAACCGCTGCGCGAAATCGACCGGCGTGCCGTCGACCGAAACCGCAATCTTGCCCGCGATGGCCAGCTTGAGCCCGGTCGCGGTGACGATGATGTCGGCGGGGATTTCGCGCCCGTCCTCCAGCTCGACCTTGTCCTTGCCGAAACGAGCGATGCGGCCCGTGACCACCTCTGCCTTGCCATCCTTGATCGCTTCGAAAAGGTCGGCGTCGGGCACCAGGCACAGCCTTTGATCCCACGGGTCGTAGGGCGGGGTGAAGGCGGTCGCGTCGTATTTGTCGCCGAGGTGCCCCTGCATCTTCTTGGTCAGGAATTCCTTGACCTTCTCCGGCTTGCTCTGCGCGCGCTTAAAGCCGATGTCCTGCATCACCACGTTCTTCCACCGGGTGATCTTGTACGCCGTCTCTTCGGGCAGGACCTTGCGCAGGAAGTTGGCCATGCCGTCGCGCGCAGGGCGACTGAACATCCAGGTCGGCGTGCGCTGGAGCATGGTCACCTTCGCGGCGCGCTTCGCCATCGATGGCACGATAGTGACGGCGGTGGCGCCCGACCCGATCACGACCACGTTCTTGCCCTCGTAAGAAAGGTCTTCGGGCCAGAATTGCGGATGGACCACATCGCCTGCGAACTCACCGAGTTCGAAGCCGGGATCGTAGGGTTCGTCGTAGTCGTAATAGCCCGATCCCAAGTACAGCCAGTTGGCAGTCAGCCGCTTGCGCTCCCCTTCCGGCGTCACGACACCGACCACCCATCGTGCCCTCTCGCTGTCGAAATCCGCGGTTTCGACCCGCATTCCAAAGCGGATGTTTTCCCGGATGCCGCGCTCGTCGACGATGCGGTTGAGATATTCGAGGATGGCGGACCCATCGGCGATACTCTTCTCGTGTTTCCACGGTTCGAAGATGAAACCGAGCGTGTGCATGTCGCTGTCGGAACGCACGCCGGGATAGCGGAACAGATCCCACGTCCCGCCCAGATTCTCCCGCCGCTCGATAATGGCGTAGCTTTTGCCGCGGCAATGCTCTTCGAGGTGGGCGGCCATCCCGATGCCGGAAATGCCCGCGCCGACGATCAGCACATCGAAATCGCTGTTGTTCGTATCCATCACAAACTGTCCAATCCCCGGCCCAACTTACGTTCTGTTTCGCAACCTATCCTATTGCCGCTCGCTTGACGAGAGGGTGCTGACGCGAACGTCAATCGCAGCTAGGGCGGCGCACATGCCCCGCGCCTCTCACCTCATCGTTACCATAGTGTCGCTCGGTTCGGCAGTCCCGTCGGTGGCCCAGGATGGGGAGGCGGAGCGTGGTGGCACGGTCATTGTGGTCACCGGGCGGGGCCTGCCCGATACGCCGGCGAGTCCGGCCTACGGCACGGTCGTGATCGAGCGCGAAACGTTGCAGACCGTCCCTTCGGGCAGGGTCGAGGAAGCGCTGGGGAGCGTCGCGGGCTTCCAGGAGTTTCGGCGGTCGGACAGTCGCTCCTCCAATCCGACTGCACAGGGCGTGACGCTTCGAGCGCTGGGCGGCAACGCCACGAGCCGCGCACTGGTAACGCTCGACGGGGTGCCGGTGGCCGATCCGTTCTTCGGCTATGTGCCGTTCGCGGCGCTGCTGCCCGAGCAGATCGGGCGGATCGCAGTGACGCGCGGCGGCGGATCGGGTCCGTTCGGCTCCGGTGCGCTTGCGGGGACCATCGCGATCGAGAGCGAGGCACCCGAGCGGCAGGTGCCGCTGGCCGCAAGTGCGCTGGTGAACGATCGCGGCGGCACGGAGGCGATGGGTTCGTTTTCGCAAGCACTCCGCAATGGCTACGCCACCGGAGCGATCCGCTGGGATCGCGGCCCTGGCTTCTACACCACGCCCGAAGACCAGCGCGTCGCGGCGAGCGCCCCGGCGAAGTTCGACAGCGTTGCGGGCCAGCTGCGCGCGGTGGTGCCGCTGGCGAGCGATCTCGAACTGCAGGCGCGAGTGGCGGCTTTCGACGACGCCCGCACGCTGCGGTTTGCCGGAGCGAACAGCTCGGCGAGCGGGCAGGGTGCGAGCGTGCGGATCGTCGGGCGGGGACGCTGGCAGGTCGATGCGCTGGGCTACGTGCAGGCACGCAATTTCTCCAACCTCGTCGTCAGCTCGATCCGCTTCGTGCCCGTGCTCGACCAGCGGAACACGCCCTCGACCGGGCTCGGCGGCAAGATCGAGGTGCGCCCGCCGGTGGGCGATGCGCACACGCTGCGGCTCGGGATCGACTATCGAAGGGCGAGCGGCGAGTTGCAGGAAAACCCGATCAGCGCCTTCACCGGGCAGGTCACTGCGCGGCGGCGTGCGGGCGGGGTGACCAGCGATCTCGGGTTGTTCGTAGAGGACGACTGGGAAGTAGGACAGCTGCTCCTGACCGGCGGGCTGCGCGCCGATCGGACGGTGATCGCCGACGGCTTCTACCGCGAGACCACGCCGGGCGGCGCGGTGACCATCGATAATCGCTTTGCCGACCGCAGCGACTGGACGCTGACCTGGCGCGGCGGGGCGTTGTTTCGTGCGACGCCCTCGCTCGATCTGCGAGCGGCGGCCTATAGCGGGCTGCGGCTGCCCACACTCAACGAGCTCTACCGCCCCTTCGTGGTCTTCCCTGTTGTGACGCAGGCCAATGCCGACCTCGCCAACGAGGAGCTGCGCGGGGTCGAGGCGGGGCTCGACTGGCGACCGATCGAAGGATTGGCATTGTCGCTGACCGCCTTCGACAACCGGCTGGAGAACGCGATTGCCAATGTCACTCTCGGCCCGAACCTCCGCCAGCGGCGCAACCTGCCCGCGATCGAGACGCGCGGAGTAGAGGCCGGGCTGCGGGTGCAACGTGGCCCGATCCGCTTCGACGGCAGCCTCTCCTTCTCCGATCCCCGCATCGTCGGCGAGGGGGCATCGCTCGCTCTCGACGGCAATCGCCCGCCGCAAAGCCCGCGCTGGATGGCGGCGGCGAGCCTTGCATACGCGCCGTCCGAGCGGACCCGGTTCGCGCTCTCGCTGCGCCATGTCGGCGCGCAGTTCGAGGACGACCTCGAAACCGATGTGCTGCCTGCGTTCACCACGCTGGGGGCATACGCGCAGGTGCCGCTGGTAGGACAGCTCGATCTCGTCTTGCGGGCGGAGAACCTGTTCGATGAGACCATCGTCACGCGCAACGACGGCGGCGATCTGGACTTGGGCGCGCCGCGTACGCTGTGGGCTGGCGTGCGCTACGGCTTCTAGTCTGTCGCAGGCTCGCGCAGGTCGCGCACCCCTTCGAGGATCGTAGGGTCGAGGCTCTCGCCGTGCATTACCGAGATGTCGCCGGTGGTCTCGAGGACCACCGCGCGCACCTCGTCGAAATGCATCGTGTTCGATTCGCGCAGCTTCGCGATGATATCCGACCGGGCGACGCGGGTCTCGTCCATCGCCTTCTGGCAGAACCGCCCGTCAATCATCAGCAGCACCGGCTCGTTCTGGATCGTCTTCTCGAATGCGTCGGATGTCTTGCGGATTTTCGCAAGGATCAGTTGCACCGCAAACAGCGCAAACATGACGATCGCGGCCTGCACGAAACCCTGCCAGTCGGTTGCGCGGCCCATCCCGGCCAGCACGGTGCCGCTGGCGACGGTAATGACGAAGTCGAAATTCGTCATCTTGGAAAAGCTGCGCAGCCCGACGATCCGCGTCAGCGCGATGACGTAAACGATCCCGATAGCGGTCAGGATCGTCCCGCGTGCGATCAGGTCGTAGGTGGTGTCTTCGAAGAACATCGCCAATCCTTATCCAGCCTAACTCGCCGTTCGCCCTGAGCCCGTCGAAGGGCGTGGGCGCATACGTGCTTCGACAGGCTCAGCACGAACGGGTGTGGGCTTTAGGCTTCGACAACCTTCTGCTCGATCGCGCCGAAGATCGAATGGCCCTTCTCGTCTTCCATCCAGATCTTCACGGTGTCGCCCGGGTGCATGAAGCGCGTCTTGGCTTCGCCGCTGGCGATGGTTTCGATCATGCGGATTTCGGCGATGCAGGAGTAGCCCTTGCCGCCTTCGCTGACCGGCTTGCCGGGGTCGCCGTCGGGGCCCTGGTTGGAAATCGTGCCCGATCCGATGATGCAGCCCGCGCCCAGATTGCGCGTCTTGGCCGCATGCGCGACCAGATCGGCGAGGCTGAAGGTCGCGTCCTGGCCCACATCGGCGCGGCCGAAAGCCTCTCCGTTGTAGTCGACCATCAGCGGGCGCTGGATCACGCTGTTCTGCCACGCATCGCCCAGCTCGTCGGGCGTAACGCACACGGGTGAAAACGCGGTCGCGGGCTTGGACTGGAAGAAGCCGAAGCCCTTGGCGAGTTCGCCCGGGATCAGACCGCGCAAGGACACGTCGTTGACCAGCATCAGCAGCTTGATGTGGTCCGCCGCTTCGTCCGACGACACGCCCATCGGCACATCGTCGGTGATGCAGGCGATCTCGCCCTCCATGTCGCAGCCCCAGCTGGTGTCCTTGAGCGGAATGTCGGCGCGCGGGGGGAGGAAGTCGTCGCTGCCGCCCTGATACATCAGCGGATCGTGGTAGAAGCTCTCGGGCACCTCGGCGCCGCGTGCCTTTCGCACCAGTTCGACGTGGTTGATATAGGCGCTGCCATCGGCCCACTGGTACGCGCGCGGCAGCGGCGAATGCGCCTCGCGCTCGTGGAAGCGTTCGCACGGCACGGCTTCGTTGTTCACATCGCGGTAGAGCGCTTCCAATTTGGGCGCGATATTGGCCCAGTCGTCGAGCGCGTCCTGCATCGTCGCCGCGATATTGTCCGCCGCGCAGTAGCGGGTGATGTCTTTCGAGACGACCACCAGCTTGCCGTCGCGCGTTCCGTCATTGAGCGTGGCGAGTTTCATTGGACTGTCTCTCCTTCGGGGGTGTCGTTCTGGTTGTCGGGGTGCGCCCGCTGCACTTCATCCAATGCGAGGCAGGCGGCTTCGATCCGGGTTGTATGCGGCGCGTCTGCGAAATCGTAGCCGAAGCGGCGCGCGTTGTAGATCTGCGGCATCAGCACGACTTCGAAGAAGCCGGGTGCATCGAACAGGAAATCGCCGGTGTTCAGCTGTGCGAGCCGCCGTTCGATCGGCTGCAATGTCCGCGCGAGCCAGTGGCGGTACCAGGTGTTCACGCCGTCCTGATCCTGCCCGTATTCGCTCTTGAGATACTTGAGCACCGGCAGGTTGAGCGGCGCGTGCAGCTCGGTCGCGATGGCATAGGCCAGTTCGCGCGCGAGGTAGCGCTGTTCGATATCGGCGGGCAGCAGCGGCTTTTCGGGGTAGGCTTCGTCGAGCCATTCGATGATCGCCATCGACTGCACGCGGTCCTTGCCATCGACCTCCAGCATCGGGACTGTGGCAAACGGGTTGCGCCCGGCAAAGGCTTCGCCCTTCTGCTGGCCTTCTACCAGATTGACCGGGCAATTCTCGTATTCGAGGCCCTTCAATTGCAGCGCGAGGCGCAGGCGATAGCTCGTGGAGCTGCGGAAATAGCCGTAGAGTTTCATCTCATCCTCTCCTGCGCCGGGCCGTTCGCTTCGCGGCCCTGACACACCTGACACAGTGTCCTAAGACGAAAAACCGGCCTCGGGTTCCGAACCTCTGGCGGTCTCGGTCAGCGTGGGCGGGGCGGGCTGCATTCCCTGCTTATGACACTTAGCCTGCGAGTAGGACAGACGCTCGCCACTCACAGCACCACCCAACTCATCCGTTCGGGCTGAGCTTGCCGAAGCCCTGCACTTTCCTTCTGCGCCCTTGTTCCAAGAAGAACAGCCCTTCGACAGGCTCAGGGCGAACGGGTCTGGAACATGGGGCGGCAAAAGGCTTAAAACGCTGCGATACCCGTGATCGCGCGGCCCAGGATCAGCGCGTGGACATCGTGCGTGCCCTCGTAGGTGTTGACCGTCTCCAGGTTCACCATGTGGCGGATCACCTGATATTCCTCGCTGATGCCGTTGCCGCCATGCATGTCGCGCGCGACGCGGGCGATGTTGAGCGCCTTGCCGACATTGTTGCGCTTCACGATCGAGATCATTTCGGGCGACCAGTCGCCCTCGTCCATCAAGCGGCCCACGCGCAGGGACGCCTGCAGCCCCAGTCCGATCTCGGTCATCATGTCGGCGAGCTTCAACTGGTAGAGCTGCTTACTGGCGAGCGGCACGCCAAACTGCTGCCGGTCGAGCCCGTACTGGCGCGCCGCGGCCATGCAGAACTCGGCCGCGCCCATGCTGCCCCACGAAATGCCGTAGCGGGCACGGTTGAGGCAGGAGAACGGACCTTTCAGGCCCTGAATCTCGGGGAACATGGCAGACGCGGGCACGCGCACCTCGTCCATCATGATCATCCCCGTGGTGCTCGCGCGTAGCGAAAGCTTGCCTTCGATCTTGGGTGCCGAAAGCCCCTTCATCCCCTTTTCGAGCACGAAGCCGCGAATGGCGCCGCCGTGTTCCTCGCTCTTGGCCCACACCACGAAGACGTCGGCGAAGGGCGAGTTGGAAATCCACGTCTTGCTGCCCGAGATGACGTAATCGTCGCCGTCCTTCTTGGCGTGGGTCTTCATGCCTGCCGGGTCGGAGCCTGCATCGGGTTCGGTCAGGCCGAAGCAGCCGATCAGCTCGCCGCTCGCGAGGCCCGGGAGATACTTCTGCTTCTGCTCTTCGGTGCCAAAGGCGGTGATCGGGTACATCACGAGGCTGGACTGCACGCTCGCCATCGAGCGGTAGCCGCTGTCCACGCGCTCGATCTCGCGCGCGACGAGGCCGTAGGCGACATAGCTGGCACCGACGCCGCCATATTCTTCGGGCGTGGTCACCCCCAGCATCCCGGCCTGACCCATCAGCGGGAAGAGTTCGGGCGCGCTGGTTTCTTCGCGGAAGGCGTCGATCACGCGCGGCTGTAGCTCGCTCTGCGCGAAGGCGTGCGCGGACTCGCGGATCATCCGCTCGTCCTCGGTCAGCTGGTCGTCGAGGCGGAAGGGGTCGGTGGGATCGAAGGGGATCATGTCGATGGGCGCTCGCTGTTAGATGTGCAGCAGCCCATGGCAAATGCAGGTATGATCCGGCAAGCCCTGCAATAGGGTAGGGCACCGGGCGTTTGCCCGCGCATCGTCAGGCGGTTTCGATGTCCCGGCCAGCGAGTACCGGCTCTTCTTCATCCTGCGCGCCATCCGGCTTAAGCGTCAGCTGCACATGCGTGATGATGTCCCCCGGCGGGCAGGGCTTCGCCAGCGCCAGTGCGTCGGGGAACCGGTCCGACACTTCGGCCAGCGGCAAATGACCCGAATGGAAGATCACCGGCACGTCTTCGGCGATCAGCTTTTCCGCGAAGGGGTAGACCACCGTATCGTGCAGGCGAATATCGAGGATTGCGAGATCGGGCCTGCGCTTCTGGAAGGCTAGCATGGCGGAGGGAAGATCGTCGTACGGGCCTTCGACTTCGTAGCCAGCCTCCGTCATCGTATCGGACAAATCGAGGCCGACGATGTGTTCATCTTCCGCGATGAGAATGACTGGCTGTTCCATGTGCTCTCCTCTGCGACCGCAATCAAACCCAACGGACGGCGGCCGGAAACGTTCCCGGCCCCCGCCCGGCAAAGCCATCGGCGCGTCGGCAGAGGCTCAGAGCTTCCCGAACTGCGCCTCGTAAGCGGCGGTGTCGCCGCTGCTGAGCAGACGGGCCTGCTCGATCCAGTTATCGCGCCGGATGCGTCCCTTGAAGCGGCCAAGCTGGTCGTCGATCCGGTCGATATCGGCTTTGGACCACGCCGCGATCTGCGCGAAGGACGTCACACCGAGTTCGTTCAGCTGGAGGGCGAGCTTGGGGCCGACGCCTTTGAGCTTGGTCAGGTCGTCGCCATCGGCAGCGCTGGCCGGTGCCGCAGCGCTTTCCTCGGTCGCCGCGGTGCCGACAGCTGCGCCTGCTCCGCCGAGGCTGTCCGCCGGAGCTGCAGGCTTGTCTTTCGGAGGCGCGGGAGGCGTCGCCGCCGGGGGCTCTGCACGCGTCGCGGGCTTGGCGACGGGTTCCGCCTTGGCGGCAGGCTCGGGCGCCGGCGCGGGTGTCGCAGGCGGTGCGGGGTCCTTCGCCGAGGCGGGCGGCGCGTCGATCAGGGCCTGGTTGCGTTTCGCGCCGGTCGGCTCGTCGCTCGATTCCTCGCGGGTAATCTTGGTCTTGCGCGATCCCGACAGCAGGAACCAGGCGACGACGAAGCCGACCAGCACGGCGAGCAGGATCAACAGCCAGTTGGCTTCGATCAGTTCAATCATCGGTGGCTAGGCCTCTCTACTGGATTCTTTTGCGCGTTTTCTTTCTGCCGCATTAACGTGAAAGCGCGGTCCGCGCAAAGACCAAAGGTTCCACCCCACCGCGCCCAGCCCCAGGCCCACGACGTAGGCGGCGAGCGACAGGACGATCAGTTCGATGGATATTGCCATGATGCGCTCCCCTATCGTGCCGCGGGCGTGTCGATCGGGGTCGGCTTGGTCGTCTCCATCGAAACCACCCGGAACTCGATCCTTCGGTTGGCCGGGTCCGCCGGATCGAGCCCGCGCACCGGACGCGACGAGCCGAACCCGTTGGCAAGCAGGTTCTGCGCAGGTATCCCGCGCTCGACCAGTTCGCGCCGCACCATTTGCGCGCGATCCTGCGACAGGGCCAGGTTGACCTGCGGCGAGCCCGAGGTGTCGGTATGCCCGCTGATCGCCACGATCGCACCGACGCAGGGGCGCAGCGCGGTGGCCAGTTCGTCGAGCACTTCCTCGCTGCCCGGGATGAATTCGGCGGAGGATTCTTCGAACCGGATCGTGCGTTCGGCCAGCACGCCGAGCAATTCGTTCTCGCACCGCAGCGATTCGATGTCCGCATCGCCTGCCGCCAGCATCGTTCCGTCTGCCCAGTGCACGCCGCCGACCCCCGGAATATTCGCGATCGCCTGCGCAATCCGCGCGCGCTCGAGTTCGGACAGGTCGCGGCGCGGGCTCAGCATCGGATGGCGGGTGGGCCAGCCGCGCGCGGTGACGAAGCGGATGTCGACCGCCGGCTCAGGCCCCTGCTGGGCGGGTAGCGTGCGCGCCGTGCTCGCCAGCCGGGCGGAAAATGCCGTCGCGGTCTGGCTTGCCGAAAACAGCGCCATCGCGGCGACCAGCAACGCTCCGGCAAGGATGACGAAGGCCGGGTGGGGGGCAGGGCGTTTGCTCACCCCACCCCGATAGACAGAGCCTGCCCCCTAGGACAAGCGCTCTGGCCGCGTTCTATTCCCGCTCGAGCCCTTCGGCCACGCCGACCAGCTTCAGGAATTCCTGCCGGTAGAAGTCGCTCTGCGGTCCGGCGAGCCGCTGGATCGCATCGTAGGAATAGCCGTCGAGCAGCGTATCGCCGCGCAGCTTCTGCGCGAACGCGGCGACCGCCGTGGCGAAGGCGAAGTCGCCTGAAGGGGCGGGCGCAGCCGCGAGCATCCGTGCGGGCAGCGCCTCGGTGATCAGGGTCGAAGTATCGCCGTCGGGCTGCTTGTAGCGCAACTTGACGAAGGCGGCTTCGGTCGCCTTGTCGCTCGCCGCCTGCGGTATCTTGTCCTGATAGCGGCGGCCGGCGATCCAGCCGTCGGCATTGGCTGGCACGACTTCGTAGATCGCGGTGACCTGATGGCCCGACCCGATATCGCCCGCATCGACCGCGTCGTTATCGAAGTCCTGTTCGC
>Ga0208018_100209_pt1 | contig 19440 bp, 37 predicted proteins | sample 31_taG_FD_184105 | JGI IMG/M metagenome (GOLD analysis project Ga0208018, IMG submission 184105) | Marine viral communities from the Gulf of Mexico - 31_GoM_OMZ_CsCl metaG (SPAdes) (version 2) | ecosystem: Environmental > Aquatic > Marine > Oceanic | place: Gulf of Mexico | collected 2015-07-12 | reverse complement strand
AAAAGCAAGACTTAGCAACGCACAAGCAAGTGAAGCTATTAGCTTATGGTCGACCTAAAGTAATCGTAAGAGATAACAACAGCAATTTTTGGTTGGTAGGTTATGAGCATGGCGCAGACGTTAACGGCGGTTCTATTGTTACAGGTGCAGCGTTCGGAGACATGACAGGTTACAACTTGACATTCCAAGCACAGGAGAAAATCCCAGCACAGTTCTTAGACGCTACAACAGAAGCAGAACTTGTTTCTTTAGGTTTTGAAATCGTAGACGGAAACGGTACAATTACTTCTTAATTTTTCATGTTTAATTGTTTATTAAGGGGCAGCTTTCGGGTTGCCCTTTTTTTATTTGAAACAAAATGAGCTTTTAACGTATATAAGATATGATAATACTAGAAGAAACAGGAACTGCTCAAACTTTTAAGATAGTACCTCGTGAATTAGTCGCGGACAGCATGGTGATTTTAAACGAGCTTACGGACGTTTCAGAGACTTATGCAATTACGCCTACAGTAGATAGATATTATTTAGTTATCGAAAAGGTACTTAATTTGAAAGAAGGCAACTTCTATACATTAGAAGTAAAGAACGGCAGCGAGATAGTTTACAAGGGTAAGATTTTCTGTACTAATCAAAGTATAAGCACTTACTCAGTGAACAATAACGAATACACAAGCTATAGCAGCACAAACGACTACGTTACATATGAGTGATATTAAAATACTTAATTTGGCAGCTTATGAGCAGCCTGAGATAAAAGAGGACACTCGTAACGAGTGGGTAGAATACGGAGAAGATAACGACTACTATAACTTCTTAATAGACCGTTCGAGAAAATCTACGACTAACAGCGCAGTAATTAACAATATTTCGCGTTTAATTTATGGTCGTGGCCTTCATGCTATGGACGCTGCTAGAAAGCCTTCTCAGTACGCTGCTATGCGTTCTATCTTTAGCCCTGAATGTTTACGTAAGGTGATTAAAGAACTAAAGATGTTAGGCGCTGGACATTTTCAAGTTCACTACGACGAAAAGCACACGAAAGTTCTTAAGGCTTACCATATACCTACTAACTTAATTAGACCTGAGAAGTGTAACGCTGAGGGAGATATAGAAGGCTATTACTATTCTGACAACTGGGAGGACACTAAAAAATTCGCTCCTAAACGTATTCCCGCTTTTGGCACTTCAAAAGAAAAGATAGAAATACTATGCATTAAAGATTACGCTGTAGGTGTTAAGTATTTCGGAGAGATTGATTACCTCGCTGCTGTACCTTATGCAATACTAGAAGAGGAGATAAGCGACTATTTGATTAACGAGGTACAAAACGGCTTTAGCGGTACCAAGGTTGTTAACTTTAATAACGGAGTGCCTGACCAAGAGAAGCAAGAGGAGGTTAGCAGAAAGGTATTAAACAAACTTACAGGTTCGAGAGGGCAAAAAGTAATAGTAGCTTTTAACAATAACGCTGAAAGCAAAACAACGGTAGACGATATTCCGTTAAACGATGCACCTCAACACTACGAATACTTAAGTAAAGAAGCAGAGCAAAAGATATTAACAGGACACACAGTAACTTCTCCTATGTTAGTGGGTATTGTTACAGATAACCAAGGCTTCAGCTCAAACGCAGACGAGATAGAAGTAGCGGCACGTTATTTTTACAACGCTACTATACAACCTTTTCAAGAATTAATGATTGATGCTATAGATAAGATATTAGCGTTTAACGGTATTTCTTTAGACCTTTACTTCAGACGTTTAAACTTACTAGAAGAGATAGAGGTACAGGAACAGGAAGAGGAGCAAGAGAGCGAAATGAATTTCAGTTCACAGCTTGACGACTTACTAGCTGAGTTCGGAGAAGAGGAGAGCGAAGAGTGGGAACTTATAGATAGCCGAGAAGTTGACTACGATCAAGAGGAGGAGTTAGACGCTCAAGTAAAGGAATGGGAAGAGCAGATGAAGCCTAAAAAAAGCCTATTATCTAAACTTATGGAGTTAGTAGGTACAGGAAGAGCTAACCCGAATAAACCGAGCGAACAAGACAAAGAGATAGACGGCTTTTACTTCAAGGTGCGTTATAAATATGTAGGTAACGAAGCTCCTGAGCGCGACTTTTGTAAGGCTATGATGCGCGCGGCTAAGATTTACAAAAAGGAGGACATAGACAAAATGAGCATAAGCGTAGTTAACGCTGGCTTCGGAGAGTTTGGCGCAGATACTTACGACATCTTTAAGTTTAAGGGTGGGCCTCGATGCCACCATAAATGGGAGCGACGCACTTACGCTAGTTTAAAAAAGAACGCTTCAATAGGTTCTAAAGATACTTCACAAGTAAGCACGGGTAAAGCTGAGAAGTTTGGCTATAGAGTACGAAACCCGAAAGAGGTAGCTATGATGCCTAACGATATGAGATATAAAGGCTACAGCCCTAACAACCCTAACCGACCACAAGACGCAAGATAATGGCAAAAGCACTACTAATAACTAGAGACGATATAGTAAAAAAGACAGCGTTAAACGGAAACGTAGACGTTGACTTATTTATACAGTTCGTAAACATAGCACAGGACACGCATATACAGAACTACTTAGGCACTGACTTACTCGAAAAGATACAAGCTTTAATAGTAGCGGGAACTTTAGACGACGTTGCAAACGCGGACTATAAAGCCCTATTATTAGACTACGTAAAAAGTATGCTTATTCACTGGGCAATGGTCGAGTATTTACCTTTCGCAAGCTACACGATTGCTAATAAAGGAATGTACAAACACGGCTCCGAAAACAGCGAAACGGTAAGTAAAAACGAGGTAGACTTTTTAATAGAGAAACAACGAAACATAGCACAGCACTACACACGGAGATTTATAGACTATATGTGTTTTAATCAAAGTAAGTTTCCTGAGTATTATAGTAATAGTAACGGAGATATGTACCCTAGTAGCGAGAGCGACTTCGGGGGCTGGGTAATATAGATATATGAAGAGATACGAGCCAAAACAGACGAACGTAATTAAGTTAAAGAAATACATTAAAAAGCTAAACAATGGCAGACAGCAGAATAAGTGATTTAACGGCGGTAGTTACGCCAGCGTTAACGGATGTTTACGCGGTTGTTCAAGGTGGCGTTACTAAAAAGATACAGTTTGACCAAATTGTAGAAACTATACCTGCCGAGTTAATTGTAGCGTGTTCAGACGAAAGTACAGCATTAACGACTGGAACTGAAAAAGTAACCTTTAGAATGCCTTACGCTATGAATTTAACCGAGGTTCGTGCAAGCGTTGGAACAGCTCCTACAGGTTCTACGATTATTGTGGATATAAACGAAAAAGGAAGCACTATACTAAGCACTAAACTAACTATTGATGCTGGGGAGAAAACAAGCACAACGGCAGCTGTAGAAGCTGTTATAAGCGATTCTAGTTTGGCGGATGATTCAGAAATGACTATAGACATAGACCAAGTAGGTAGCACGGTTGCGGGCGCGGGGCTTAAAGTAACGTTAATAGGTACGCGAGTACTTCCACTAGTATCGTGATAAAAAGAATTTTAACATAAAATAAAACAAAATGCAATTTAAGACAGAAGAAATTATTAGCGGTTTACAAGGTACGAAAGTGATAAACGACGCTACAGAGTTAACTCAAGACTTTGATACTATTGTGACTTTAGAGGACACTGTTTTTGCTTCTATTAAGATAGGAGGAGTAGACGTAAAAGACGAGTATGTAACAACGCCAGCAAATGCAGTAAAGGCGGGTGCAATTATTCGACCTACACAAAATCAAGTATTCTCAGGAGTTCAGTTAACTAGCGGAAGCGTAGCAATAGTATTATAAGATGTACACGTACGGCAATATGTATTTAATTAACAGTTTTAGGTTTGGAGAAGCAGCACCAACTGGTCTATTACTAGACTTATACCCAGCAACGGTTGCTTATTCGGTTAGAAAATTACGTACAGCTTACACTGGCGCGTGTATGCGGGTACGACGTTCAAATGATAACGCAGAACAAGATATAGGGTTTGTTAGTGATGATTTAGATACGACTTCTTTGCTTTCTTTTGTGGGTGCGAATGATGGTTTTGTTACTACATGGTACGACCAAAGTGGGAATGGAAATAATGTGACGCAAACAACAGCAGCTAATCAACCGAGAATAGTGAACGGTGGAGTTGTTGATGTTGTCAATTCAAAACCAGCAGTATTAGGGGACGGAAGTGATGATACATTAAGATATATAGGTTTAAGCTTGACAAACCCAATTACTAATTTCATGGTAATTGATAAAATAGGCACAAGTGGAAATTTTGGGTTATTTGATTCTGGAAATAAGTTAAGCGGGGCATATGTTTTGGAAACAACAGGAATAAAAGCTTATCAAAATGGAGCATCTTTTTCACCTATATATGCCAATAATAATCAAAGTTTAATTAGCTTTAAAAGTGCTACAACAGGAACAGATTGGGATTTATACGGAAATGGAACACAAGTAGTTAATGGTGGCGAAAATATAGGAACTAGCATAGGCGATAGAGTTAGTTTATTTGATAGAACAAACAACATTTTTAGATGTAATATGTATATGCAAGAATATATTATTTATAATGCAGATAAATCTACAGATAGAGTTGCAATAGAAACAGATATTAACAACTATTATTCAGTGTACTAATGATAATAACAGGATATAAATACAACACAGAAGCGGAAGCAATAGCAGCAAGAAAACAATGCGCAGACCATTACGGCCTACCAGTTAGCCCTGACGATGTTACTCAGTATTGGGTAGATTATTATGAAGCAAGTTTAAATAACCCTGTGTTTTGGTATATTGTTTATGATGATAGTATTGCTTTTTTAGGAACTCCAACAGATTTTGAAGTAGTAGAATAATGAAATCTAGCACTTTTATAGGGTATATACTAACAAGCTTAGCGGTATTTTTAACCCCGATAGCTCCGTTAATGGTCGTAGTAGCTTTAGCAATACTTATAGACACGTTTCTAGGCTTATACAAGGCTTATCGTACCAAACAGCAGATAACAAGCCACAAACTAAGTAGGGTAGCTTTTAAAGTGCTTTTCTATGAGTTATTGATTGTTATACTATACCCTATAGATGTTTATATTATGGATGGAAGTATCTACGGAATAAGCCATTTATTAACTAAGAGTGCTTGTTTGTTACTCGTTTTCATAGAATTGTTAAGCGTAGACGAAAACATACGCGCGATAAATAAAGACAAGGGCGCGGAGTTTTATTTCAAAAAATTACTACATTTGATTCGTAAAGGCAAGGAAGCCATTACAGATATTAAAAAGAAACTATGAGAATAGGCATAGACTGCGGGCATGGTGGACTAGACGAAAACGGAAACTATGTAACAGCGGGAAAACGCTCACCTCACCCTGTAGATGGCAAATGGTTCTACGAGGGAGTAAACAACAGAAAGTACGGTATTGAATACGCTCAAGTGCTTCAAAAGTTCGGACACGAAGTAGTGTTTATCACAGACCCTTACGACTATAAAGATGTACCTCTTTCGACTAGGGTAACTATTGCTAACGCTAAGGATTTAGATTTACTCGTTTCTATACATTCGAACGCTGCTAACAATACTAACGCTAGAGGCTACGAGGTGTTCACTTCTGAGGGTAGCGGGTTTATAAGCAACAAGGCAGCCGATAATTGGATAAAGGAGATGAGCGAGACGTTTCCTGAGCTACGCAATCGAGGACACAAAAAAGCAAACTTTGCAATTATAAAAAGAACAACTTGCCCCGCTATATTATTAGAGCTAGAATTTCATACGAACGATGAAGCTGTAAGGTTATTAATAAGCTGGGAGTTTCGTTTTAAAACAGCTTTAGCACTAGCACGAACAATAGACAATTTATGAAAGTAGAAAGATTAGGTAAAAACATTCACAAGCTAAGTTTAGAAGGAAACGTAGTAAAAATAGCCATACTATCAGACATACACTGGGACAATCCTAAATGCGACAGAGAGCTACTTAAAAAGCACTTAGACTACTGCTTAAAAGAAAACATACCTGTACATATAAACGGTGACTTCTTTTGTTTAATGCAAGGTAAAGGAGACAGAAGAGGTAACAAGTCGGACATACTTCCTGAGCATAACAACGCCCGCTATTTAGATAGTGTTATTCAAACGGCTGTAGAATGGTTTGAGCCTTATAAAGATATTCTGACTATTATTGGTTACGGTAACCACGAGACATCTATTATTAAATGGCAAGAAACGGACGTTCTCCAGAGGTTTGTAGACTTGTTTAACTTGACCTACGGCACTTCTATCTATACAGGCGGTTATGGTGGCTGGATGATTTACGAGCTAACACTTAATGGTAATTCTAAAACAGCTTTTAAACATAAATACTTTCACGGCTCAGGAGGAGGAGGAATAGTTACAAAGGGAGCTATAAACTTAACTAGAGCTACAGAAATGTACGAGGGCTTCGATATATTCTCAATGGGACATATACACGAAAACAGCTGTAGAAACGATAGTGTTGAAATTCTAAACACGCACGCAGCAAATTACGAGATACAGCTCAAAGATATTCATCTAGCAATAACAGGAACTTATAAAGAAGAGTACGGAGACGGTTCTAAAGGCTGGCACGTTGAAAGGGGCGCACCAGCAAAGACTGTAGGAGGTCGTATATTAGAACTGAGCGCAGTTAGAAGCAGAAAAGACGGAGTAGACAAAATAAATAAATCAGCTGATTCTTATAAATTCCCGCTATGAGATACTTATTGATCATACTATTATTCGCTTCATGCTCTCCGACGTGGCACGTTAAAAAGGCGGTAAAAAAAGGATGGAGGCCCGAAAAGGAGACAGTAACAAATAGAACTATACGACTTATTAAAGTTCACGACACTATTACAAACGATGTAATACGAGTTGACACGCTACACGAGATAGAAACTAGGACAGTTTATCAGGATAGACCTTTACTCAGATACGAGACTAAGTTAATTCGCGACACTATTAGAATAAAGGAGAAAGCCGATACGAAGCAAATAGAAGCTCGTTTACGCACTGAATACAAAAAGGCGATAGATACTATCAAAGCACAGCAGAAACGGTGTAAATGGTGGCTTTATATGCTTATAGGTGGTGCGCTTGTTTATTTTCGTCGCTACCTATGGCGGGTAGTTAAATTTCTTATTTCTCAGATACCAATTTAACGTAATTTTATTTAGCTAGTTTTCAAGCAGTTATAAAATAATTACAAAAAACTTTGTAAAAAGTTACTAAAAAACTTGCACGAACTAAATTCGTGTATTATATTTGTCAAAACAAAAACAAATAAACATGAAAGATACGGTTTACATTTTATTTATGAACAAGGATAAAAATTTTAAACTTGACAAAAAATCATTTGAAACTTATGAAGATGCATTGATTTGGGGAAAACTATTTTTGGAGAATTTCAACATTGATATGATTTATTATTATTAACAACAAAAAAACAAAAAACATGAAAACAGAATTTTTAGATTTAGACTGCTTTTTAATAGAGTTCACCTACGAACACCAAGAAGCAGAACCAGAGGTAGGTTATTTAGTTCCTTTTTGGAGCTGGGACGTTAAAGCGGTTTATGTAGTTTCAGACTTGATATTTGACGAGTACGATATACTAGACCAACTTAGTGTAGAAGACTTAGGAAAGATTGACGACGAAATAGAGGAATACTTAAACAACAAATAATGTTATACAAACTAAAAACACAAACAAAGACTATCTACCGTAATAGTGCGGTAGAAGTCGCAAAGGTCTGCGGATGCTCAGCAGCCACTATCTACACTCGACTAGGTAGAAAAGGACAAAAGAGCGATATTATTAACGGAGTAGAAATAACAATAGTAGAAATATGAAATTATTTATTCAAACAAGCATAGCAGCAGCAGTATTTATTATTATAGCAGTATTATTTATAGCACTGCACAAAATAGAAAACTACAAAGAACAAGTAGAAGAGCAGAAAGAAATGATCCACGAGCTAAAAGAGGAACTAAGCACTTATCAAGTGATGTACTTAAAATGCGCTGGTAACATTGAAGGAGATAATTACGAAGTTGAATACTTAGAGGGTAAACTTAAATTTTGTAAAACTAAATAACATGAGAGTAAGAACAAACGACGGAAAAGAGGGAACTATAGTAGAAAGAAAAACTAACCAAGTTCTTGTAAAGTTTAACAACGGAACGGTAAAAGGATACCGGCCTGAGCAAGTACAGGAAATAGGAAGGCCAGCTAACAGCTTAAGACCTCCAAGCCGAGAGCGTGACTTGTTTCTCCTTAAGCTAGAAACGATTGAAGAGCTAAAAGAGAACGCCTTAACTTATTCAAACGACTACGCTAAAGGAATGGCAGACGCTTACGCATTAGTGTTAGACATATTTAACGAACTGAAATGATAAAATACAAAAACTCAATTAAGCGCAAGATTAAAGAAATCTACGAGCGCAATCAAGAAGTAACAGGAAATGAACTCAGCAAACTATTGAAATGCGATTTAAACTGGGCTAGAATGTGTCTAGCCAAGCTAAAGTACGAGGATGGAAAAGCTGAGTATAAGCCTTACATAGTTACTCCCCCGCCTAGTAGAGAAGAGCGATACCACGATAGTAACCGATGGCACGACATAGAAGCGGACATAAAAGAAGTAGATGTAGACGAACTTTATAAAAATGCAATGATATGAAAATAACTTTAGAATTTAACCACGAAGACGCAGATGAAGCGTTAACAGCCTTAGACGGCTACAAATGGAAGTTAGCAATGTGGGACTTAGACCAGTATTTAAGGTCGCAAGTAAAGTACAACACTGACTTAACAGAGCAAGCTTATGAAGCTTTAGAAAATTGTAGATACAAAATAGGTCTAATATTAGACGAATATAACTTAAAACTAGACTAATGACAAAAGAAGAGAAATTAATAAATGTAGCGGGCCTTGTGTACACGCTTAGAGACTTACTAGAAGAGGTCGACTGGAACAGGGAACTCAAACAAAGAACAAAGAACTACGCTGCTTACTTAGATAGGTTAGTGCGTGAAATGGCAGCCGATATAGACGTATGGCAAGAGCTAGATGATTTACAAGAATATTTTTACGAACATTTTGTAAGAGAAACAAAAAAATAGTTATATTTGTACACGTTGCGCTCTCACAATAAGCAACACAGACATTTTATTAACCTCTGTAATGAATTGAGAAGTGAGAGCCTCAAGGATTTACGGAGGTTTTTTTTTACACAAAAAACAATTAAATTATGAACTATGAACAATTTTTAAACCAAAAAAAACACCTTATAGGAGAGTTTGGTTTTGAGCCTAATTACTTTCCTGATTGTGCTTTTGATTTTCAAAAAGCAATAATAGAGAAAGCGGTTAGAAAGGGTAGAATGGCAGTATTTGCTGATACTGGTTTAGGTAAAACTTTAATACAGTTATCTATAGCTGTGAACATCGTAAACGAAACTAATGGAAAGGTATTAATATTAACGCCTTTAGCGGTTGGTTTTCAGTTTGTAAAAGAAGCTATCGATAGGAATATTACCGACGACATCGAGCAAACAAAAAACGGAAAGCACACAAAGAAAATAGTAGTATGTAATTACGAAAGGTTGCAATATTTAAACCCTAAAGACTTTGAGGGGGTTATTTTAGACGAAAGTAGTATTTTAAAAAACTTTGACGGTAAAATTAAAAATCAAATTACTAGCTTTATTAAAAAAGTAAAATACCGTTATTTATCTACAGCAACCCCAAGCCCTAACGATTTTATAGAACTAGGAACGAGTAGCGAGGCACTCGGTTACATGGGTTATATGGATATGCTAGGTAAGTTTTTTAAAAACAACAATAACACCTCCGACAGTAACGCCCGTAACATAGGGGAAAAGTACTATCTTAAACCACACGCTGAAAAAGATTTTTTTGCATGGGTTAATCAGTGGTCGATAATGGTTAAAAAGCCGTCGGACTTAGGTTTTGATGACACGAGGTATATACTTCCTGAACTCATAGTAAATAAACACGTCGTTAAAAACAATTCGTTAATAGATGTTGACGGTCAGATACAAATGTTTACACCAGTCGCAAAGAACTTTAATGAAATAAAGCACGAAGAGAAAAGCACAATAAAAGAAAGATGCGAAAAGGCTATTCAACTAGCAAAAGGTAAGACTTCTGTTTATTGGGTTAATAGAAACGAGGAAAGCGGATTAATAAAGTCTTTAGATAGTGAAGCTGTAGAAATATTAGGCAGTATGTCAGTTGACCGTAAAGAAGAGATTTTAGTAGCCTTTGCAAATGGAGAAATAACTCGACTAATAACCAAGGCTAAGATGACTGGTATGGGTTTAAACTGGCAGCACTGCAATCACTCTGTATTCTTTCCAACATGGAGCTACGAACAATATTACCAAGCAATTCGACGGTTTTGGAGATTTGGGCAGCAACGCGACGTAACTATTGATATGGTTATTTCAGACGGTCAGACTAGAGTAATGGAAGCACTACAGCAAAAGACCGAAAAAGCAATACAGTTATATCAAAATCTAGTAGAAAATGTAAACGCGGACTTTACGCACAAAACAAAAGAATTTAATAAACAAATAGAAACACCAAAATTTATCTAACATGAAAGTAAAAGAACAATTTTTAACAGATGATTACGCAATCTATAACGGAGATTGTATGCACGTATTACCAACGCTTAAAGACGAGAGTATTGATTTATCGGTTTATTCTCCTCCTTTTGCGGGTTTATATAACTACTCAAGTAGTCCTAACGATTTTAGCAACTGCGAAAGTAAGGAGCAATTTTTAGAGCAGTACGACTTTTTAATTGAGCAAATGGCTAGGGTAACAAAGAAAGGGCGTATAAACGCTGTACACTGTACGGATGTATTTGATAATACTTCACGCCTTTGGGACTTTCCACACGAGATTATTAGACTACATGAGAAACACGGTTTTGAATATCGTAACCGTATAACCATTTGGAAAGAGCCTTTAAAAGTTCGTATGCGTACAATGGTACAAAGTTTAATGCATAAATTTGTAGTTGAAGATATGACTAAATGTTTTACAGCTATGCCTGACTATATGCTAATATTTACAAAGAAAGGCGAAAACGAAGTACCAGTAACACACCCTCAAGGGCTAAAAAGATACCACGGAGCTACACCAGTTTTACCTAATATTTTACAAGCGTGGAATAATGCAACTAACGACGGATTTAACGAGGAGCAACTTTGGGAACATTTAAACTCAAAGTATAAGTATCACGAAGACCCGAAAAGCAATAAGTTGAGCCATTACATATGGCAGCGTTACGCTTCTGCGGTATGGGATGACGTCCGTATAGACAATGTTTTACCGTATCGAGAAAGTAAAACAGAAGAAGACGAAAAACACGTACACCCTTTGCAATTAGATGTAATTGATAGGATAGTAGAAATGTACACTAACGAAAATGAAGTTGTTTTAACTCCGTTTATGGGTGTAGGTAGTGAGGTTTATAGTCCAGTATCTTTAGGACGTAAAGCAATAGGAATAGAGTTAAAAGATAGTTACTTTAACCAAGCTATTGAAAACCTAAAACACGCTAAAAAAAGAACGTTCTCAAAGTATGAAGATGTAAAACTTTTTTAAAATGAAAGAAATAATAAAAACAAATTACGATAGCACAGTAAAAAGGGGGCTAATAACCCCCTCTACTACCTTATTTCAATTTATTCATAAATTATATGAGGAAGTTTCCGAGTTTGAAGAGTCTTTAGAATTTAGGGATATGGATAATTTTAAAGAGGAATTAGCAGATATAGTTTTAGTTTGTTTTAATATTGCCGAGCATTATAAAATTGATATTGAAAGCGAATTAAAAAACAAAATTAAAATTAACTATTTAAGAATTTAAACTATGGCAAAAGATAAAAAGAGCTTCGTGCTTTACGCAGACCAGCAAGATTTATTTAGTTTTCTACCTGATGAAGTAGCTGGTAAATTAATTAAACATATATTTTCTTACGTTAACGATGAAGAACCTACAGCAGATAACCAGCTTGTTGAACTTGCTTTTATTAGTATTAAAAGACAATTAAAGAGGGATTTACAGAAGTGGGAAACACAACTAGAGCAACGCAGAGAAGCGGGGCGTAAAAGCGCTCAGAAACGTCAACGAAATGCAACGAGCGTTAACGAGCGTTTACGAGCGTCAACTGATAATGTAAATGTAAATGTAAATGATAATAAAGATATATATATGTCTTTTAAACATTTGAAAATAACAAAAGCAGAATGCATTAAGCTAAACGAGAATTATACAAAAGAGCAAATAGATACCGTTCTAGATGCGATACAAAACTACAAAGGCAATAATAAATATGTTTCTTTATATTTGACCGCTAAGAACTGGCTTAAGAAAGAACACGGAGAGAACGGACGTGCAAAAGTAGACCCCTTAGTAGAACACGTTAAAAAAGCTACAAATACATGATACTAAACAACGGACACAGCACAAAGTTTTTGACGGACTACCGAGACGGTAAGATACCTAAAGGCTTAAAACTAGGCTGCGCTTTAGATGATAACTTTGTCTACAAGCACAACCAGTTAAACATATTCCTGGGACACGACAACGTAGGTAAAACATACTTTCAACTTTGGTACTTTCTTGCACTAGCGACTAATCACGACTTGAGCTTTTGTTTATTCTGCGACGAAAACAGCGCGGGTAAGATTATGCGCGACCTTGTACAAATGTACTGCAATAAGCCCTTTATGGACTTAAGCCACAAAGAAATACGAAGAGCGGAGATGAAGCTAGAAAATCATTTTAGTTTTATTGACAATACTAAACGATACGAGCCGCGGGAGGTAATAGACCTGTACTTAAACTCAGGAAGAGATACGTTACTTATAGACCCTTGGAACTCACTTAAGACCGATTTAACTTATTCTAGTAACTACGATGTACTAAACGAACTAAAGATGGTAACTAAAGAGGGCAAGCACTCGGTATTTATTAATGCACACCCTACGAGCGCCAGCGGAAGGTTAGGAGCTGTTTACCCTAAAGACCACCAATGGCAAGGACAAGTACGAATACCTTTTAAATCGGATATTGAAGGCGGTAAAGCGTTCGCTAATAAAGCAGATGATTTTGTAGTTATACACCGCCTAACTTCACACGCTGAGCTATGGAAGTTTACTATGATTGAAGTAGCAAAGATAAAAGACACGGACACTGGAGGTAAGCCGACGTTTCAAGACCAGCCGATTATGCTAGATTACAACTTCGGTTTAGGGTTAACGTGTAATGGGGTAGACGTTATTAAACGCCCTCAAGCCTTTCAACAAAAGATAGTACCTAACGAGCCGCGAGAGGACTTAAACAAATTTAGAAATATTAACTTTGATATTGAAAACGGAATAGATGAAGACCCGCATGAGATATGGAACACAATTAAAACGCCATGAGTTACGCAATAGATGTAGTATTAAGCAAAGGGGCTGTAAGACTAGCAGCCGAGCAGTTAAAAGCAATTAACGAGAAAGTAAAGGAGAAACAGCCTAGCCATGAATGGATAGAGACTAACAATAAATGTATTGAAGGGTTGACTGAGTTGTATTATTTTCTCGTTTCTGTAGACAAAACAATAACCGAGACAAACAGGGAAAACTTTAACCAGTACAAGCTGTTACTTGAAAAGGATAAGGAGATAGACGAACTTAAAAAACAACTAAACGAGGTAAAGGAGTTATTATGAGAGCTAAAAAGTGCAAAGTATGTAAAGAGAAGTTTGAGCCATTACGCCCGCTACAGGTTGTTTGTTCTACCAAGTGCGGCTACGAATACACGAAACTACAAAAGGAGAAGCAATGGAAGGATAGAAAGAAGGAACTCAAAGAAAAGTTACTTACCCGCTCCGACTACTTGAAACTAGCACAGGCCGCTTTCAATGCTTACATACGTGAAAGAGATAAAGATAGAAGCTGTATAAGCTGCGGAACGTACAACGGCAAGATGAACGCTGGTCACTACATGAGCGTAGGCAGTACCCCTGAGCTGCGCTTTAACGAAGACAACGTACATAAGCAATGCGAACGCTGTAATACTTTCTACTCAGGTAACTTAATAAACTATCGAATTGAATTGATAAACAGAATAGGACAAGAGCGCGTAAATTTGTTAGAGCGTAAAGACCTTGAGCCGCTAAAGATGACTATCGACGAAATTAAGGAACTAACAAAAAAATATAAAAAACTATTAAAAAACTTGCGTAACAATTATAAATAACTATATTTGCATAAACAATTAAACTTTTAAACATGAAAAATTTATTTAAAGCAATTGCTGATTTCCAGCAAGAAGTACCAACGATTCACAAGGGGACAAAAGGCTACGGCTATTCTTACGCTGACCTCCCGACTATCTTTGAAAAGATTAACCCTTTACTAAAAAAGCATGGCCTAGGCTTTATGCAGCACTTAGGAACTAAAGAAGGCGTTAACTACATTGAAACAATTATCTTTCATATTGACAGCGGGGAGAAAGTATCTAGCGAGGTTGCTATGCCTTACGTACAATTAAAAGGCATGAATGACTTTCAGAGCTTCGGTAGTGGCGTTACTTACTTCCGACGTTACGCTTTAAGCTCCGCGCTCGGTTTAGTTACGGACGTAGATAACGATGCAGCGGGCGAACAGGAAAAGAAAGTAGTTAAGAAAGCTAGTTTAACTTCTGCTCAGTTCAACAAGGCGGTTAAAGCTATTGCTGAGGGAACTTACACAAAGGAGGAACTTATAGAAAAGTTCGAGTTAACAAGTGAACAAACTAAAAGCTTACAACAATGAATAAATACTATTGTCATGCTTCGGGGGTTGGTAAAATAATGGCTAACCCCCGCACAAAGTCGGAGTTCTTAAGTAAGACGGCTAAGACTGCTGTAGAAGAGCAATTTTTATACAACGAGTTCGGTATTAAAAAAGACTTCTCTAACCGATACACTGAAAGGGGTACGAACCAAGAGGACGAGAGTATATTATTTTTCTCAAAGGTTACAGGTAATTTCGGAGTACAGAAAAACGAGGAACGCTTCAAAAACGACTACTTTGTAGGAACGCCCGATATAATTACTGAGGATTCTATTATAGATATTAAGACTAGTTGGGACGCTACTACGTTTCCTTGGTTCGATAGTGAGCTGCCAAATAAAGATTATATGTACCAGCTTTTGGCTTACATGGACTTAACAGGAAAGCTAAACGGTTACGTGGCTTATTGTTTAATTAATCATACTGAGGACGCTATTCAGGATGAGATAAGGAGAGAAACGTGGAAACTAAAAGCTATTGACCCTACAGACGAACAAGCCTTAGAGATAGAGCAAAAGGTTAGAGATAGAATGCAATACGATAGAATACCTGAGAACTTACGTGTAAAGATATTCGAGGTAGAGTACGACGAAAACACGGTAAAAAAAATGAAAGAAAGAGTAGAGGAGTGTAGAGAGTATTATTCTATGCTTGAGAGTTCAATTAGTAAATTAACAAAATAAATATGGAAACAATTTTTGCAGACGGTTTAGTAGTTAAAAAGAATGAGAACGCGCCCGACTTCGTGCTATGTAATTTAAGCGTAAAGGTCGAAGATTTTGAGAAGTTTATGAAGGCTAACAGTAAGAACGGCTGGGTTAACTTGAGTGTGTTAATGGGTAAAAGTGGGAAGCCTTATGCGAAGCTAGACACCTACGAGCCAAAGGAGGAAACAGTAGCACAAGCCGCACAGCATAGCGACGACTTACCTTTTTAATATGAAAAAAACAGAAGTACTTAAAAAGCTAGACGAGTTAGTTCCTCAGCTTAGAGATGAGGTTAAGTGGACTAAGATAGAAGCAACCGCTGCCGTAGTTCAAACGTATCGACAATTTAGACACGTGGGGAAGCTTCAAGGCTTACATGAAAGCAATGTAAAAAGAAGGTGCGAAAAGTTTATTTTGAGTTATGAGAAATAATGTTATCTTTGTCGTGTTTCGTGATTTAGGTTTAATGTTTAAGGGGAAGTGTAACGACTTCCCTTTTTTTGTATATTAGCACCGTGAAAATTAGAGCCTACATAACGCACTATAACAGAAACGATAAATTAGAGCAAATAAGAACGCATTTAAAGTCTTTTGATATAGAACCATTAGTTTACGACGATGGTAGCGAAATAGTACCTATAAACGCAAATACACACGACAATAGAGGTAAGCGCGGCTTTTGGAAAACATGGAACGAGATATTACAAGACTGCGAAAAGAACCCCGCAGACATTTATATATTTATGCCTGACGACTTTCTAGATATTGACATCGAGAGAATAAAGCAAATACACGCAACAAATAACACGCCTTACGCGTTTAACATTATTAACGACGGTCGTAAGAAGTGCTGGGTTAACGTTGCTTGCGTAGACATGGGGGATAAATACAAGATTGGTTTTGTTGACTGCGGCTTTTTTTGTGGCCGCGACACGTTGGAAAAGATAGGTTTCTTTATGAAAAGACCGCCAAAAGATTGGTTTGAACGTGGCGAATACATGAGCAGCGGGGTAGGTATGATGCTAACTAAAAGAATGCACGCAGCAAGAATAAAAGTTTACAAGCCTAAAAAGTCTTTAGCGTACCACGGAACACACGAAAGTAAGATGCACCCAGAAGAAAGAATTAACAGACCATTAAAAAGTATATGAAGTTTACAATAATAGCAACAGGTTATAATTGCGAAAAGTACGTCAAGGAATGCATTGATTCTGTCATATGCCAAACGTATAAGAACTGGGAGTTGTTTGTTTATAACGATGGAAGCACGGACAGCACAGCGGATATTGCGCAGCGTTACGCGTCAGACAAAGTATTTATAATAAACAATCAAATAAACGAAGGCGCGTTAAAGGGTAGGTATAATATTATTCAAGACCATGCTACAGGCGATGTTGTTTGTTTTCTTGGATTGGATGACTACTTACAACCCGCTGCACTTGACATATTGTTAGAGTATTACGATGACGAGGTGCAGATGACTTGGGGAAACTGGCAAACACCTAGCGGAAGTCTAAACATTGCTACGAATTATGCTAAAGATGTTTGGCAAAATAAATCATTCAGAAGGGCAGCATGGAGAGCAACAGCGTTAAACACGTTTAGACTTTCATTAATTAAACAAGTCGATAAGAAATATCTATTGCGCGATGGTAAGTTTTTAACGAATTGTACCGACTTAGCGTATAGTTTCCCATGCTTAGAAATGATTGAAGAACATGAAGCTAGGGTAGTTCAAGAGCCTATCTATGTGTATAGGAAGAACACAACCAACAGCACGCTAAATAGGTTCGGAAGAAACAATAAAACAGAAATTAGAGAATACCTTAAGACGTTATGAAGATAGTAGTAGGAATGGCAACAACAAACGCTAGGGAGGACTTCTGCAAATTAGCAGTTTTTTCATTAGTTAACCAAGTAGACGAAATTCACGTATACAACAACGACAACGAAGAGCAAGACTTAACAGACAACGGTAAGTTTTACTTTTTGCAATTCTACAAAGAACCGATATACTATTTCTCATGTGATGATGACATACTTTACCCTCCTAACTACGTAGAAGATATGATTAACGGAATAGGTCGAACAGGTGGAATAGTAACACACCACGGACGTAAATTACTAGGTAAAGATAGAAACTATTACAGAGGGCATCAAGGTTTTAGATGCTTAGACGACAACGACAAAGAGCAAGTAATAGACGTTGCAGGTACAGGGGTGACAGCATTTAGAACCGATTACTTTAACCCAGTAGATTTATGGAAGTCTAAAGATAAAAGAATGAGCGACTTAATATTTTCGTTAGAAGCTGCACGTAATGAAAAACAAATAACTATATTGCCACACAAAAGGGGATGGCTAAAAGATTTACGAGTTCCTTCCGCCTTGCAAATTTCGGTTATGGAAAGGAGAAACACAAGACAAAACGAAGTAGCAAACATAATATGTGATGTTAAAGGAATTAGTTAAAGAGCATAAAAAGTGGGTTAACATTGTTCGTTCGCTTGGCGGGGGCGACTACTCTGAGGACATTGTACAAGAGATGTACTTAAAGATTCACGACATAGAACTACGTAAAGAAACTTTAGGCGCGTATGTTTACTTTGTCTTAAGGAATATGACTAACGACCTACACAGAAAGCAAAGTAAAGTGTGTAAGATAGATATAAATGAGCTACGTTATTTATGCGCAGAAGCTAGCGACAGAAAAGAGGAACTAGAAAAGATACACGAAAGAATAGAAGAAGAAGTAGAGAACTGGCACTGGTACGATGAGATGTTATGGAAACTATACAAGGAGGGTAGAAGCATGAGAGAACTAAGCAACGAAACAAATATAAGTTTAAGCTCAATTTTTCACACGATTAAAACATGTAAGCAAAGAATACGTATATCAGTAGGAGAAGACTACGAAGACTACATAAACCAAGACTACGAAAAGATATGACAAGCGGAAAAGCATATAAGTTATTAAACGACTTAATAGACAAGCGTCCTGACTGCGAAGAGATATTTGTAAGTAAGGATATACACACAAGACTAGGTAACATAACCGAGTATAGAGATAAGATAATAAGAGTTGAACAAAGCGTACCTAAAAGAACAATGTATGCACTAAATATTAATTATGGAGAAGAATAAAGAATACTACGAAGGTTTAGACAAACGCACCACAGAATACAAAGAATGGAAGCGTAAGTTTGAAGAAGCCCAAGAAAGCCAAAGCGAGGGACTAGGCGACACAGTGGAAAAGATTGCTAAGGTAACAGGAATTAAAGCCGCTGTTAAATTTATAGCGGGTGACGACTGCGGATGCGACGACAGAAAGGAGAAACTAAACAAGATATTCCCTTACAACAAACCTGAGTGCTTAGAAGAAAAGGAATACGAAACATTACACCAGTTCTTTAAAAGACCAAAGAACAGCATAACACCAAAAGAACAACTAGAGCTAATAGCAATATACAACAGAGTTCTACACTATAAATTTGAGCCTACAAGCTGCGCACCATGCTTTAAAGAGGTGATAAGTAGATTAGAGAAATTATACAAGACTTACTTGTAAATGAGAAGATACTATTATATAAAGTTTAACAAGTCAGTAGGAGACATGGACTTAATGAGAGACGTACTAGAACACGTAAAACACGGACAATATATAATAGACTTCGTAGAAAACTTAGAAGACGACCTAGACGTGGAAATAATAGACATAGATAGAGAGCAGTTCGATATGCTTTTAAATATGAATTAAAAGTTAATAAGCCTATATTGAATATTGTTAATAACAAT
>Ga0208018_100208_pt1 | contig 19536 bp, 21 predicted proteins | sample 31_taG_FD_184105 | JGI IMG/M metagenome (GOLD analysis project Ga0208018, IMG submission 184105) | Marine viral communities from the Gulf of Mexico - 31_GoM_OMZ_CsCl metaG (SPAdes) (version 2) | ecosystem: Environmental > Aquatic > Marine > Oceanic | place: Gulf of Mexico | collected 2015-07-12 | reverse complement strand
GTGGTTAGTTGCGAAGTCGTTTAGTACCGTTATTATTTGGTTGTACGTTCTCATGCAAAAACTTCTGTATTTTCTTATCAATGCCCTTCTTAAATACTCGCTTACGAGTTGAGGTTTCGCCATCCTTTTTTATCGCCATAATCTACTTTTAAGCCTTTTGGTATTGGTCGGTAATTAGGTAAAACCATCCCTGTTTGGTAGCTTGTCATGCTTGGGTAAATATCATCACCGTCAGAGTTGCTTGTATATTTAGGATAGTCCGTTTCGTACTCACACAAAAAGTTAGTAATTCGTTGGCTGTACCATTCGGCTTTCGACTTGATCCTGTCCATGTAAAACTTCATTTCTGAAATGTCAGGGATCTGCATATTGTCCGCCGTAGGTATTCCGGTTACGTTGTTCCTTACCTTGATCCGGTTATTTATCATTAACTCATACTGCACCCATTTCGATAATGCCGGACGGATGTAGTTATTTAATAAAGTCTGGTAAGCAGCAGAAACCGAATTGTTGTCTATTGAAGTCTTAATATCTTCAAATAAATCAGTACCTAAAACCGGATGAATGTAATAATCCTGGCACTCGTCAATAGTCGGGTTTACCACCTTCATATCTACGTTGTCGTCTATTACCGAAGTTTCCTTCAGGTACGTTTCATCTATAAATAGTATTCTGCTCATTTCTTAATTCTTACAACTACTGATTCCCAAATGTGGCGACAAAACGGTACGCTTCTTTTCGTGGTTGGGTTGGTGTACCATCCGCCCCTATGCGTCCATACATCCCTAACTTTCGGATCATTCGTCTGGTTGTTTAACCTATCAATTTCATCCCGTGTCAAAAGTCTTGACCGTGTGAACGATTCCATAGTCTTACAAAAATCCCTTGATTCTCCTTTTAACGGTGGGGCATCTGACCTTTTAACGTACCGATACATTACCGTAATTTCTTCCTCCAGTTCCCTTTCGATAGTCTTTTCCCTTTTGATCTTTACACGACCATCTTCAGTTATCTCTACCGCCCCACGTTCCTGCATTTGTTTAACGGCGTTCTCAACCACTTTTAACTCCTTGTTCAATGCATCCGCTACCTCACCCAATAGAATATCGGGATTGTCCTTGTAAATGGCTAAAATGGATTTCTGAAGATCGGTGAACTCCGCAAAGTTTTGCCTTACCCTATCTTCGTTGATGTCCGCCCTGAATTGCCCTTCTTCGTCAATGATCTTTACTTCCTCCGCAAACAAAACCTCCACCATCTCAACAGGCACTCCCATATCTTCAGGGATGCTAAATGCGTGATCGCTTGAACAGCACTCCTTGTACTTTTCCACTTTCTTCTCTGTCTGTCTGATAATCGCTCCAGGTTTCAACGCACCAAGTCCGATGATGGAACGTATCTCGTCGTCAGTCATTTTCTCAAGTACCTTCGTTGCCACAAGTGGTGAGATAGTTCCGAGCATGGTAGCTAAATCAACCGTTTCTGTTTCCGCCGGTCTTGGGGCTTCAAGGCCAATAGCCTGAAGTACCTGAATGTATAAAGCATCCGTGCCGTAAAGAAAGTTAAACACATCTTCCAACACTTTCTGATTTGGCCTAACGTAAGTATTCGTCAACCATTCGGTCTTTTCTATTACCTCTGTTCTGCCACCTAATTGCCCTTCGGTCTTTACCCCCATCAATACAGGATCAACCCTATGTGCTGTAAAAATTTGGCTTTGTACCGTATCTCTCAAAGCAATAAAAACAGAATGTAAATCCGGTGGTGTCAATGGTACTACTTCGGCTTTTCGGTCTGAACCGTCGGAAAAGTTTATCATTATCCTTTCCCCATCTGGTCCGCTTAGTTTTTCTTTTACTCTTAATTCAATGTCCTCCATCTCATCTACCGATGGAACACCATTCACAAAATTGATCAAGTACCCACCGTGAAAACCGTTTTCAATCGAGTTACTTGTGAACCGTCCGATGTTTCTGTCCGCATCAATCCAGTTGATTGCAGCTTGGTATTCAGGATATGGGTAGAAATTTCCTTCGCACATATCCTTGTGGATATAGATACTGTTCTCTTGTTTTTTGTGCTTTGAGTAAAACGGAAATATCTGGAATGATTCGTGTTCCTCTGGTTTTCTTACGGACCAGTCATCACAATAAGCAATGCTTTGACCGTCCTTGTGATACCTTAGTTTCCATACCGGAATGTGGTAAAAATACTTTTCGCCAGACAAAGTTTCAATAACCTGAATAGCGAACCATCCGTATCTTTTCCAGTCGTTCACAAGATACTTAGTCAAGTCATCTAACGATTCGTAAAACGAATTGACCTTCCCGATTCTTTTTTCAAGCAATACTTGCTGTTCGGTGGTGGTTATCTGTGTGTTGACCTTCCAACCCTGACCGCAAATAAAATCTACCTTTGACCGAACTACAGATCCGTGATTTGCGGATTCGTAAAATAATTTGTCCAGGTATTGTGGGTAGTCATTCTTTGGGCCATACTCCACATAGTCCTTTCTCTTGTTAGGAACGAATTGTGGCGTTTCGGTATATGCCGAAAAGTTTAAGAGAAATTGATTGTCGCTGATCTTTATCATCCTTCTACTGTTGAACCGTTCCACACTTTTGCCGTTGTGATGCCGGTTGTGTATGTATCATTACTTGTGTACTGTTGTGCTGTGCCTATCACTTTGACCTTTTCGGTATGGCATAACGTAGCATTTGCCGGATCAAGATTTGAACTACTTGACTGTTCGTAAACCTTCAATGTCCATATCCCTTCAGGCTTCAAACTTAACGTGCCGTTTACCCTGTCCTCTGTTCCCGATTCTGTAACGGTGAACTTGTCGTACCTATCAATATACCCTGAAGTATTCGCGCAGATACACGTGTTCGTTTCGTTAGTAACCTCCGAAGTAAACGCCAATAGCCAGTACGGACTACTGATCGTTTTTCTTTCGCTTGCGGTTACGACTACCGTATTCGCTTGTCCTTGTGTTATCCTTACCAAAGCAATCTATTTTTAATGCCCTCAATAATTCTACATTGTCCTCCGAAATTAAAACCTCACGGTCTAATTTCTTGACGTAGATACTTGTTCCTATTAGTTCTTTTCGTATCATCATATATAAGTATAAGATTTACCGATTTGTTGAGAATAGAAAAAGGGGCATCCCTGCCCCTCTTTACAAAGCCCATATTTTTCGCTATGGGTAAGCGCGTGTCTTAGGATGCAGGAGCAGTCAGAGTCGCGATCAAAGAAGCATCAACCTCTTGTATCATATCTTCCTCACGTCCTACCAAAGTCAAGTTATATCCGTTGTTATCACCAAAAGCCTGACCAGTCAAACTCTCAATGTTGGTTACGTCCATTCCGTTGTTCTTACCAAGCAACCAATACTTACCGTTACGATCAAGAACAATCACCATAACCCTGTTTTGAATCAACAAACTCAATTCTTGTCTAAGTGTAGTCTGAAGTTTGTGAAGGGTAAAAGTCAATGTTTGTTCGCTAAATACAGTACCATTTTCAGGCGCGTATGCAGTTGTTTCTGTAAGTGATGCGTGTTCCTTTTCAAGATTGTAAGTAAAGAACTCCGTGCTGGTAGCAAGGGTGAACGTAGTAATAACACCGGAGGCGTTAGCCGAGAGTGTGGACTTATTCGCCAACTCGGTTACATAAATAGTTTTGATACCGCCCTTTGAATCTCGGCAGCCTAAACTAATATCAGATGTCAATGCACAAGCCATATATTTTCCTCCTTTTAATTAAGGGGAGGTATTACCCTCCCCCCCTTATTGTTATTATGCCGCAGAAAATCTAACGATTTCAGAACCGTAAGCAAACTGTACACCGCGCTTCATGTCAAGTGCAAACTTCACTTTTCTGTCATCCTGCGAATACCACAACTCGATGTTTCCAAGATCAGCGATCTCATCCATTCCTAAGAATACGTTAGAAGAACGGAATCCGAAGATCTTATCTGTACCGTCAAGACCGTGTACTGCTTTCATGGTTACAGGTGAGTTCTCAATATTGATTACCCACTCGTTACCCTCAGCAGGAGGATTGAACAAGTTGTCAGCAGCGATCTTGTTTTTATAGATCTGGAAGAAGTCATATCCGCAATAGAACTGGAATGATGGATCTCCTTTCAAAGCAGCAGGGATAGCAACCAAGCTGTTTTTCATGATTGTACGAGCGTTGGTTTCATTAAACGCAGTAGATCCTGAACCAGTTGGTGAAGCATAAGTACCATCAGCTTCGATCAGCTTAATAAGACCATCGTAGTTGTTGATGTATGCGTTACCACTTGAAGTGTTACCCTGCCAATCAGCTACTTCCAAACGACGGTTAACCTGCATCATCAATTCGTCAATGATAGCAGCAGGAACGTCAGCATCAGAATACTTCTGACCTGGAGAAAGTAGAACTTGCGTCCACTTTGTTTCAAGGTCCTTTGGGCACCATTCGATGTGGAAGTTAACATCAGATACAGACATTACACGCTGCGTGAATGTAGTGCTACCAGTTGGGGTGAATGCACAACCCAAGTCTTGTGGAATAACATCTACATCAAGAAGCTGTAATGCTTTTTGAAATTTAACACCGGGGAAAGGTGTCAGGAACGCTGCGGTTTCATTACCGATAACCGCTTTGGTGATTAGCTCCTCTGACGTCTGATCAACGTAGTTAGTGAGGGCCGATACATTGTACGAACTTGCCATGATTTATTTGTTTTTGGTTTTGGTTTTCATTGATTTAAGCCGTTGTGCGAACTCAAAAATCCTGTCGTCAGTCTTTGACGGGTTAGCGTTTGTCTTTTCCTTTGGCTGATCTTTAGGGGTTTCCTTAAAGCCTTCCAACATTTCAGCCAATGCCTTGTTCATTTCTTCAGTCTCTGATTTCGACTTTTCAAACTCTGAAATCTTTTCAGTTGCTGATTCAAGTGCTTTTGTCAGTTCTTCGATCTTGTTGTTGGCTTCGGCAAACTTGCTTTCGACTTCAGTCCTTTCGATTACTGTCTTAGGCGCACGCTTTTCTTCCATTACTTCTTCTTCTTCTTCAGCTTCTTCAGGGCTTGCGATTGAAGTAATTACACCGCCAACGGTTGTAACTATTCTGCCATCCTCCAGTTGGTGGTCGCCGTCAGGTGCAGGGGCATTTCCTTCAGGTGTCATTACAACAAGCTGCGCACCTTCCGCAAGTGATGGGTTAGCCTCTACCATTGTACCGTCAGAAAGTACTGCCTGTTCCATGAACTTGTCGCTGTTCATTTCTTCTTCTTCAGCAGCGTCTATGCTTGCCACCTGACCAGAAAGAACGGTAAACGGCTGCCCTTCTGAAGTGATGTAATCACCATCGGCAAGCGGCTCAAAACCATTCTCTGTTACTCGCATGGCTTCCGCGCCTACCTCAAAGGCTGGTTCAAAATTGATTAAAGAGCCATCTTCTAAAGTGGCTTCGGCAAACTTCTCTTTTACTTGGGAAGTAATAAAATTAAATAGTCTTGCAGTTAGATTCATGCTTAATACTTTACTAATAAATACGCAAAATCAAGGGGTGTTGAAAATGGTTTGTATTGGTTAAGAAAGTTTGTATATTAGTAGCCAAATAATACACTATGAAAAAGATCGAACTATCACAAGGATTCTTTACCTATGTAGATGATGAGGACTATGAACATCTTATGGAATGGAAGTGGTGTGCTTGGGTTAAAAAGCGAAAAGACGGAAGGATAAAAAATGTGTATGCAGCAAGGGCTGAAGCATACCGTAAGTCCTGCGGAAAGCGAACCACTCGTTATAACAGCATGCATGGGTATTTGATGCAAACTCCTAAAGGTCTGCACACAGACCATATCTTAAACGGGGATGAATTTGACAAGCAATACCCTGAATTAAAGTATTCAGGACTTCTAAATATCAAGTCTAATCTTAGGGTTGTAACACCCCAACAAAATCAGATGAACAAAAAGTCACATCAAGGTAGTTCGTCTAAATACAAAGGTGTTTATTGGGATAAGTGGGCTAAAAAGTGGAAGGCTTACATACAAATAAACGGCAAACAAAAACACTTAGGTTTATTCACTTCCGAAGAAGAAGCAGCCGAAGCCTATAACAAAGAAGCCATTAAGCACTTTGGAGAGTTCGCCCTACTGAACAAAATAGAAACTCCGCAAGGCCAACTTACTTTCCGTTTATGATCTCGATGATAGCATCCACTAAATCCATTGGTTTCTCACCTTTCTCCAATGGTTTGAACATGCCCTCTACGCTAAACCCCTTAAACGTGCCTTGCTTCACTTGTTGCCATACCTCGTCATTCTCTACTTTGTAACTACCAAACCACGATCCGTCAGGTAAAGCCTTGAAACCATCGGGTGTATTGATGCCCCTTGACGAATCAATGATAAACGATTCAAACATATACACGCCCTCCGGTATCATGCTCGATTCGTGCATTAGGTTTACAGCGTTTGTCCTGCCCTCCTGCATGAACTTGTGGACTATCTTTTCGATAGTGTCCTTCCTGAAGATAGCGTAATACTCACCACCGTATTGATCCACCCTATAGATAGGTAGGTCGGCAACCATTAACGGACCGCTAACGATTCTGCGTTCTTCGTTCTCTACTTTGAACTTATAGGTTCCCTCTTCGTTAAATGCCAACCATTCTCTTTCAATGGCAGGCCGATCTACTAAGGCTACCGCATCCACGCCTGTTTCTTCGTCAATAACAAGTTCGACTATTTTTACATTTTCGTTCATCATCTTACTTTTGCTTGGTTTTCAATTACGTTAACTCTGCTCTGTACGTTGGTAATATCCGATTCTACCACCACAACTTTAGTGTCCATTTGATTGCCCCTTAATACCGTTTCGCCTGTTGCCGGTAACATATTGGCTTGGCCTGGTGAATTTGGTCCACGCAGTCCTACACCGCCACCGCCGCCACTTGATGCAGCTGCTCCACCTCCGCCACCACTCATAAACTTACCAATGCTTGATCCAACTATAGACGCAATGCTTGTGGCTGCTCTAATCTTAGCTGCTGTAGCGTATGTTGTTTTAATGGTTACACCGCCGTCTGGCATCAATGACCATGCAGGATTTGCGTAATACCCTGCGATTTCCCTTTGTGTTTGAACAACGATGTTACCAATAGCAAGGGCTTTATCTATGATAAATAAAGCATTTGCCAACTTTTTGTTCTCTCCTGCAAGCCCCGATAAAGTGCCAATTAACCCTTGTGCCATTTCAATCTTGGCATCATTGAGGTTTTGTTGAGCCTCCTTTTCTGCCTCCATAAAAGCAACTTGTGTTTCATATCTGTTTTTAGCGTTGTCAAGAATAGTTTGTGAATATCTGTTCTGCAATTCTTGGCTACTGTGAAGTGATTGCGCTTGACGCTTTTCCGCTTCTGTCAATATAACATCTTCATTGACTTTGTACTGCTCCAATTCTTGCAGCCTCTTGAGATTGTATAATTGTATCAGCCTTAACTTTTCATCCTCCGTTACCTTTAAGTTGGCAAGATCTTCAAGCATCCTGTCGTACTTCTCATTGATTTCGGCAACACTCCTTTCCCTTTCGTCTTTAATTAGCGATATTTCTAAATCTCTAATTTGCCTTGCTATGTCTTTGCGCGTTTGAGCGTATTCGCGGTATGCGTCTGCTTTTGACTTGTTGTCAGCTATAACCGCTACTTCTATTTCTTGAGATAGCTTTATTTCTTCATCTTTTGCCTCTTGTAATTGTTTCTTTGTGTCGCCTGTTCTTCGTTTTACAATTTCAGTTTTAAGGGCTTCAGATACGTTTAAGTAGTCGGTAATCTCATTTGCCAATTGCAATTCTTTGGCATACCGTTGTTCTATTAGTCTGACTTGTTCCTTTGTTGCAGCTAATAATGCGTGCAGCTTTTCCATTTCCAAGTCTGCAACATTTTTGCCTGCGGCTTGCGCTTTTTTAATTTCAAAGTCGTACCTATCCCCAACTTCTTTTTTTAATTTGGCAACTTGTTTTTCAACCTTTTTAATGTTGTTTATTTCTTCCGTAATTCTTTTGACGTTAGCAGCGTGAGCTTTCTTGCGTTGTTGTTCTATTCTATCTTCTTCTGAAGATATAATCCCCAACCATTCCAGAGCATCCGAAAGTCCAGGTATTGCACGAATGGCTGCTTCAATCTGTTCTCTGAATTGATACACCACAGCACCCAACGCCGTTACTCCGGCTATCACCCATCCAATAGGGCCGAGTAATACAGTGAACGCTATCCTAACAGCTTTTATAGCCCCTGCCAAAGCGGTCTTTGCTATTGCTGCCAAGTTCGTTGACTTCGACATTCCTAATAGAGATTTTCCCATATCTCTAATACTGCCGATAAACTCTTTTCTGTTAGATGCTCTTATTGCTACGCCGAGTGCTAATTGGGCTTTTTCTGTGATAGCTGTTATAGATGTAAACTTTTGTAACGCCGATCCCAACTTTGCAAAGCCCTCAATCGAATCAGCAATTGCCATAGCCGACATCAGCTTGGCCATGACTTCCTCCGCTTCTTCGCCCTGCTCACCCATCAGGAACAAAGCACCCTCCACCGCAGCAGCACCACGCGCCACGCCTCCAATCACATCACCTAATCTTCCGAACCTTCCTTCTAAGTCGGCAGACTCATAAGTCAATTCTATGTCCTTGACTTTGTTCTCTGCCTGTTGGATTGATCGCGCTAACTTGTCAAACTCCTGCGAGCCGATTTCTGTCTTGCGGAGTTCCTCGCGCATCGCCTCAATAGACTCCTCCAGTTCGGCCATGTTCGTTGCCGACTTGGAAGTATCAATGAGTAACTGTATGCTAACCGTTTCGTCTGCCATAATTATAGTCCTAAATACCAGTTAAAGTCATCACCTAAATAAATTACATCACCATCCCATTGGGTGCTGTAAACCTTACTCGCTGCACCGTCGATTGTCTTGCCACCGGCAGGGCTTACCGTCAAAGTGTTTGCTGATGCGTCTATCTTCTTTACAAATGTCCAGTTACCTATCAATTCAGGATTGCTCACACTTGGTAAAGTCAATGTTATATTGCCGCTTGTGCAATCAAAGTGGTATGCCATCTTAAACTCTGGCAACGTTCTGTTGGAAGTAACCGTTTCCACCGCCGTACTGCCGTTTATCAATTTGCCGTTGATGTAGGTAACTCCTGAATCAATTACCTCCTTGTTATTGGTGTTGATTAAAGTAACATTGCTCACCCCTCCGAAAATCACATTGTTGTTTCCGGTAATCATTATCCGCTCACTCTCCGCGCCTATTATATTGCCATCCCCCACAATAGTTGACTGCCGTGCGCTTGGTGCTACCTGGTTGTTATTGCCGTACACACTTACCGATCTGTTCGCATCGTAGCTGTTACCATCTCTCGGTATATCGCCACCAGTTACCTTTGGTTCAACAAAATCTACATTGCCATTATACGCCCCCTCCAGATCAGTCTGCAAAGATTGAAACGCTGTACCCTCTTTGATCTTCAGAAACTCACATTGGGTAATTGATGAATTGACCGGATCGTAATCGTACACCCGATGCAGTCTAAAAAACGAATCCTTAAAATAATACAGCTTTCTGAATGATAGCTGCTCGATGTCGTCAGGCTCTAACCAAAACCACGCCTTTATTACCTTGCTATTTTGGTCTGTAATCTCGTCAATAAATTTTCGGTAGTATTCATTGTAAAGATTTGCGTTCGTGTATTGTAACGCTTGGTAGGTTGGTTTGTAGTAAACTTTCAAAGGCACATCCCAAGACAAATCAAAAGTCGGTGTATATGGGTGATCTAAGTGTCCGGCATAGGGGTACTCGGTTATGTTCAATGTGCTGCCAGTTACCGTGTCGGTAATTAGTATTCCTTGTTGAGCCTGAACCAACCCACCCCATATTAAAATTCTGATGTTTCCAGTGTATGGTGAAACCGTTTGACCGTCGGAATTTATGATCGTGGAAAGCACCACATCGCCTGTACCGCCGTCATTCAATGGCGTTGGGCTAAATATGACTTCAGTTAGTTTCTCTTCCTTGTAAAAGTCCGTATCTACATACTGTATCTTTTCGCCGTAGATCTCCCCTTCTTCGGCTAAATACTTTTCGTTGTAGTAATCTTTGTCCTCTTTGTATCGGTATCTGAATTGCCCAACATCCAACGCGCCTACAGGGATAATTTCCATTTCGCTATCGTTGTCTAACTTGTATGTCCAGTCCTCTTTGTTGGCTTGTAATGGTGGTAAATAGAAGTCATCGCGTGGCTCAATTTTGTACGTCTTGTCGCCTGTTTGCTGAACGTACAAATTGAACATTCTGATTAAAGATGTCAAAAAGTCAGCCTGCCGTATCTTTTGTGGAATGACCGCAGCCATGTCCACCGTGCCCCCAGAGTATAGCCCCTGATTGTCTATTTTGTTCAATAGGTAGCTTCCTGGCAATATCCTTAAATCGTACGTTCCAGTCTTTAACGTGGCAGGCGTAGCCACATCGTAGAACTTCATGGCATCACCATTAGGAATAGGATTCCCCGGACCATACGAACTGACGATAACGTAGTCATTGCTGACTCTTGTCCATGTTCTTATTCTTACCCTTACCCTATCGCCTGCGGATAAGAATATATTTTGTGCCGTTGCAAATACACTATTGGGGGGGTTGAAGTTTCTTGGTGGTGGTGCGCCTCCTTGCAAGTCAACTAAAAAATCATAATCAGGATATGTAGATGTTGCGCTTGTGGTATAGGTAGAAGCAAATGCCGTGTCAGCATTAATCGCGCACGTTTGCGTCGTGCTTATTGGACTCCAATTTGCACCGCCATTTGTCGACTTTTCAATCATAGGGACGGCACTTATGTAGGTAGTAGGCTTGTAGGTTGATCCGCCGTCTGGACTTGTAACCGTCCACGTCATACCCAAATAAAATAAACCGCTCAAATCATACCTTCCTGTATAATCTACCTCCCATTCATCTGAAGTCAAATCAAACTGGCCGTTGGTATTGAAGTTTAAGCCAGTCGAATCATCGTTAAAATCTACACGTGTGTGATCTATAGAACCCGAATAAAATCCTGTCTGGGTTAAAGTGTCCGTTTGTACTGTGCTTTCCCTTGATACCCTGAACTCCCTATCCAATACTTGGGCTGCGCTAAGTTCCATTCTGTTTCGGTTGAATGGAATAATCAAACTTTTGAACCTTGCAGAGTTGAAAAAGTCCGAATCATAACTAAACCCAGCAGCAGAGAATATCCTATCTACATACTCCTTTACATATACCGCAGGACGAAACCACCCCATTTCCCACGAATATCGATTTGAGGAATATCCGTTATCAATCATCGGGTACACATACCCCTCTCCGGTTGTGGCCGTCCAACTGTTCTCAATGGTAGTTAAATCCCATGTGTGGTTGAGGTCCGACAAATCCAGATCTTCCAGAAGTCCGTTTCCTATCGAGCCATACAAGTCCATTATCTCTCCGGCTATTACCACATCGTAACTGATCTTGCGGTAATTGGTTTGCCGGATAGACTTCAGCTGTGCATAGCCCTTGAATTGCAGAATGTCATTTACATACAACTCCGCCTCTGCCTTGACTTTTGCGTTATAGCCACCGTCAGCATTGATCTCAAACAAGTGAGTAAAGACCTCATCCGTTACCTTTGTCGATGGAATAGTGATAGTCTTGGAATAGCTGTTCTGTCGGTTTTGTGGCTCGCGAATGTCGGCAATAGAAAAGTTAAGACTAACCGGAACGTCCTCCGTCAAATCTACCTTTGTGCCTGCTATGTATAGTCCTGTTACCATCCTTGCCTGTCGTCTGTGTACGTTACCTCTATTTCCATCTCTACGTTAAATAGCTTGTCCGATGCTTCTAACTTTTCTTCGTAATTAGTATTTACCACCCTACAAAACACTAACTCCGAGCCATCCACATAGTATGCCTCTGGGCTATCAAATAGTTCTTCTAAGGCATCGTATTCTGCCTTCGTTACCCAATTACTTGTTAATCTGTATCTGGTTTGTGTCTGGGTGTGAAATGCTGCCCTTTGTGGTGTTTTTCTATTGAAGTCATAAGACGTGCCCGACCATACGCCCCTTTCCCTTCTGAACTCGCTGACCTCCTTTGATATGTTGTACTTGTTCACCAATTCAAACGTGAACGAATCATAACCACCAAGTCTATTAAGATAGTGCAGCCTGAATTGGTTGCCCGAATGACGGCAATCCCTATTTATGACATTGAAGTACTTTACTTCAGATCGCAGTTGCGTAATGCCTGTTGATGTGGTTACAACTACCAGATAACTCTTGACATCAGCATCCAATATCGGCAATGCCCCAAGCGTTACGGTTATGTCGCCTGCGGCTATATCGTTTAAGTTCCAACCTGCTGGAGTGATAAACATTCGATCCGCCGTATTCGCCAACGCCTGGCCGTCATAAGCAATGTCATACTGGCCTATCACAAATCCATTGGCATCTACATCGCTAAACGTACGTACGATCACATAATAAGCATCTCCAGTTGTGTTTACTATCGCGCTTAAAAACGCATCTTCTCCGCTTGCAATCCTTTGGGTGCTTGGTGTGTTCGTCAGAAATTTGTCATTTGTTGAACCCAACAAATAATTGCCCGAGTTCCAGTTGACATAATCCTTGTACTTGACCGCACCGTTAAACACATAAAAATCATTTGACGTTGCCAAATCCGCAGTCGTTCCTGGTGTAGTTCCAAACTGTTCTCCAACCTTCACCTTTAACTTTTTAATGCTGTTCGGCATCTCCTCTACATGGGTAGCACTTATGGAAATGTCCACGCCTGTAACCTTGCTTTTCAAATACCGCGAAAGATCAATCTTGCCGTAGCCGTTGTTGGGATCTGCCGGTATTAAAAATCTTCTATCGTAGTTTACAGATCCCTCCATGTAAACATCTACCACATACTTGAAGTTGGTTTGGGTATTGTTGGTTGAATCCAACGTAAATACCACCGGATTGTACACCGGAGTGAATGTATCGGGCTGATCGTTAATAGTTATCGCCATAGGTTAATCATATCTTGTTTCACTTGCTGCGCCAGCTTTTGCCGTAATTCGTTTACGCTTTCCTCTGTTATGCAATCGGAATAGAAGTAAGTTGGCTCTTTACCTTCCATGTAAATCTTGTATGCTAAATATCCTGCCCAAGATTCCAAGTTAACTTCAGCTTTCAAACCACCCAAATTCTTTTCTCGAACCCACTTTATCATGCCTTCTCTCAGCCCTCCTTTCTTGCCCTTACCGCTTCCGTACTTAAAAGGTGAGTTAGGGGCTTTGGCAGAAGATGCAGCACCCTTCACGCCTTGATCTACGAACTTGTAGTAGTCCGCTATCAACATCTTCAACACAAATACCTTCCCCCTTGCGATGCGTGGGTCGTACTTGATGGACTGCTTTAACTCTCCTGTGTGTATTAACTGCTTCTTGTCTATGTTAGCGTTCAAACAATCCACCCACATTTGACCGTATTCTTGCAGGAGTTTAGTTATAGGGTGTGCATCCGAAGTGTCCGTCGTGTACTCTACCGTTTTTTGTAACGGTAAGTTAAACTTGTTGTCGAAATCCTGAACTACCCCCATACATATAAGTACACAAAAACGTGATTTGTTGGAACGCTATTTTCTATATTTCGCGTTTATCTGGTCTTGGATTCTTTTCTCCTCCTCCTGCTTGTCTTGGAAGAAGCTGATTGCATTAACGAATTTTCCAACTGGCCAGCCTGTAACTTGATCCCATCTATTAACGTCCGAGCCTGCGAGAGCGTCGAGGGTGATAACCCATCCCCACTTTTCAGTAAATCCTCTACTGTAGCTATAGCCTCCCGTAGACGGCCTGTTGAAGATCGGGCTAATTCTAACATTAAAAGCGTCCAAAGATTCAAAAAAAAAGCAGACAACGGATATACAAAATCCATCGGTAATTGCTTCATGTCCTCCTTAATCTCGTCAGATTGTTGGTAATTTTCATCCTTCCATCTTCGCCACTTCTTTCTGGTCCGCACACAGATCGAAGCTAAAATGTCAGGCAAATACTGATACACTTTGTCCTCATTGCCGCCTGCCCTTTTCAGGAACTCCATAACATCAATATACTGCCCTGCTGATAGTTTGTTAATGTTCAAGATAAACCGATACCACCGTCCGTTGATGTTTACCCTTTCTCTTAGTTTTCCCTCCGGTGTAGTTTCTAACAATGGAATCCATTTGTCGGCATCCTTGCGCAGCTTGTCCAGGTCTATCGTCATAATGGAATCGTACTCCTTGCCTTCCATCACTTTTAAGACATGAACCATCTTATCTACCTTGTCCTCCATGTGTAAGGCTTCGCGCAACTGCGTAAACTGTTCTAACGTAACTTTTGACCAATTAACGGACATAATATACCCCCTTCATTTTTAGATTTTTCATAGCATGGTAAGCAATAGCGTAACTCATTACACCGTCATCGTGGAAGCCTGACGGAGCAGAATAGCGCACACTTCTTGTCTTGGGTAGGTATTCCCATTCAAACACCTCTAATTCTTTTCGTAGCCAGTCAATATCCAAGCATGACGTTTCGCCATTCTCACACGCCACTATCAACCCTTCTATTATATCCTGCTTCGTTTTGTTCGTAGTCTGGAATGGATCTGCCTGCTTAACCAACTTGCGCAAGTCTTCCAGAAACGGATCACCGATACTGTTCACCTCTACCAGTCCGATGGCTCCATACTCGTTTATCTTATCGGCCACCCTTTTCTTAATCAACTCCCAACTGTCATGCCTCCACCTATCGCAGAAAACCATCTCGCCATTCTCGTTTAATATGGTCAAAACAGTATAGTCATTCGCCCTTCCGACGTCTACACCGAAAAATGTTTTTGTTTTCTCGGTAGGTGTGTAGAATTTCATTCTGCCAAATAGACTTCCGTTGCCGTCTAAAAATTCCGCTAAATACTCTTGCCTGAAAACGTGTTCAGGCAGCGTTTCCCTTGCTCCATCAATCTCTTTGGGATCAATCATTGGATTGTCGTAAGAAGTGAACTTAAACGATCTGTAAGCAGGGTTTACGCCGTCCAACTGGAACATATTGTGGAACCAATTTTTCCCTTTGGGTGTAGATACGAATAGCACCTTTTTGCCGTGTACCAATACCGTTGCTCTTAGCACCTCCGTCCATGCTTCCTCTGCTTGGAACGCTGCTTCATCTACTATCAGAAAGTCAAAGGTAAAACCCCTTATGTTGTCGTAACGCTCGGAAGAAAAGAACTGAATAGAACCACCTGAAGGAACGCGCATAACCATTTCGGTACGGTTGTAATTGAATAGTCCCTCAAACATACTATCCATCTCATCGGCTACCTTCTTAGCTTGACGGTACGTTGGTGATACCCATGCGCCATGCCAATTCTTATTAACCATCCAATCTACAGCTTGGTTCTCGGCCAATACGGATTTCCCAAACTGCCTGCCAATACATAAAGTGTAATACTTCTCCCTTCCCTTATTGATCGCTCGGTGTATCTCCGCTTGTTTCGCGTGAGGTTGGTACATCGTTATCTCCATACTTTGCTATTATCTTCTGATTTTGATTGACCGTCTGCTCATCCTTGTACCCTCCGAAATTCTTTAACCAGAAATTTGCCGCAGGGAATGTTCCGCCCCAATACAGTTTTTGTTCGTTCCAATGTGTCAAAAATAACTTGAAGCGTTCTATCACGTTCGAAAACTCCGAACTTCTCCTCATCTGATCGTCCATTGAAGATTTGCTGTTAAAGCCTAAATAAAGGGCGCATCCGCTTAGTGTGTATATTCCTTTGCCCATGCCTGAATAGCTGTCTGGTTTTTTCATGCTATCTTCATACTCCAGATACTCTGCTATTTTATTGGCTAATTCTTCTGCTGTTTGGTACTTTGGCGGCCTGCCTCCGCAGTTGTATAGGGAAAATAGATTCCCTTTTGTGAATCTTCCTTTATCGTCTTTCCCTTTTGCCATAGTCTTAATTTAATGAAATTACTATCTCAAAGCCGTCGTCGTCGTCTATCTCATCAAAGATGTAACCCAATAGCACTTCCATATCACCGTCTCCGTCCATCTCCTCATAACACCCATTGACGATTTCGATCTGTAATGATATTGGTGTGATGATGTTTTGTACCAATGTTCCGGCAGGGAAGATAGACTGCTCCTCTCCCATGACTTGGAGGAAGGATATGTCCGTTTGATCTTCGAGTTCGTTGCCATCCATTATAAAGTATAAAAAATCTTCATTTGTTGATTACAGTTCCATTACGATTGTTTTGCATTTCAGGTTCTGCCATTTGTCAACGTAGAAACAATCCTTTGAGTATCGTGGTAGCATGGCTTGGTATTTAGCAGCAGCCTTTCGCATTTCTTCATTCTTAATTAGACGGTATTCTGTTTGGTGTTCTACATCGTTAACTAAGTGTTTGGAGTGCAATCCGTACAGATAGAAGTTAGAATACCCTGCTAATTGTGATCGGGTGTTGTAGTCGCTATCCCATATCCCATATTTAGAGAACTCCGAAAAGTACCCAACCGTCCGCCATGTGTCGGCACGCATTGCCCAACAGCCGAAAATCTTTGAATCTTTAACTACCTTGTGTCCGTAGTATTCTACTGGCTCGTTTTGGTAGCCCCTCCATGACCATCCTACAATCCCTGTTTCGGCATACTTCAGAACCTCTACAGCTTGTTTTAGCCAGTTCTTTGGCATCTCTATATCATTACCCATTATCAGAATGATGTCGTTTTTGTGCTTGGATGCCAGTTCTGCCATCTGGTTCAACGCTTGTGGGTTGCCAATGTTCCTATCGTACAAATGTGCTATTGTCGCGTATTCAGCTACCCAATCCTTCACCATGTCCGTAGAGCCTTGATCTGTTATGTAGAACGAATCAATGTCATAACCTGCGTTTTTTACGTTAACCTCTGTCACGTTTGGCGTTATCATACCCCTGTTTAGGGTGTTCATTATGTAGGCTACTTTCATAACTTCTGTATATGCTGTATAGACTTCAATGGAGTTAGCCCCTTGCCGTCTTTGATGTCGGCCAGATACAGCCCTTCTTTTTTCAGGTTGAATACCTTTCTGTTTAGATGCCCAGACCTTGCCCAAAAATACCCATCAAGCCCCCTTTGGCCTGCGTTCTCCCATACGTTAAAATCCAACTTCTCTATTCCTTTTCTTGTAATGGTTCTGCCTGCGCCTCCAGGTTCACCCCTGCGCTGATCTTGATAGCCTGCCCAATAATAACAATCACCTTCCTGCTCGAAATAAATATCTTCAAATCCGATCAAATCGTAATGCTTTATCTGTTCCTTAATAAATAGGTAGGTCGGTAATGTCATCCAGTCGTCAGATCCTAACATCACAAAATAATCAAAACCCAAATCATAGGCATACTTGATAGTATCATTCCATTTCCTTCCAAGTGGGTTATTTTCTAATTCAATCACCTTGTCCGTGTATGCCCTTGCAAATGCACTATCTTCAGGAGTAGATACCGACATTACCACCGGAAGTTTCAAACGCTCAAAAAACGTCTTTACGGTAGCATGACGGCCATACATTGCACTAACCACGCAACCCTTCATACCTCATCATGTTGTATAGTGATTCGTATTTTTCAAGAACACTATCCGTTATGCCTGCTCTTTCCATGCCAAAATAATTGTACTTGATATACCGTGCTGGACTTCCTACGAATACAGTACCTGGCTTCACATACGCTCCCTTAGTTACTACTGCCCCTGCCCCAACAAAAGCATAAGCCCCAATTATCTGTCTTTGATGAATGATAGAACCTAACCCCAAATTTGCACCGTCCTGAATGGTAACGTGTCCACCTACTAACGAATGGCAAGCAATAGTAACGTCATCGTGAATGACTACATCGTGGCCTATGTGTGCGCCTTTCATAATATAAGCATTGTGGCCTATCTTCGTGGGGCGTTCCGTTCCTGAATCAATCGTAACGTGGCCGTGTATCTTTGTGCCTGACTTGATAATCACTCCCTCTCCCTCGCCTGTGTAACTTTTGCTCTCGGCAGGAGCACCAATTATACAATAAGGGCCGATATACACATTGTCCTCAATCGTTACATTTGGATATATTATAGACGTCTTGTGTATCATAAGATTTCCTCCCTTATCTTATTGATTTCTGTTAAGTTACGCTTTTCTTTTATATCTTGTTTTAATTTTGCGCGGTGAGATGTCAACATTTCAGGATCATTTTTGTACCTCATAATCGCCCGATAAAAGTCATTCGGCTTGTCCACCAGTATCGAATTGGTGGAATCACAAATCAATGTATATGGATGAATGTTTGATGCTATAAACCCACAGCCCTTCACCCCTGCTTCGACCGCTTTCAGCTCGGACTTCATCATGTTAAAATCGTCTTTTTTCAAAGGCGCAATAGATACGTCCATATAGTCATACATACGTCCGTAATTCCATACATCCATAGCGTGAATTCTTTTATAGTTTGGGTTCTTACCGTTGGCCGATAATATATACTCAAAATAGTTCTGCGGATAGCCCTCTTTGTAGCCCCCGAAAACAATACCTACCTCCTTATCTACTAACTGCATAAACGATGTCCTGACCATGTTCAGATCCATCACATGATGTGAACTGCCTGCCCAACCTACCGTAAACCGCGCCCGATCATATTCTGGCTCCTTCCATTGTTCGTGATCCAAGTTAATAGCGTTTGGGCAAATCACTATTTCCTTAACTCCTAATTCTCGAACCTTGTTGGCCAGTCGTCCGTGTGTAGTAATAACCACATCGGCTAATCGTAACGTCTGGGCAATCTTGTATGTGATCTTGTTTTGTTTGTACCATTTGTAGAGACCGTGCTGCGGTGGTAATGACCAATAATCGTCAATGTCCACCACTAACTTAATGCCAGTTTCCTGAATAGCGGTGTATATCTTTTCAAACTGATTCTCATCAGCCGAAAGAATCCTGCTTAAAAATAAGGTATCAAACTTGGAGAATAACTCTACCAAGTCATCCTTAATGTCAAGCGTTGGTACGTGGCTTACGTCTGCGTTTAGGTTCAGGACTGGTGATAATATCCTGTGATACGCTACTCCGTCCTCCGACGCTACTATTAGTATCTGGCTCATTCTGTAATATTTCAACTAATGTGGACATTCTTTTTCTGACACAAGCGTTGCACCCTGCATTAAATACCCCGATGTTCAAACGCTCGCTTAGTTGCTGCATGGGTTCGATATCCGTAAACCCCAACACATTCGTTCTGGACCATCTTTCAATGATCTCTTTTTCCTTGTTGCTAAACATATCTCAATATCAATTTAGTAAACACAACCGTAACCACAGCCATATCTAACCGCCCTGTAATTATCAACCCCGACCAAAACGCCAAACACTTCTCACAATACGGAAGATTATACAACCATGCTTTTAGCCTTTTGGCTTTTAGCC
>Ga0208018_100207_pt1 | contig 19555 bp, 10 predicted proteins | sample 31_taG_FD_184105 | JGI IMG/M metagenome (GOLD analysis project Ga0208018, IMG submission 184105) | Marine viral communities from the Gulf of Mexico - 31_GoM_OMZ_CsCl metaG (SPAdes) (version 2) | ecosystem: Environmental > Aquatic > Marine > Oceanic | place: Gulf of Mexico | collected 2015-07-12 | reverse complement strand
ATATCAAGAGGTACAGCAGCACATCATATAGATACATTATATTTTGTAGTAGGTGGAGACCTAATAAACATGGATACATTTGGAGGAGCAACAACAAGTGGTACACCTGTAGATAATTCTATGAGTGCTACAAAGGCTTATGAAGCTGCTTTTGATGCAATGCACTGGGCTATAAATTATTTAGTACAATGTTGTGATAACTTGGTGGTTGTATATATTCCCGGAAATCATGATAGATTATCTTCATTTCATTTAGCACATGCTTTATCTAAATCTATTGTATGTGATTCTATAACTTGGGATATAGAATATAGTGAAAGAAAAGTGCATGTTTGGGGTTCTAACTTTAATGCTTTTGAGCATGGTGATAAACATAGCAAAAATAATCCTTTAATATATGCTTCTGAATACCCTAGAGAGTGGGGTAGCACAATAAATAGAACCTTGTTTAAAGGTCACTTGCATACTGATAGAAAAGTTGCTTATATGACTTCTAATGAGACTGCAGGATTTGTAGAAAAGACTTTACCAAGTTTAAGTAAAATGGATTATTATCATTATTCTAATAAGTATATAGGTAATAGAAGAGCGGGTAAATTAGAATTGCAACATCCAACAATGGGTAATATTTGTGAATTAAGTTATTCCCCTCAAGATTTAGATTGATTTAAACTTTTTTAAATAGTGTTTTTTTTGTAAATTATAATTGTAAACTATGATCAATAATTTTAAAAAACCTAATTTGAATGCTCCTAGATATAGGAAAAAAAGATTGGGTTTATTAAATGGAGAATTAATTAAAAATTTTAAAAATGAATATCCTCATTATGAGAATATTGATAATAACAAATTAAAAGAAATAATTAAGATATATAATGATAAGTTATGGAATGGTGTGATTGATAATAGAGATGGTGTTGAGCTACCTAATTCATTAGGTTATTTGTTTATAGGTACATGTGCTCCATCTAAGTCAGTTAATACCAACTATGCATTATCAAAAGAATATGGCAAAGTTTTACAAAATAAAAATTGGGAAACGGATGGTAATATAGGTAAAATATTCTATACTAATTGGTCAACAAAGTATAGATTCCAACATAGAGAGCTTTGGAGATTTACAGCAAGTAGAAACTTTAAAAGAGCAGTTGCTAAAGCATATCCAGAAAATTGGAATAAATACAGAGTAATGAAAAACAAATATAGAATTGCACACCTTTTTAACTTTGACCCAAAAGAATCAGAGCTAGATGGCTATGATGAATTTAAAACTTAAAATAAAATGACAAAGATAGGAGATGTAATATCTAGGGTTAGGGGTCAATTAAAACTAGAAGTTCAAGATGCTTTTATAACAGACCGTTATATATATAGTGTTATTTTAAAGTTTGCACAACTTTACATGAGGCGTCAAGATAATGCTAATAAACTAATGAAGTTTAATAGTGTATGGCAAAGTTTACCTTATATAGAATTAATTGAAGTAGATAAAATAGAAGCTCATTGTGCAGGTATACGTTCTGGATGTACAATTAAAAGAACAAAGGATAAGCTTCCTACTTTTATGGAAGGTTATTGGGGCCCGTTAATTAGAACAGTTAGTTCTATTGATGGATCTATTGAGTTGCAACCTACAAATCCTGGTACATATACTTCAATGACTAAAACAACTTCCTTTAGATATAATACAACTAAATATTATTGGTATTTAAATGGTTACTTGTATATGCCTAATATTGATTGGGATGCAATTAAATTAGAAGGTGTATTTGAAGGGGATATTTCTAAATGGACATGTGATGAAGATGATGATTGTGTTCCAAGATATTTACAACAGTTTTTTGTACCAGAGTTTTTATTTGCAGAAATAGAACAACAGGTATTATCTGTAATGTTAAATATGATGAAAGTACCATCAGATGATTCAGATGACAAAAAAAATATAGCAAGATAAATTATGAAGAAGTCAACTAAAAAAAGTACTGTGAATTCATCAGGTAATTATACAAAACCTGGTATGCGTAAAAAGTTATTTGAGCAAATTAAAGCAGGTAGTAAAGGTGGTGCACCTGGACAGTGGTCTGCACGTAAAGCTCAAATGCTTGCTAAACAGTATAAGGCTAAAGGTGGCGGATACAAAAGTAAAAAGTAATAATTATGAAAGCTAAAAAAAGTAAAGCGGCAAAGCCAATGGCTAAGAGTGTTTATAAAAAAGGAGGAGCTACTACAAAGTCAGTAAAAGCTCCTGCTGGTTTTCATTGGATGAAAGATGGATCAGGTTATAAGCTAATGAAGCATACGGGAAAGTTTGTGAAACATCCTAGTGCATCATTGACTGCTAAATTTAAGATCCAAAAAAGACATAAGTAATGGCTAAGACTAAACAACAAAAAAGTTTAGACAGATGGACTAAGCAAAAATGGAGAACTGCTAGTGGTAAACCTTCAACGCAAGGTAGTAATGCTACAGGAGAAGTATATGCGCCATCTAAGACCATTTCTAAGCTTAAGAGTACTGCGGCAGGTAAAAAGAAATTAGCAGCCGCAAACAAGAAAAAAAGAGCTGCTACAAAAGCAGGTAAACAACATGCAAAGCATGGTTTACATAAGGGTAAAAAAAGATAAAGAATGGCTAACGATAAACAAAATAAACAAAGAAGATTCTATCTAGATGGATATGCTCAACATCCTGAGTGGTATACTTGGCATTATGAAATGCTTAAGAAACTAAAAGATATTGATAGTAACACTAGTGGTGATATAAATGTATCATTTGATGGTGCTGCATCAGATGCTTTTGGAAGATTAAGAGTTAGTAATCCATTTACATTATTTGATTCTAATTCTAGATATGGTTATAATGAGGATTGGTCTAGAGCGGAAACAGGTTCTGTAAGTTTTGCATATAATGCAGATGAAGGCTTGGAAGAACTTAATGTTGCTGCTACAGGTATAGGTTGGGGAATTAGACGTACAAAAAAATATTTTCCTTATCAACCTGGTAAATCTTTGTTAGTTTTAAACACATTTGTTTTTGGGACAGCTCAAGCAGATTTAACTCAGAGAGTTGGTTATTATGATAATGATAACGGTTTATTTGTTCAACTTACAGATACATTAAGTTTTGTAAAAAGAACAAACATTTCAGGTACTCCTACAGATGTTGTTGTAAATCAAGCTGATTGGAATGTAGATAAACTAGATGGTAGTGGACCTTCTGGGTATACTTTTGATTCTACAAAAGCTCAAATATTCTGGATGGATATTGAATGGCTTGGTGTTGGTACTGTAAGAATGGGATTTGTAATTGATGGTCAGTTTATTGTTTGTCATAAGTTTGATCATGCAAACATTATTACGGGTACATATATGACAACTGCAACACTTCCTTGTACTTATGAGATGTTGGCAAATGCAACAGTTTCAGCTACAACATTTAAAGCAATTTGTTCTACTGTTATATCAGAAGGAGGTTATGAATTGTTTGGTGAAAAACACACTGCTTATACAGATATTTCAAGTCCTACAAGTTTTGCTCTTGCAAATACATATTATCCAGTTGTTGCTGTTTCACTAAAATCTGGTAATTTAGGTGGGGCAGCTTTAATAACTAACATATCAATGGTTGGTTTAGGTAATGGAAAATATTATAGTTGGAGATTAAAAGAAGTGGTAAGTACGGGAATTACCGGTGGATCATGGTCAGGTACAGGAATTGTTGAAGCTAATACTACAGCAACAAGTGTTACAGGTGGCTCTGTTGTAGCAAGTGGTTTTACAAGTTCATCAAATCAAGGGTCACCTGTAATTACACTTGATAAAAGCAGTTTATTTGGATTACAATTTAAGTCTATAAATATACCTGAGTTTTCTGTAGAAAGTTCAATAGCATATGTTTTAGAAGTTGCTGTATCTACAACTGGTGGTGATGAAGGTGTATATGGTTCAATTGATTGGCAAGAAGTAGTAAAATAATATATTATGAAAAAGAAAGATTCAAGATTAACAAGAGCAGGGGTATCTGGTTATAATAAACCTAAACGTACACCGAGTCATCCAAAGAAGTCACATATAGTTGTAGCTAAAGAAGGTGATAAAGTTAAAACAATACGGTTTGGTGAACAAGGTGCAAAAACAGCAGGTAAACCTAAAGCAGGTGAATCAGATAAAATGAAAAAGAAACGTGCTTCATTTAAAGCAAGACATGCTAAAAATATTAAAAAAGGTAAAATGTCAGCAGCTTATTGGGCAGATAAAGTAAAATGGTAAGTCATGAGTGTATCACATAAATATAGAACGTTTGATCAATTGTATGAAGATGTAACAATAGATTTTTCTACATATGCATTAGAAGGTATGATTGAACCTCAACAACTAATTAAAGTTGCAACAAGAGTTAACTATGATTTAGGTTTAAGAATTCATAGAACTAAAGAGGTTGTATTAGATGTTGAGCATGGGAAAGCAAAACTACCTACAGATTTTGCTTACTTAAACTATGCATTTATGTGTGGTGATTATACAGTAACTTCTAGAATGCCATCAGGTACACATGTTGAAACAGATAACCCTGTACCATATGTACCCGCACCAGGTGAATCTGGACCATGTGAAGATCCAGAATGTAGAGATGTATGTGTTATTAAAACATGTGAAGACAAAAATCAATATCAATTAGTTCAAAGAATTGGTGCGTCACAGTATAGAACATACTCTGCTTTTTACCCTTTATCAATACAAAATGTAAATGATACAACTTGTGATTGTGCAAATGTTGGTGAACAAGCACCAAATGTAGCAGAAATAAAAGATGGTTTCCTTATTACTAATTTTACTACAGGTAAAGTGTATATGAGTTATCAAGGGGCTATGGAAGATGCTTCTGGTAGTTTACTTGTTTTGGATCATCCATATTGTAATGAGTATTATGAATATGCTTTAAAGCAAAGAATTTTAGAAAATATGTTATTTGCTGGTGAAAATGTTTCTAATCAATTAGGTTTAATTGAAGGACGTTTAAGAGCTGCTAGAAATAATGCATTAAGTTTTGTTAATACACCGGACTTTAAAGAACTACAAAAGATGTGGTGGACTAATAGGAGAGCTCAATATCACAATTACTATAATATGTTTAAAAGTTATCCAACTCTATAATACTATAAGTAATGGCAAAAAGTAATAACTTAAATTCAAAGGTTTCAATTACAGAAACTAATACTTTTGTAAAAGGGATGAATAAAGATTTTCATCCTAGTTATGAACCTAAACAGTCTTGGTCTCATGCAAGAAATGCTGCTAACAACTCTGTAGACGGTGATGTTGGGACAATTGGTAATGAACCTGCTAACTTAGCTTGTGGTCAAGTTCCTTATACAATAATAGGTGCAATACATTTATATGCAGATCAATGGGTATTATTTTCAACAGATGATATAAATTCTGAGATTGGTTTATTTGATGATAGTGAATGTAAGTATGAGACATTAGTGAATGATCCATGTCTTAACTTTAAAAAAGAATATTTAATACAAGGTGCATCAAAAGAAAACTTTGATTGTTCATGGCAGATTTATTGGGATGACTCTAATAATCCTTCTAGAACCTTAAACATAAATGACATTCCATATATCCAGACTATTGTAAGCCCACCTGGTGCAGACTGTATTGAATATGAGGATACAACAGATTTAGATTGTGAAAGGTTAAGGTTAGCTCCATTAGTAGATACACCTATAATTAAATTATCAAGGGCTACAGATGGTGGTGCATTAAGAAATGGCTCATACCAAGCTTATATTGCTTATACAGTAAATGAACAAAGAGTAACAGATTATATTGGTTTGTCTAATGTTCAAAGTATTTTTGATCATGATGGTACTGCTGGATCTCTAGATATAAAGATTTCAAACTTAGATAAAGAGTTTGAATTTTTTGAATTGGTAATTCTTAGCAATAATCAAAATAATTATGTTGCTAAGAGAATAGGTTTTTATAGTACAGAAACACAATCAATAGGTATTGATTACATTGATCAATCATTAGATAGTGTATCATTAAAATTATTACCACTTAGATCACCTGCATATGAGAAATCAGATGCAATGTTTGTGGTTAATGACTGGCTTATAAGAAAAGGTCCCACAGAACAATTTGATTTTAATTACCAGCCTATAGCAAATCAGATTAAAACGGAATGGGTTATTGCAGAATACCCTGAAGATTATTATAGAAAAGGTGGTAACAAAACTAGTTTTTTACGTGATGAGCAATATGCTTTTTTTATTAGATGGATATATAACACAGGAGAAAGATCAAGTTCATATCACATACCTGGTAGAGCACCACGTGTTAATGGTAGAAATGAATGGGGTGCAATAATAGATGAAACTCAAACAGCTTTGAGTGTAAATGCTTTGGATTCAAGTGAAATGAATTTCCAAGTATTTAATACGGCTTCTGTAACAGGTGTTGGTGGTAATCTTACAGATGATGGTGGTATTATATATGCTAAAGGGGATATGGCTTATTGGGAGTCTACGGAAAAATATCCAGCCACACAACCAGAAATATGGAATGCAACATATACAGATCCTGATACGGGTGTTAATATAGGTGGAACCGGCAATACTGAATTTGATTTATGTGGTAAATATATAAGGCATCATAAAATGCCTTCAGAAAATATAAACAGTGGTACTACAAGTAGTCTAACTTCGGTTTTTGGTAATGTTCTTAATGCTGACAATTTTGGTATAAGACTTATAGGTGTACAATTTAGTAATATAAAACCTCCTGTATATAATGATGGTACTATTATACCTAACATTGTAGGATATGAAATATTAAGAGGCTCAAGAGAAGGCAATAGATCTATATTAGCTAAAGGTATATTCCGTAATATGAGGGAATATACAATTCCGGAAGGTGGTTTAAACTTTGGTGAAAATACAGGACTGTACCCTAACTATCCTTATAATGATTTAAGACCTGATATATACTTTCATGATGGAAGTTCACCAGACAATAGAACAGATGGTTGTGATACATTTGTGCAATCTGTAAATAGCTATCCACCTTTAACAGGATATAAAAAAGATCACTTTACATTTTCATCACCAGATTTAATGTTTAAGAAACCTTTCTTAAATGCATATGAAACAAAAATATATGGTGAGCTTACAGGTTATTCTATTGGTCATTTTATAAAATCAGAAAACCATCCACAAAATAAATTATTAAGAAATGGTGGTGCTTTAGTTGCAGGTCTTATTGGTATTGGTTATGCTATTAGTAGAGTAAAAGGTGATAACACTTATGGTCTTCAATCTGCATCTGCACATACAGATCCAAATATACAAATTACAGGCTTAACAAATTCAATTCCTGCTGGTAAAGTTCCAGCGGCAGCTGCAGCAGGTGCTGCAGCAGGTGGAGCATCTGGGGCATCAGCTCTTATATTTAGCGAATTATTAGATGATTTAACTTCTATTGGTTCATTATATAATACGGGTGGTTCTTTTCTTAACCAGGTTAATTTAAGATTAAATCATGTTGCTAATACTGCTGTTGCTGCAGCACCAGGTGTTGATAGTGGTAAATATTATGAAAACTATAGTGTAACCCATCCATCTGGAGCATTACCAAAGATTATAAATCTTTTTTTAGGTGGTATAATTGCTAGAACAAATATTGCAACAGGTGCTCAAGAAATAGTTGATTTATTTTATAATCTTATTAAAGAAGATGATTTTGCATTTAAACATAATTCACATGGTTTTTATGATACATTTGTAAAAAGACAAGCATCTCAATTATTTAGATCAAAAAATATAGATTCAAATTATATTGGTAGTACATTTCAAACATTTAATGGTTTTAAAATAAATAACTTATTTAGACCTAGTACAGTTGCTGTAGCAACAGCCGTTTTATTTGAAGATCCTTCTGTTCAAGATAGATCAAGATATACAGTAGGTGGTGGTGGTGGTACTAATGCTTTTGGTAGTTTTGGTAATACATTTATGAGGGATCCTGAAAGGGAACAAAGAAAACCAATATCTGCATTATATGGCGCATTAAAATTTAATTTTGAAAATCAATATGGACAGTTAGATTCTATTAAACAAATTCAAATGAGAGGTTCAATTGAATTAGTTAATCCAACAGATCCTAGAGAAACATTTAGTACCGGGCCTATTTTTGCAGGTGATGTATATATAAATAGATATACTGAGAAAACTATAATGCCAATATTTGCTGATTTTTTAAATGGGCAGCCTGATCAGTTTACATATAATTATTTACAACGTATTAATATACCATATCCAAGATTTTGGATGAATACAAGAAAATATGATACAACAGAACTTGCTAATGCAATTGTAACCTTGGGACTTGGAAGTAGTGGTAATGCTTTACCAAATGATTTATTTTATTTAGACCGAGGAGACAATACTTGTGGAAATTTGTATAATTTATTTGGAGGTAATGGTTTAAATACAGCATTTGCAATGAGACATGCATATATGTATACTCATGTAAATGGTATCCAAGATTTCTTTGTTGAGTCTGAATATAATTTAGCACAACGTGATTGGGGAGAAACTAATGAAAAGAGATTTTATGATCCATATGAATATGCTAATGTTGATGATTTATTTCATGCAGATATAATTAAGAAAGATAATTTTTATCAGTATGATATGTCATTAAGTATATCAAAGTTTCTTACACAAATAATAAGTTTTGGAAAAGTACAACCAAGAGACTATGATCCAAAGGTTGCAGAAAAATGTTATAGTTATTATCCTAAGAGACTTATATATTCATTACAAGCTCAAGAAGAATCTAAGAAGGATTTTTGGAGAGTGTTTTTACCAAACAATTACAAAGACTTTAAGAATCCAGTTAATGTAATTAAGCCTATTAATAAGAGTGGTGCATTAATATTTTTCCCATATCAATCACCACAAATGTTCCAAGGTTTAGATACTTTAAAAACTGGACTAGATACTAAACTAACAATTGGGGATGGTGGTTTATTTAGTCAGCCATTCCAGAATATAGTAAACTCTGATCTTTCTAATGAATATGGTTCATGTGAAAGTCATAGAGCTGTTATAAACACACCAATGGGTGTTTTCTTTATATCACAAGCTCAGGGTAAGGTATTCCATTATACAGGTCAATTAGAAAATATTGCCAACCAAGGTATGAAGTGGTGGTTTAATAAATACTTACCATCACAATTAATTCAACAATTCCCTGCTTTAGAAGGTACACCTTTATCTGATAACCCTGTAGTTGGTATTGGATGTCAAGCAGTATATGATATTAATGATGACATAGTTTATTTCTGTAAAAGAGATTATAGAGTAAAGGAAGAATATGTTGACTATATAGAGTACACAGTTGATGGTGGATTTGTTTATAACGGTGTACCAAGACCTTTACTTACTCCGGGTGATCCTCTTGTACCTGTAATACCAGATAATGGTGGTTTAATTCCTGGGTTTACTTTTAATGTAACATTAGGAGATCCTGAATATTTTGAAGATGTATCATGGACAGTTAGTTATGATCCAAAAGCAAAAGCTTGGATTTCATTCCATGATTGGCATCCTGAATTATCCTTACCTAGCATTAACCACTTCCTTACAACTAAAACAGGTAGAAGTAAAACACCATATTGTCCTCCGGGATATTCATATAACCCTCAAACAGAACAATGTGAATCATTGGTGGATGTAACAGAACCTGCTCCAGTTCTTATAGATGAGGTTGGAGCGTTAATATCCGGAGGTCTTGGAAATTGTTTAATTGATATTGTGATTGCTGTAGATACTTCAGGAAGTACTGGTGGAGCTCAACAACCTATTGGATTAGCTGAAAGAGCTTTTGTTCAAGGTTTCTTAAATAATCCTACTATTTCAGCAGGAATGGCTGCAGGTTTAATTCAAGTGGGTATTACACGTTGGGCTAGTGATCAAACATCAATGAATCCATTAGGATTTCCCATGAGTAATACAATTACACCAGCTGCAATTGATACTTGGTATGTATCAAACTGGTCCTCTGGTGGTACTAATATAGGACCTGCATTAGTTCATGCACAAGGTATATTGAATAGTAAAGCTACATCTGAGTTAGGTGATAGAACTAATAATCCTAATTTTAGACAGTATATTTTGTTTGTAACTGATACAACACAAAATACTCCAACAAATACAGGATGTCCTTATCAGTCATCTACTTTAGGTGGTGGTGCTGCTGCTAACCAATATCTTATTGCTTTATACGCAGGAGCGACAAGTGCTACTCCTCCAAATCCAAGTATATTATCAAATATTAGTTGTAACAATGCAGCTTATGAGTTTGGTGTAAATGCCAGTCAACCTGCAACAATTACTGTTGTAGCTGACGCTGTTGCTGGACAAGCATGTGGTCCCCCTGCTGAATGTGAGTGTCCTCCTGGCTATACTTTAGTGTATCCAACTGGAAACACTTACACAGGAATTGCAGGTACATGTGATCCAGAAAATCCTCCAATCTGTAGAAAGGTTGTTTGTGATTGTCCTGAACCACCTGCTAATACAACTGTTACAGAATCTGGACAATGCCCTGATGTATACTTAGCAGGACCTAATGGTGATCCTAACTATGTAAATTCAAATCCTAAACTTTGTTCATATTTTAGAGTAGAGTCTTCTGATCCTAGTTATGAACTAGGTGGTTTGTGGAGACATAACTATAGATGTGATTTATATAATAATTACTATGGTGATTATTATCCGTGGGAAGTAGAACTTGTAGAAAACACAGGTCAGCAAGTTGTTACAGTTAGAAGTTTAGAATACCAATTAGAAACATATGTTTACAAAGGTGATTTATTTAATGGTTGTAGTGATGATAGATGGCATGATTTAGATTTTAACTTTGATGAAGCTATTATACATAATACAGAACAAGTTTCCGGTTTGTTAAAAATAAATGAGCAGTTTAAAAATAACCCTATTATTGGATTAAACTTCCCTAGTATACAACCAAACTATATTGATATTATTTCATCTAAGGTAGAACAGAAATACAGAATAAATCAATTCTGGGATGTTACAAATGATAGAGGTGAATTTACAAATGCTGAACAATCTATATTCTTTACAAGAGGTAATGGGTACATAAGAGATTTAAATGCCGTAAATTTAGATTATCAAAAGTCTGCATTCCAAAGAAAGAAGTTCAGACATTATTATAATAAAGTATTACTTAGAAGAAAGATAGCATCTGATAGAAAGATGTTATTAAAACTAAATAATACTAAACTAAACTATTCATTTAGATAATGAAAAAGAAATTTGAATACTTAGAACGCAGGGGTTTACCGGATGGACCTAATGAAACATTTAGTTATACAACAGGGGTTTTTTCTACAGAAGGTTATAAAAGATATTCCCCTGATGTAAATAATCCTTTTAACATTATTCCTTCTGGTAATATTACTATGAAAGATGTAGACTTTCCAGTTGAGGGTACAGATAATCTAGGTAATAGTATAATGATGAAGCCGGGTTATGATTATAAATTTCCGGGCAACATGGTATTTGAACGTCCTATTAAAGAAGAGAAAGCTGTAAAACCATATGGCAGTATAAATACATTTGGTAATATGACAGTAGCTACAGGTGGTCTTAAATCTAAAAACTTAGATATAGAAGCTAGATATGCAAAGTTATTAGAACAATTAGGAGAATCTACAGGATCTTTTAATTTGGGTGTTAATGCTAAAGCAAATAAAAACAATTATCAGTTTAATATAAACCCTAATATAACTTTATCTGGAGATAAACCACGTATAGGAATTAATGCAGGTATCAAAAAAACATTTAGAAAAGGTGGTGGCTTGCTTACCAAGAACATGAAGTGTAATAATTGCGGATGGTCTTGGAGAGGTGTAGATGGAGGTAAAGATGCAACAACATGTCATAAGTGTGGAGGTAGCGTATTACCAAAGGCACAAAGCGGAAGAGAACAATCAAGGGGTGAAACAAGAAGAACAGCCCCTACATACATAACACCTGAGATGACAGTACAAGCTTTTCCTAATGCTACACCAGCACAGAAAGCTGCACTTAGTACAGGTCCAGGTAATCCTATATACAGGAATGCTAAGTCTCAGTTAATGTTTAATAAAAGACCTGGTAATTTTGCAAATGAAACTGCGGATGCTTTTGGTTATTTAGTAGCAGGAGCACCAATGGAAGGATTACAAACTCCTCAATCACTTTTAGTGGAAGGTATTGAAGCAGCAAGAGGAAATGATTATAACTTTAAAAATGCATTGCCTCAGTATGTTTCAGGTGATACAAATAAACAGAGATTCCCTTCTCAAACTTTTTTACAGAATGCACCCTTTCCTTTACAAGTAGCAGGTGATATACTTATAGACCCATTTGCTGTTGCAGGTGCTGCAAAAGGTGGTATTAATGCAGCTAGGTATGTAAAAAACTTTCCTAAAGCTTTTGCATTAAATTTAGATGATGTTGGTGCACAAGCTTTTAAACCATTAAAAGCTAATCCTTCTTCTAGTAGTGTATCTAAACTAGGTATAAAGCAAGAAATACCTAAACCTATTAAAAAGCAAGAATTAAATAAGTTTGTAAAACAAGAAAGAGAAAAATTATTTCCTGATGATTTAGAAAATGCACCTAAACAAATAGCTCAGGGTACAGATTATTATGGAATGCCAACAACTTTTGAAACAAAGTATCCAAAAATAAACCCTACAAAAGAATATACAAATTTTAAATCCAAAATAAAAGGTACACCAGATGATGATTACTTATTTAGATTGAGTTATGCTGATTACATGAGTTCTAATAAAGGTTCATTAATAGACCCACTACCAATAAATGTACAAAAAGGTTTTACTGGACATTTAGAGAAATTTACAAGACCGTCTGTCCATTTTTCTAAAAATCATATTGTTTCAGCAAATAGTGGTGGTCACTGGATGGACGTTCCTACTATAATAATGTCTAAAGAAGATGATATTTTAAAAACAAATTTAGGTTTTAGGAAAAACAAATTGAGCGCAGATTCAGATACCTGGATTGAAACTATGGGAGATGCAGATGCATTATATTATCCTAAAGAAACTACACATATAATAACAGGTGAACCTAAAATGGCTTTGCAAGCTAAAAAGTTAGGTTATAATGTTTTGTATTCAGACGAATTAAATTCTTTACATAAACAGATAAAAAAATTACAAAAAAAAGAACCATATTTAAAGGTGGATTTTTCCCCAGAGTATTATAAGTTAGCTGATGAAATAAGGGAACTTGAAACCAAAATGAATACTTACAAACAATCTATAGTAAATGATTTAGCTAATACAACAAATAAAATAAATATAAAAGGATTAGATACTAGTAGTTACCCAAATCATTCAGTATTGTCTCAGGCTGAATCTAAAAGGTTTAATTATCCAGATGCTACTTTAGACCCTAAATATGCAAAAGTAGAAGAAACTCCCGCCTTTAAAAATTTAAAGGCTAAAAGTAATGAACTAACTAATCAATATAAAACTTTAACGGAAAAAGGTACAGTTGAAGAAGCTAGAGCTTTTTTTGATGCTGCTGACGGAGACAGAATAGTAAGTCTTGCATCTGCACCAGAGCGTATAGGTTTAAGAAAAAATTCTCCTGAATATTTAAGAGCAATTTCTGAATTTGGTGAAGGTATAAATGCCCCAACTAAAAAAGTTTTTAGACCTGCTGCTAATTTCGAACAGGTACAACAACTTAAAAACTATTATGATATTCCAGAATGGCATGCAAATTTTTTATTAAATCAAAAAAATCCTAAAAAATTAAGTTATACAGGAAATAAATACCGTCTTGGTTTTTATCAAGCTGGCGGCTCATTACCTAAAGCACAAGAGGGAAAAGAAAATATAACATATCTTCCAGACAGGGGTGGTTATCAAGTTCCAGTTGACCTTGAAACTGGAAATATAAAAGGAGGAATATTACCTGAAGTAATAGTGAGTGGAAAGGCTACTCCTTTAGTTAGACATAAGAGAGCTTATGAAACTAATAATCCTTTTGATGCACAACAGTATGCTACATATCTATTTAATAACCCAAAATCAAGAGAAGAGTATTTTGATAGATTTAATAAGGATAGATTTTTTCAAAAATATGGTCAAAGGGGTTATAATGAATTTCAAGATAATGCTTGGAAATATGCAGCTGAACAAAGAATGAGTCAACTTCCACAAGGTAATAGGTCTAGGATAGAATACTTAAATGACCTTACTGCAAAAGAAGAAGAGCTATTTAAAAAATATAATCCTGCATTACAAACTACTTATAGTGCAGATTTTGTGAGAGCTATTAATGCTAAAGATAGAGAATCGTATGACCAATTAAAAGATAAACTTTATAATGGTCCTGAAAAAGACCTTTATACAGAAAGAGAAAAACAAAACATGCTCCAAAATTATAAATACATTGGAGGTGTTCATGGAGGAGATGCTTTGGCTCCATTGACTTGGATGAGTAAACCTATTCAGTCTATATATAGAGATGATTACTCAGGTTATGATGCCCTAGTAGGAAGAAAGAATGATGCAACAATTGTAGAAGATATTTTTACAGACCCAACTGTATTATTTGGTTTAGCAAAATCTGGAGTTACTTTTACAGGTAATTTATTAAAAAATGCTATATTTAAAAATCCTAAATTAGGAATTGGACTTAATAGAGGTGTACGTATAAATAGTTTAGATAATGTAACTATGAGTCCTGGTTTACAAATGGGTGATGTACAAACATTTGGCAATTATATTACAAGAGGTAGAAGAAAACCAGGAGTTATTTCTGATTTTCAGTTTTTTAATAGATTAGGGGAGGGTAGCGAATCTTTACAAAAATCAATAAATAAAAGAATTAAAGATTTAGAATCTGAAGAAGGATTTAGAAGATTAGTTAAGCAAGAAGAAGAGTGGCTTCTATCACAAGGTAAATCTCCTACTTATGCAGCAGACAAAGCTAAAATGTATGCTAAAGCAAGACTTGCAGAATTAAAAAATACATCTAATATTAATGCAGATGCTTATAGATATTTAGAGGAAAATATTTTATTTGGTAATAATAGATTTATAGATAATAAATCATTATATGATAATGCTTATTTTTCACCACATTATAATATGAAAGCATCAGATAATTATTTAAGAATGGAACCTGGGGGAATAGCTACAGGGTATAATTATATTAATAATACTCCTATACAAATGCATGAAATTGGTCATGCTCTTCAGAGAGGAAGAATGTTACCAATTGATTATGAATTAAAAAAAATTATCCGAAAACCAAAATTAAACTCTAATACTTTTAAGGATTATGATTATTTTATGACGGGAAGTATAGGGATGGAACCATCTGCATTTGCTAATGAATTAAGAGAGGCCATGCTTCAAAAAGGATTTATTCCTGATTATTATTCTCCAATAAGTAAGCAGCAGGTTGTTGAAGCTTATAAATATTTTAGAAAAAACCCAATGGGTGTATACAATCCTAAAAATGGTAAGTTTTTAAGTAATACTAGAATTTTTGATTTTATGGATTTCAATAAAGAAAATGTTGAATTGCTTACTAAAAGTTTAAATAAAATTCCGGCATTAGTACCTTTAGTAGGAGCAGGAGTAACAGGAGTAGCAGGCTCACAATATTTTTCTAATCCACAAGAGCAGGTAGAGTATAGAAACGGAGGTTCATTACCTAAAGCTCAAGTTGGTAATGGTGAAATTAAAATACCTAATGATTACTTGACATTACCTATGGCTAGCATTAATAGTAATGTACCTAAGTTTAATAATGTTCCTGGTCCATTTGCTGTTCCTAATTATGCACTTGGTATTCCTGATTTTGTATTTTATGATTCACCTGTAACATTAGCTTCTAATCAAAATAAAGATAAATTTCATACAGTTTCTAAAGGTGAAACATTAGGGGCTATTGCAAATAATTATGGTGTAAGTGTAGCAGATATTATAAGTGCTAATGATATAAAAAATCCTGACTTAATTAATATAGGTCAAACGTTTAAAATTCCTGCTGTAAATGTAATAGATTCAGGAAATTCATATAAAGTTAAAAGTGGAGATAATCTAAGTAAAATTGCATCTTCCTATAATACTACTGTGAGTGAATTACAAAAGATAAATAATATAAAAGATCCTAACTTGATTAGTATTGGTCAAACTCTTAAACTACCTAAAACAGTAAATAAAACTGAAGATCTTAAAAAAGATTTTTATTCTGTTGATGATTTGGAAAAACAACGTCAACAAATTAATTTAGGTACAGATTCAAGTATTGTAGTTCAATCTCAAATGTTAAATAATCCTGATGAAAGATACATCATGGTAAATAAAAGAACTGGTAGAATGCAAGTTTACCAAGGAGATCAAATACTTGCTGATTATGAAGTATTAACTGGAAAAAACCCAGGTGATGCACAAACAACAACACAAACAAGTGTTTATTATAATGGAAAAAAACTTGATCAAGATGCTCTTAATAAAGCCTATAAAGAAACAGGTTCTAAATCACTAAATGAACTTTTAAAAAATAAAGGTTATTCAAGTAAAGTTGATTGGGATGCCGGTAATTTATCAACAGGTGCTGGTAAATATACATTAAGTAATACTACTCAAAAAGGTCCAGCTAAATATCAATATGCACCAAGCTTTAATTTAGTAAATCAAAATAATATAGAAGTAAGTACTGCAATACATGGTACTCCTATAGGTAGAATGCAATATTATGATAATAATAATATTGAAGATAATAGACAATCAATGGGTTGTATAAATGGAAAGTGTTATGATCTTCAAGAGTTATATAATATGAATTTACCAAAAGGTACACCTGTTTATATTCTTCCTGAAGATTCTGGAAATTGGTTTGAAATGGTTGACGGAAATGCAGTACTAAGGACTACTAAGGCAAATAGACTTGCAGCAGAAAAGTATACAGATGAATTAGGAAATCCTCAAAAAGGTCAAGGTTTAAATTATAGTCAAAATACATTAAACTATGAACCTATATATCCATTATTAGATGTACAATCTTTTAAAGATCATGCATTTAATGAAAGAGGTTTATTGAACAAACTTACATTTGATAATAGTGATGAAGAAGAATTTCAAAAATATACTATACCTTTTATAAATTCTTTAGTTGAAAATAAAAGAGATATAATGACAGCTGCACAAATTAATAGTGATGCTTATAATCAAATTGCAAAAGTAGCTTTTGGTATATATGGTGCAGAGAGTAATTATGGAGATGATAATAATTGGTGGGGGAATGCAATTAGGGGTGCAAAAAAAGAAGTTACAGAATATTTATTAGAGAAGAAAATTGAAGATATCCCATATCTTAGTGATCGTACAGGTGGTCCAGATATATTTAAAGAGTATGAAGGTTTTATGCTACCTTCAGGATTTAAAATGAAATGGTTTGGACCAATTCCGACATTTAAGAAAAAAGCCGGTAATACAATATATAATAGTAGTGGTTTAACACAACTTAGATGGGATGATGTTAATGATGATGAATTAAAAGCTTTAGCTAAAGTAGGTATAACTAATATAGAACAATTTTTTGATCCTAAATTAGCAGCAATTGGTACTGCCGTAATACTTGGTGTTAGATATAACCAACAACTTACAAAAGAAGAGAAAAAAAATCCAATGCAATATTTGCCAACAAAGTGGAATTTGGCTAAAAATTATCCTAACCGTGTTAAAGAAAATGCACAATTTTTAGATTTTGTACAAGAAGGCAGACTTGGTAATTTTCAAAAAGGTGGTGAATATACAGTACAAGTTGATGAAGAAACTTCAGATTTAGAAATGTATAAAAATTATATAAATGGCTTATATGATGGTACAGAAATGGAAGCTGCAGCAAAAAGACTTTATGATAAACTTAATAGAGTTTACTATAGAAAAGCAAAAGGTTTAGGGATGTCTGTACCTAATTATATTATGACTAATATTATTAACAGAACTAACTAATAATTAGATATATTGCATAATTATTTGTATATTATAACTATATGGGAACGAAAAGAAAATTAAATCAAAAAAGTTTATACCAGGAAGGTGGTGCAATGTCATCCACTAATTCTGCTAATAATACTAGTAGTTTAGCTCAAGACATTCAAAGTCAAATGCAGTTGGGTGTATCTCCTTCTATTATATATAGAGATATGCTTGTTTCATATTTGCCTGCAGATGAGATAAATGCAGCCTTCCAAGAACTAGGATATTCCCAAGATGATGTATCAGATTTATATGAGCAGGTTGTTGAGATGATGAATGAACAACAACAATCTTCTGAGTCTACTATGCAAGAAGCACAATTTGGTGGATGGGTTAATGCTCCTGATTATTATTTGCCTATGGATCTAGGTAAGAAAGGAGATCCTTTGAATGCTGCATTATTTGCAGGTAAAGCTGTAATGGATTTATTTGGAGGTAAGGATAGAGATGGTGATGGCTTTAAAGATGGTGCATGGAGAGATTTAGGTAAAAAAAGAAAAGCATTTAAAAATTTTAAAAATCAAAAATTACAATCATTCATTCCTGATACTACATCAGATACAATAAATTCTGATAGTTATGATCCTGAGCTTGAAGTGGCAAATTATTTAAAACAAGCTCGAGATAAAGAAAGAAGTGAGTTATCTATTAGTGAACCTGATTTTCCTGTAACATCTTCTACAACATCTGCTACAACACCTAAACCAACTACAACACCAACTACAACACCTAAGCAAACACCTAAGCAAACACCTGTAGATTACAGTTATTTAGATCCCGCAATATCACAGATGTTAGATTTTGAAAGTAAGTCAGGTGGATATGATGCTTCTATGGGAGCTTACGGCCTAACAAACTTAGGTGCTAATAGATATATGATGGGTCCAAATAGTTTAAATATAAATAGCCCAACATTTAGAGCAGATTTAACAGAAAGAATAAAGCAAGATTATGCTCCATCTTTAGCAGGGTTTGCTCAAGAAGCTCAACCTGCAATGTTAGACTATGCATATAATACAGGAAGAGATCCTAGAATTTATATGCTAGATGCTTATTTAAAAGAACAAGGTCAACCCGGTCTATCAAATAGGGGTGCATATAAAGATGCAATGCAAGATTATACTTGGACTGATAAAAACCTAGAGCAACAATTTAACACAGAGTATGATAAATATAAAGATGCTATTGGTAATCTTAGTGGTCAAGATCAGTTGAGACTTATGAATGAAGGTAGAAAATTTTATTACAATAATATAAATCAAGTTAATGGTCAACCAAATCCAGCAGCACAAGCTACTTGGTTGCAAAGACCATTTTATAAATCAGGAGGACAATTACCTAAAGCTCAATTTGGTATACCCACTACGGCAGATAGTTTAGCATTATCTATGAATGAAATAGAAAAACGTAAATTTTATGAAAATCACCCTATTTATTG
>Ga0208018_100206_pt1 | contig 19574 bp, 13 predicted proteins | sample 31_taG_FD_184105 | JGI IMG/M metagenome (GOLD analysis project Ga0208018, IMG submission 184105) | Marine viral communities from the Gulf of Mexico - 31_GoM_OMZ_CsCl metaG (SPAdes) (version 2) | ecosystem: Environmental > Aquatic > Marine > Oceanic | place: Gulf of Mexico | collected 2015-07-12 | reverse complement strand
TTTTTTAATACCATACGTCATTTTTAAATCATTCAATACATTAAGAGCCTCTTCTATATAAACATCTTTGGCTAAACTTTCATGCCATCTGTCTCGTTTCATTTTTAGAACTGAATCTTTCTCAACCAATACATTTTCGTAAGGCAATGATTTGAAGGTTAAATTGGTAGTGTATTCAGAGATTTTATCAAAGCGTTTTGCTTCTTCTTCATTGGCTTCCAATTTTTTTCTATAATCCTCATAATTTAGTGAGAATACATTACGATCTCTTATAGTTTTAATCCACTTTGCATTTTCATCAATAAGCTTAAGCTGTTCACTATTTTGCATACGCTCTTTGCTTTTTTCAATGGTGGCATCGTAATCAAAATAGCTGTCCCAAATAGTATATTCTGCAGGAGCAATTTTATCCCAAGCTAAAGGGTTTTCTTGATCACGCTCTCCTATGTCGATATAACTATAACGATCTGGTACAACTACATCACTTTTCACACCTTCTAATTGTGTTGAGCCACCATTAATTCTGTAAAATTTTTGAGTAGTGAACTTTAAGGCTCCCATATCACCATTGGTGTTATTACGCACCATTCGGTTTAAATCTAATACAATTTGAACTGTTCCTTTACCATATGTTTGCTTGCTTCCAATAACGATAGCACGCTTGTAGTCTTGCATTGCAGCTGCTAAAATTTCGGATGCTGATGCTGATAGTTCATTAACTAAAATAACCAAAGGTCCATCCCAAGCAATAGAGCGATCTCTATCTTGCAATACTTCTTGAGGTTCACCAGTTGAACGTACTTGTACTATTGGACCATCTTTAATGAATAATCCAGCCATGTCAACTACTGTTTTTAGAGAGCCGCCTCCATTATTTCTTAGGTCTAAAACAAGACCTTCCATGCCTTCAGCTTTTAATCGCTCAATTTCTTTTTTAATATCGCTTGCCGCATTTCGTTTGTTGTAATCATCAAAATCAGCATAGAATTTTGGTAAGTTAATCACACCAAAGGTTTTGCCTTCTTTTTCCACATAAGATGATTTTGCATAGGTTTCTTCCAATTCAATAACGTCTCTCGGAATAGAAAGATCTATAATATTACCATCAACTTTTTTCAGAGTGAGTATGACATTGGTTCCTTTTGGGCCTTTTATGAGTTTAACTGCGTCGTCAGTTCTCATACCAACCACGTTTACAGCTTCGTCTTCGTCTTCTTGTCTTACTTTTAAAATGACATCGCCTACTTCAAGCTTATTTTGTCTCCATGCCGAACCACCTGAAATTACTTCAACAATGGTTATGTAGTCCATTTTCTTTTGTAATCTGGCTCCAATACCTTCATAATTTCCAGACATATCTACATCAAAACGATCTTTAGCTTCAGGTGCAAAATAGTAAGTATGAGGATCAAACTCTACAACAATAGCATTCATAAAGACTGCAAACCAATCTTTACGCTCTCTGTCATCAATAAAGTCATACAGTTCATTAAGTGAGTTTAAAGTTGCTTGACGTGCTTCAGCTTCTAACTCTGCATCTGATTTCATTTTAAAATCACTCATTTCCTTATTAAAGGCTTTTTCTTTTTCAGCATCACTCAACAATTCAATTTCTTTAACCCTTTTTGCTTCTGCTTCTTGAGTCTTTAATAAATCGTGGTAATTTGCAATAGCAGAAAATTTAAGTTGTTGCCTCCAACGTTCTTTCATTTCCTTTTTAGAATTAACATAACCAGCTTTTTCATAGTCGGTATCAAACTCCTCATTATCGTTAAAATTAAATGGCTGTTCTAACACTTCCTTGTACATTAACTTCGATTCTTCCATACGTTGAATCAATCGTTCGTGTGTTATGTTGAAAAAAGATAAATCGTATTCCATTAATTGGTTATCTAATTCATTTCTGTATGCCGAAAACTCTTTAATATCACTTTCGTAGAAGTACCTTTTAAAAGGATCTAATTGATTTAAATAATCATCAAACACATGTTGGGAGAACTCGTCGTTCATGTCTTTTGGCTCAAAATGGCCTTGTTCTAAAACGTAAGTAATGAGTTGTACTAAGAGTTTATCTTTGTCATCAGACTCTTCAAAAGTTTTAGTGGTAAAACTACATGAGGCAAAGGCTAGAAGTAGCGTTAATAAAAGTATGTTAATATTCCTTTTCATTTTATTGGGCTTATTTTTGACTAAATTAAAGAAAAAATTATGCCAATATTAAGTTCTCGTACTAATTTTTTGTTAAACACGATAAAATACCGAATTAAATATGAATTTGGTTACTTTTGTAAGTGTTTAAAAATGACAATAAATGACTAAAAAACCTTTAATATTAGTTACAAACGATGATGGTATTACTGCACCTGGAATTCGAACTTTAATTAAAGTCATGAATACTATTGGAAATGTCGTTGTCGTGGCTCCAGATAGTCCACAAAGCGGAATGGGACATGCTATCACTGTGAATAATACCTTGCACTGTAAAAAAGAAAAAATTGATGATGGACCACAGACAGAATACAGTACGTCGGGAACTCCTGCTGACTGCGTAAAATTGGCAAGGCATGAAATTCTAAAACAAACGCCAGATTTATGTGTTTCAGGTGTAAACCATGGTTCAAACTCCTCAATTAATGTTATTTATTCTGGCACTATGAGTGCTGCTATTGAAGCTGGGATTGAAGGTATTCCTGCCATTGGATTTTCACTACTAGATTATAACTGGGATGCCAATTTTGAAGTGCTTGAAGATTACATTAAAAAAATAACATTGTCAGTTTTAAAAAATGGATTATCAAAAGGTGTGGTTCTAAATGTCAATTTCCCTAAGGCTAAAACGAAGAAAGATATTAAAGGCATTAAAATTTGCAGACAAGCAAAAGGAAATTGGGTTGAAGAGTTTGATAAAAGGCAAAGCCCTTCAGGGCAAGACTATTATTGGCTTACAGGTAAATTTGTTAATTTTGATAAAGGCCAAGATACAGACGAATGGGCCTTAGAAAACAATTACGTTTCTGTTGTTCCTGTTCAGTTTGATTTAACGGCTTATCAAAGTATTCAAGAATTAAATTCATGGTTATTAAATGGTTAGAAAGGAAGTATTAGTAGGATTAATAGTGGGCTTATTTGCGAATGCCTTAGGACTGTTTCTCTCGGCAACTTTATTAGGAAAAGGTGAGGATTTTATAATGGTTTTAAAATCAGCCGCAGCTGAAGGTTTTCTCGGTAAACTAATTAGCTTAGGTGCTGTGTTAAATCTGATAGCTTTCTTTATCTTTATAAAGAAAAAGCAAGATTATCGCGCTCGAGGCGTCTTGTTGGCTACTATATTAGTGGCTGTTTTCACCTTTTTATTAAATTTTAATTAAATATAAATTTTTTGAAATACTACATCATTGCAGGCGAAGCCTCTGGAGACTTACATGGTTCCAACCTAATGAAAGCATTAATCAAACAAGATTTAAATGCTGAATTTAGATTTTGGGGAGGCGATTTAATGCAAGATGTTAGCAATTCTTTAGTTAAGCACTACAAAGATTTGGCTTTTATGGGATTTTTGGAAGTGGTTATGAACTTACGAACAATTTCCAAAAACCTCAAATTCTGCAGGAATGATATAGAAAGTTATCATCCAGATGTTATTGTATTTATTGATTATCCTGGATTTAATTTACGTATAGCGAAATGGGCTAAACAAAAAGGATTTAAAACCCATTATTACATTTCACCTCAAATTTGGGCATGGAAAGAAAACCGAATCGATGCCATAAAGCGTGATGTAGATCAAATGTATGTGATACTGCCCTTTGAGAAAAAATTTTACGAAGAGAAACATAATTATCCCGTGCATTTTGTTGGTCATCCGTTAATTGATGCTATCTCTAAACGCAATCAAATTGACGAGTATGAATTTAGGGCTTCACACGAACTATCTGAAAAACCTATTATTTCATTATTACCAGGGAGTAGAAAGCAAGAAATTAGAAAAATGCTAAGCACAATGCTTAGTGTCGTAAATGATTTTTCAGATTATCAATTTGTAATTGCAGGTGCACCTAGTCAGGACTATAGTTTTTATGAGGAATTTATTACAAATGCGAATGTGCATTTTGTAAGTAATAGAACTTATGATTTACTTAGTGTCTCTACTGCAGCCTTGGTAACTTCGGGAACCGCTACACTAGAAACAGCATTATTTAAGGTGCCTGAAGTTGTTTGTTATAAAGGAAGTTGGCTATCCTATCAAATTGGAAAGCGTTTAGTGAAGCATATCAAATATATTTCACTGGTTAACCTAATTATGGATAAGGAAGTAGTCACTGAATTGATTCAAGACGATTTCAACGCCAAAAATCTTAAAAAAGAACTGACAAGGATTTTGGATACTTTTGAACGCACAAAATTCTTCATGCATTATTATGAACTGGAAAAAGCATTGGGAGGCAAAGGAGCGAGTGACAAAGTTGCTAAGTTGATTTATGAAAGCCTTTAAGTAATATGCTCAATATTTGATTTGTTTTATTTTAATTTTCATGTCTTAATTCATTGCTTTGGACTTATTGATTAGGTCCAATGTTGTAAGATATAAATCTTCATTATCTATTTTACTTTTTAACCAAGCGTAAAAGCTTATAACAAAGATATCCTCTTTTATTGGACCAATCCATTCAAAGGAAGACTCAATGTGTGATTTGAATTTAGTTTCTAATGTTTTTTCAGGAGTTTTATAAAAGGTTTCAATTATCAAGAGATAGGTGATAACTCGATCTTGTTTATTTTTTTTTAAATATTTAAAGTAACTTCTTTTAAAGCTTGCTATCCTAGATTCTACAAGATCAATATTTTTAAGTTCAATATGTAATAGTATTTCAATTAAGTTTTTTTTAATTACCCATTCAATGCCAACTTTATTGATATACCATTGATCTGTATGATACAGTTTAGAAAATTGGGCATGTGCCCTTTTGTAATTTTGTTGCTGAAAATAAAACGTTATTAAACTTAGCTTAATATTGAATAAAGTTTCAATATCTGGATGGTTTAGATTTGATATTGGTGCAAGAGTTTCAATAGCTTGTGGTTGTTTATTTGTGTAATTTAAATTTAAGCCAAGAAGAAGATTATATTTTAATTTAAAGGTATTAAAATGCTTCTTTTTTTTCTCAATCATTAAATTTTCCATGTGCTCCAAGTAACTTAAAGATTCTTGAAATTTTTTATTCCGGAAAAGTGTATTTGCTATGAGATAAACAACATGTATATGGTAATATAATTGTTTGTCTTTATGACTATGTGTTCTGATAGATTTGTAAGTATTCAGTAAAAAAGGCTCTATTTTTAAGTAATCATTAGTTACGAATGCTGAAATACTGACTATCGTCATTAATTGATATATTGATTTAAAAGATAAAGCCTCATTTAAATCAATATTATATTCATTTAGTGTGTTATTAAGAATATTTTGAAAATCAACCACTTCACCTTGAAAGCTAATTTCATTCAGGGTTTGTCTTATTTTTGCATAGACAATATTAAGTTGATTTTCTAAATGATGGTTTTTCTGGTTTAATTGAAACTTATAAATCAGATTATCAATATTATGTTGATTATATGAATAGCTGTATTGAATTTGAGTGTGATAAATTTCACTTAGCAATGTGAATAAATAATGTTCATTAGCGAGAGCTTCAGCCTTATTTAATATATGATAGGCAACTTTATATTGACCTTTTTGCAAAAATATTCGAGCTGCTAATATGTATTTTATGATTTGCATGTCAATCGAATTACCTTCTTCAAGGTTCATATTTGCAATAAATTCAATAAGGGATTGATAAAGTCTCTTTCTTAATGCATGATAGGCATTTGGCTTATTAGAACTATATAGTCTAGAACTAATTTCTTTTGAAGTCAGTTCATTTTTCACTAATAGTTTAAACAACTGAATATTTTTAATGTCTTTACGTTTATTCTTTTGCCTTAAATAATTAATAAATCGTTGTTGCTCTTCAGTTGTGAAGCTTAAGGTAATATCACTTATATAATTCATTATATCGTCAGTATAATTTTTAATAAACTATATAATATAATACTTTATTTTATAAAATTTAAATAAATATCGTCAGTTTATTTGAAAAATTGAATTTAGTATCCTTTAATTCTTTCTGACATTTGTACCATAATCATTAAAACAAAATATTATGGATTATCAAACAACAGTTTCGGTTGACGAAACATTAGAGTTAAAAGGGAAAAAGGAAAAAAAGATTTTTGATCAAAAACCTACGTCGGCGTTTATTGGAGCATCATGGTTTACTTTGATAATAGCAATAACCTCTTATTGTGTTGGTCTTTGGAATGCAGACATGCAGCTCAATGAAAAGGGATATTATTTTACCATATTATTGTTTGGGCTATTTTCAGTAATTTCATTACAAAAGGCAGTAAGGGATAGATTAGAAGGTATTCCAATTACGGAAATTTATTATGGTTTAAGTTGGTTTGCAACGGTAGCATCAATTCTTTTATTAATAATTGGTCTTTGGAACGCTGACTTGTTTTTAAGCGAAAAAGGGTTCTATGGTATGTCTTTTCTGTTAAGTATCTTTTCGGCAATTACAGTTCAAAAAAACACTCGAGATATCCAATATATTGATCGTGAAAAAAATGAAAATGAAGACTGATTGATAATTAAATGACACTTAATTTGTTAAACAATAAAAACGGTTGTTTGATGATGAGTTAGCTAACTAAAAAGCCTCATAGTTTTATGCTATGAGGCTTTTAAAATAAAAATAAATTTTTAAGGATTTAACACTTCATCTATACGTTCTATAATATCTCTTAAATGATACCTAGAAATTGTATTTGGTGCATTTCCTATAGCATTTTGAGCCATTCGTTGTATTCTGTTAAGTTCACCTCTAACAACAGGAATAATATCAGATTGCTTAACCGTTACTCTACCTCTTCGTCCGTTAACATTCTCAGATTTCATAAGTTCGGCTAATCTCTCAACATGTGCACGTTGCAAATTTCTTCTATAAGCATCAATAGCTCTTCCTCTGCTTAACTCAGACCAAATACCATTTCTTAAATCTGTCATCATTGACATTAATGTATAGGCATTTGAACCGTTTAGTGTTTCATTGTCAATCATACGCATCATTCTAGTGAGTTCTAAGATATTATTTAAAGTTCTTTCCTGAATGCCTCTTATGCGCTCTGTAACACCATTGAATTCTGTTCTAGCAATAATATCTTTGTCAATTAACCATTCAGGCGTTTCGAAGAGTTGTTCATTTAAAAAGGTCAAACAGTTTTTCTGATGCTCTTTATCAACATTTACAAAAACATCTCCTTCTTGATCTGCTGTTTTAGAGAATTTGTAAACGCCACCAATATTTGTAGTGACATGTCCCATATATCTATTGAATTGAGATACGACATGACCATACATGGTTTCTAGGTCATCATAGGTTTCACCTTCTTTAGTGGTCCATTTGATTAAATTTGGAACAATACGTTTTAAGTTTTTGATTCCATAATCGCTTGCTTTAATGGCGTCATCACCTAAATCTTCAGTTTGAGCTGATGGATCGATTCCGTTTTGTTGTCCAAAACGATACATAGGATCATCAGCATGATCTAAAATCCATTGATCTAGAGTTTCTTTTTCATCTTTGGCAGTTTTGGCATCCAAAATTGGACGATAACCCCATTTAATGGCATGCTTATCATATACTCCAATATTTGGCATCAAAGCCACTCCTTTATCTTCAGGTTGCGCTACATAATTAAAACGAGCATAATCCATAATTGAAGGTGCTGTGCCATATTTTTTTGTGAACTCGGCATTACGTAAATCGTCAACTTTATAAGCACTGCTACTTCCCATGTTATGAGGTAGACCAAGTGTGTGACCAACTTCATGTGAAGACACAAATTTCACTAATTCTCCCATAACTTCATCCTTAAATCCTACCATTTGCGCTTCAGGATTTATGGCAGCAGTTTGAACAAAATACCAGCCTTGCAACAAACTCATGACATTATGATACCAACCAATATCACTCTCTAAAATTTCTCCAGATCTTGGATCGGCAACATGAGGACCATAAGCGTTTTGTATAGGAGAAGCAAAATAGCGAATTACAGAATATCTCGCATCTTCTGGACTCCATTCAGGGTCTTCTTCTTTTGTTGGAGGATCTTTTGCAATGATTGCATTTTTAAAACCAGCTTGTTCAAATGCAACATTCCAATCGTTAACTCCTTCCTTTAAATACTTTCTCCACTTCATAGGAGTTGCTGGATCTATATAGTAAACAATTTGTTTTTTAGGTTCTACTAATTCACCACGTTTAAATTTCTCAATATCCTCATCTTTGACTTCCAATCTCCAGCGTCTTAAAAACCTTACAGTTTCACTTTTTTGATTATCTAATCCATAATCTACTTGTCCAGCAGTAAACCAGCCAACGCGTTCATCATAAAAACGTTTTTTCATCGGGACCTCAGGTAACAGAATCATTGAATTGTTAATTTCAACTGAAATAGTTCCTGTACTTGAATTTGATGGAGGATCTCCTGCAGCATAAGTTTTTACGTGACGAGTCTCGATGTTTTGCGGATAGCTTTTTACACTTTCAATAAATGATTTGTCACTTTCAAGACGTGTTACTTTATATTGTTTTCGTCTATAATCTGGAAGCCCTAAGGCTTTGACATCTTTGTCAAATAAATCTGTTACATCAATAACTGTGCTTGTAGAATCTTTTCCAATAGCTTGAATTGGGAATGTATGTAAAACGGGTTCAAAGTTTGAATTTACAACGGCTTCATGAATAGGAAGTGAATCTGCCGCCACGATTGCGTGGGAAACCACACGAAGAACAATTTTTTTATCTTTTTTTTGCCAACGCAAAACTTGTTCGTTTTGTTTTTCTCCTCCAAATCCAATACCTGAAGCCGTTTTAGCAATTCGGGTTACCATTAGCATTTCTCTATCTAAGAGAGAGTCAGGTATTTCGTAATAAAACTTATCATCAATGCTATGAACTTTAAAGAGGCCGTTATCCGTTTTGGCATCGTTTGTTATAACTTTATTATACGGTTGAATATCTCCTTTTTTGGGTTGAGGTTTTTCATTTTTTGCTGCTGTTGCTTTTTTTTCTGCTTCAGCCTCTTTGGCTTTTTTAGCTGTGTTACAAGAAAACACCATAAGCGATAATGCAAATAGTGTTGCTTTAAAAATAGTTGTTTTCAATATGCTTCAATTTTGGTTAGATTGTGAAAATAAGGAAACCTAATAAAATTGAATACCTATTTTAAATAAATTAACATTTTTTTCAGGTGTTTAAGTAAAAAAAAAGCGCATTGAGAAATGCGCTTTTAAAGTTTACATTTATGGAGATTTATAATGTGTCTAAAAAGGCTTTAATAAGGTCATAGCCTTCAGAATGTATCATAGTTGTTCCTATAAAAGGCATGCTAAACCCAGCACTAAAAGTTGACATTCTATTATCAATACTATTTTTTCTTTCAAAGATGTTAGTGTCATTAAAATCCAATTCAAATCTTAAATCTAATGTTGATTGTACTTCACAGAAACCACCTGGAGAGTGACAATGTGCACAGTTTACGTCAAAGTAAGCTCTGCTTCTAGATTCTAAGGACAAGGCTTCATCTTTCCAATTGGGAAGCGTTGCTATCGTATTAACACTTGGAGCCTCTATTAAATGTCCAGCATCAATAAACTTTTGTAACTGATTAATACCATCAATTTCAAAATTCATATTACGAACTTTAGGTCCAATAGCTACTACATTTCCAGCATTGCTATGGCATTTTGTGCAGTCATTTGCAGCAGGGACAACATAATTGGTTGACATTGCTTCACCAGCTTCATTGATCCAAGAAATAGGAACTGTATATTGATTTTCATCTAAAACTGCATCTGTTTGTGCTTGATTCCAAACATAATTTCCAATAGTCCAAGCTCCATTGTCACGAATTAAAACTCTGGTTTCAATTATTTTCCTTCCTAAGGATAAATTGGTTTCATCATTGTTATAAAAAAACGTTTTTGCTAAGACTGTTCCGTTTGGAAAAATCGGGAATCCTTCACCATCATATTCCATGGCTTGCCCTTGTGGCAAGGCTATAAGTCTAAGCTTGTGAGCGTAATCTGTAAATAAAGGTGTAATTAAATCGTACTCAAAAACATTCGTGCTTAATGTTAAATCTGCCATATTCCCAGAAAACAAATTAAGTTGAGATAAGTTTGGTAAAAATTCTGGGTTAATTGGACTTGAATTTGTGCTAAAAGAACCAGCGATGCTGTTCATGCTAATATTATCTGAGGCACAAATTGCTCGTACATAAAAATCATAGGAAGTATCTGCGTTTAATCCAGTAAGAGTTGCGGAATTTTGAGTTGCTTCAATGTTAGAGCCACTTCCAGGCAAGAAACCTGAAATTCCGTATTCAATGGTTGCATTTTGAGATTCATTTGAGTTTTCCCAACTCAAAGTTGCACTAACATCCGAAATACTTGAAACTAATAGATTAGTTGGAATTTCACATTGTGCAACAATTTGATCGTCGTCGTCTTTACAGGAGACAATAAAGGTAAGAATTAGGCCTATGAGGCAAAGGCGTTTCATTGTTATGAAATTTTGATTAATAGCAGTGTGAAAATAACAAAAAACCGATTATTTGCAGTAATAAATTCGATATGAAGTTAAAAACATCTGTAAAGTATCTTATCTGTTATGAATCTAAATTATTATAACTGCCTGAATTTATATATCTTGTATGGTTGTAAATACACATTAATGCCACATTGGTTAAGCATACTTATTATTGTTTTTATGATCTACATTAGTATTAGTGTAGCACTTTATTACTTGCAAGACTATTTATTATTTAAACCAGAAAAATTGGATAAGGATTTTCAGTTTGCTTATGAAAATCAAGACACCAAGGAGTATTACATGGAAACTCGTGATGGCGCTAAAATAAATGGATTGCTCTTTAAAAGTAAAAATCCACCAAAAGGAGTTGTACTCTATTTAAAAGGAAACTCAAAAAGTATTAAGGGTTGGGGAAAATTTGCTGTAGATTTTACACGACATGACTATAGTGTTTTTATGGTAGATTATAGAGGTTTTGGTAAAAGTACTGGACGACGTTCACAAAAAGCGATAAAGAGAGATTTGCAAGAAGTGTACAACAAATTAAAAGAACGTACACCAGAAGAACATATCATTTTATATGGACGTTCTTTAGGTTCAGGTTTTGCAGCAAAGTTGGCATCTATCAATAATCCAAGACTTTTGATATTAGATGCGCCTTATTACAGCTTGACTAAAGTTACACGTCGTTATATGCCATTTATGCCATTGTCATTATTAATGAAATACCCTTTGCCAACGTATAAATGGTTAAAGTATGTGCAATGTCCAATACATATTATTCACGGGACTCATGACAAGTTAATTCCTTATAAGTCGAGTGTAAAGCTATCTCAAGTAAATGCGAAGCGCACTAAACTGCATACAGTTATTGGAGGTGGGCATAAAAATTTGAATAATTTTGAATCGTATCACCTCATGTTAGATGATATTTTAAATACTGAACCCAAAGCAATAGACCTAGAAACCACGAGCATCAATGTCATTCATTCATCAAAAAAAAATAAAACAAAAGCTTAAACGTTTTACAGCGTTTATTCTTTTAATATATGTTATGATAAACGCTTCTTTGTATTTACTTCAAGATAAAATTTTGTTCAGACCAACAGTTTTAGAACAAAGTCATCAATTTCAATTTACACATAAGTTTGAAGAGGTGTTTCTAACAACTGAAGAACATGCTGTTATTAATGCGATTCATTTTAAGGTTGAAAATCCCAAAGGTGTAATTTTATATTTTCATGGTAATCAAGGTAATTTGCAGCGATGGGGGAGCATCACTGAGTATTTTGTAAATAAACAGTTTGATGTTTTTGTAATGGATTATCGTACCTACGGTAAAAGTACAGGAGCACTTAATGAACCTGCTCTGTATAAAGATGCTGAGTTTATATACAACTATGTAAAAAAGCTTTATCCTGAAAGTAATATTGTAGTTTATGGTCGTTCGTTAGGGACTACATTTGCTACTTATGTGGCTTCAAAACATAACCCAAAGATGCTTATTTTAGAGACCCCTTATTACAGCATGGTAGATGTTGCGAAAAATAGATTTCCTTTAATTCCTGTTGGGCAATTTATGAATTATCACTTTCCAACCTATAAATTTATTAATGATGTGAAATGTAACATAAGTATCTTACATGGAACATCAGATAAAGTCGTTCCTTTTTCTTCAGGGGAAAAACTATATCAAACTTCACCTAAAACTCGAACGAGTTTCATTTCAATTGAAGGAGCAAAGCATAATAATCTGATTGATTTTGAAGCTTATCACCGAGAAATTGATGCTGTTCTTAGATAGTTTTCTTAAAGTAAGCACAAAAAAAGATTAGTTGTGTTAAAGATATCTAAAGATCCGTAACATTTTGTTTTGATTTGAGTCTATAAAGTATAAATCAATCAAAAAACAAATCAAAATGTATAAATTATCATTATTATTTAGCTTGTTAATTACTTTAACTATAAATGCTAAAACAGAAAACCTAAGTGCTTATAATTCGAACTCTGAATTTATTGCACTAGAAATTGACCAATTTGAATTAGAACAAACAGTATTTTCTGATTTATTAGACACAACATTAAATGTTGAAGATATTGTAGTTGAAGAATTGGAGGAAGATGTAGAGATTAATTTTGACACAACTGACCATTTACCTGAAGATTTTAATGCATTAGAAGGTAAAAACGATATAGATTGGTCTGAAATTGAACTCGTTGAATTAGAAGAAGAGGTAGAAATAGGTTTTAATACCAAAAATTATTTACCAGAAAACTTTAATCCATACCACGGCATGGATTGTAAACAAAATGTAGTTGTGAGCGTTTATTAATTTGCTAAGAGATTAATAAAGACTAAAAAGCCAGCTGATAACGCTGGCTTTTTCATTTCTTTGCTTCTAATGGGAATATAATATTTTTTTAATATGCTAATTCTAAAGTATTTAACCTTTTTAAGTGTTTTTTATTGTTTATTTTAGCATCTCATTAAATAAAAGGGATATATAGTAAGTCTGTCCAATGAAAGGGGAACCAAAACTTGTACGATAATCTGAACCACCAATATTGGTGCCTCCAATTTTTACAATAGTTTTTAAGGCTTGGAGTTTGTAATTTAGCTGAGCATTCAATAAGGTATAAGTAGGCATTGTTGCGGTACCATAAAGAGATTCCCAAACAAAATCATCCTGATAACTAAAATTGATATTAAACCCTAAATTCTTGGTTAGCTTATTGTTTGACACGCCAAGATTGATACGGTTTTTAGGTGTATTGAACGCTGTTATAAAACCTTCTGGTTGTTTTCCAGTAAATGTAGTATAAGTATAATTACTAGTAACAACAAAGTTATTTGGTAAGGTGTAAGTTAAACTCAGGCCAAATCCATCTGATTTCAAGGTTGAAGGTGAATTTGAGTTAGGAGCCCATAATGTTCCCGCATCTATTTGTTGTCCTTGGTGATATGTAGCAATTTTATTAAATACTGGAGTTTGACCGAGAAAATTGGTATATGACGTATGATAATAATTCATGTCAACCAATAAATTACGACCAATAATTCCATTATAACCAATTTCAAATGAAGATAATTTTTCTGGCTTTAAATAGGATAAATTAGCAGTTTCAAGTGTGACGTTACCAGGATTTGTCAAAATTTCACCTGTAGTCGGATCTATAGTGCCTCCTTGGCTTGAAAAATTACTAAACGATTCTAAAGTCCATGAACCACCATTATGTACACCATAACGCTGAGCAGTTGAAGCTACACCTCCCAATGCAATGCCATAAGGTGTTGGGAAGAAAATAAATTGCTGTATCATATCTGGAAACCGAAAACCCGTTTGATAATTTGAACGTATACTATGGTTTTTATTTGGAGAAAATACTGCTGAGAACCGAGGCGTAAATTGCCCTTTAAAATCTATCATATTGTCGTACCGAATAGATCCAGTTAAATTTAATTTATCTATTATCTTTTTAGAAATTTGAGTATAAGCACCAAAAATACCTGTTTTGGTTCTTTCCTTATTTGTAGGGTCATCTGGTGCTTCATTAAATACAGTAGCATCACTAAATAGGTTGTATCTTCTATAATTAGCACCAGCAATCACTTTTGCCCATTTAATTTGTTTAAAATCATAAAATATTTCATGGTGCCACATATACGAATTAGCATAAAGTGCAGATCCTGGAGGATTCCCTTGATACTTATTTGTTCTTACTTTATCAATAATATTTTGAAATGAAGGTGCATATTCTCCGGTAACTGGGTCGATCATAAAGCGGTCGGCATAAGTTCTTGCAAGTTTATGATCATTAGGAGTTACATTTGGAATAGCTCCTGCGTAAGCAAGAATATAGTCCTGAACCCAACCAGTGCCATCAGGACGTTGTGAAGGATTAAAATATTCATTGACTAAGGCGCCTGTTGTACCAACATCATAGGTGTCGTCTATATTGGTAATACTTACATAACTTCTTGCGAAAAAATTATCAGCTTTAAGTTCAAGTTTATAAAATTCAGAAGCGAAATTTCTATATGCAAATTTTGTATTTGATTGACCTAAGCTACTACCACTGGCAAATTTATAATTACCAATTAGTTCTAATTTATCATTAAGTCTATAATGAATGGCAGTATTTGCTTTAATAGTACGAGCATTATTGTTGTCTAATAAAATACGTTCTTTTATTCCAGTCCTACGAATGGTACCGATGCCAAAATTATTGATAACAATTGGGAATTCATCACCATGAAGGTTAACACCATCAAAATTTGGTTCGTTACTTAAGTCAATAGATGATTCTGGATTATTCCGGTCTGTTTTAAAATCATTTGACGTCCAATCTTGTGCGCCTAAATAATAAAGATTTACTTTAAATGCGATTTTATCGTTATAAGCTTTCGCGTAACGTACACTATAAATACCTAAAGGGTCTGAACCACCTGCATCAGAATTTGTAAAACCGACTTTTGTCATTAGACTTAATCCCTCATATTCGAAAGGACTCTTGCTATTCATAATTAACATACCATTGAATGCATTTGGCCCATATAAGGCAGAAGCCGCTCCCGGTAATAATTCCACACTCTCAATATCTAATTCCGAAATACCTGAAATAGACCCAAGATTAGCATTAATAGTTGGATCTGAAGTATCCATACCATCTACAATTTGCACAAATCTTGAATTGATGGCATCTGCAAATCCACGAGTATTTACGGAGGTTAAATTTATACTTGAGTTAGTCACTTGGACACCTTTCAATAAAGAAATGGCATCATAAAAATCAGCGGATGCCGTTTGTTCAATAAACCGAATATCCATCTTTTCAACACTTACTGGTGATTCAATGATGCGCTGTCTAACTCTGGAGGCTGATATTACAATTTCTTGACCTAATAAAGCTTCTTCAACCATATCGACATCAACTTCCATATTAGATTCATTAATCACAACTTCTTCAGTGCGATATCCTAAATACGAATATGCTAATGTATGTGGTGGTTTTTGATCTGTGGACAAAGTATATTTACCATTGGCGTCTGTAGTAGTTCCAGCAATAGTTCCAATAATTACTATATGTACGCCTTCAAGTGGCTTTTGTGTATTTACATCTATAACTGTTCCCGAGACCTTTGTTTGGGCAAATGCCATAGTAAATAATGAAACTAAAAAAAGAAAGATTAAATACTTCTTCGGAGGGAATGACATAATCAATGTGTATTTATACGTACTAATGTACTAAATTTTTAAAAAAGATAAGATTAACATGAAATTTTCTAAATGCTAAAAATCAAAAAATGACATTCATTTTTTTACGATGATCTTTAAATTTTGGGTGATCAACTTCTTTTATCCTTAAGTTGCGCAAAATTTTCTCATTAAATAAGAGCTGACCTTCTTTATATTCTAGAGCTCTATAATAATATTTAATAAAATTATCCATATCTCCAATGGATAAATATACATTTCCTAAATGAGTATTTGCGAAGCGTTCATAACCTTTTTCGGCTTTTATTTTGTCCATTATTTCTTGGGCCTTCAAGGTATCTCCAGAAACACCATAGGCCATACCCAAATTACTTAAAGTCCATGTTCCAGGATTAAGGCTGGCACTAATTTCTAATTCTGCAATGCCTTCATCAAACATGCCTTGACATACATATCCATATCCTGCCCAAAGGTGACCGGAAAACAATTCAGGTACTAGCTCAATTATTTTTTTACCATTATGCAATACGGTCTCAGGATCATCACAAAGTGCAGGTACTATTGTGGCATAAAAAATATTGAGTATTGAAATAGGATCTAAACTTTCGGCTATTTTTACATGCTCCATGGCTTCTTCACAACGATCGTACATAGCTAAGCACATGGCTAATTGTACATGAGTCTCTGCACTATTTGGATTAATTGCCAGCGCCTTTTTAAAAGCCGACATGGCATCTCTTACGTTCCAATCTTGATGTATTAATATGCGGCCAATATTTAGATGACTTTCAGGAATTTGGTCATCTAATTCCAGCGATTTTCGTGCTGCTGCCTTTGCTTTGGGCAAGGCTTCTTCAGATGCTAACCAATTAAAATCCAGTAAATTAGTATAACAAAAGGCGAGCTGAGCGTAAGCAACGGCATAGTTTGGATCTATTTCAATAGCGTCATCTAAGTATTCTATTGCTTTAATAAAACCATCAGGTGTAAATTTATTTATATGAAAAAGACTTTTAAGATACAACTCATATGCCTCAATACTAACAGTGCCATTCTTTAAAATTTCTTCTTTTTCGTTGCCTAGTAGTTTTATTTTAATCGCTCTCAGGATTTCCTCAGATATTTCGTCCTGGATATCAAAAATATCTGCTATTTTTCGATCAAATTTATCGGAATACAAATGTGAGCCATCAGCAACATTTATGAGCTGAGCTGTTATACGTAATGTATTTCCTGATCGCCTAACACTTCCTTCAAGCAAGTAATTTACATTCAATTGTTCGCCAATGACTTTCAAGTCCATATTTTTACCTTTAAAGGCAAAAGAAGAGGTTCTACCCATAACCTTTAGGTTTGGTACTTGTGCCAACATGTTAATGATCTCTTCACTAATACCATCACTAAAATATTCCTGTTCGACATCGTTACTCATATTTACAAAAGGAAGTACAGCAATGGCGTAATTATTATTGTAGTTAGAAGAAAATACACCTGTTACTTTTAAGGTAAGCACGATAACAGCAACTGATAGACTGGCAATAATAAAAGCGTTCAAACGTTTATTTGAAGCATGTCTACTTAAATCATTATTAAGATCATCGCTTGTTTTTTCTATCCCTTGTGGCGTAATATCGTAAACCCAAGATATAATGATCCATATTGGTAAACCAATAGCCAAGATGAGTGTAACCATCTGTAAAACCCATTCAGGGCCTTTTACTATAGGTAATAAAACTGTAAATACTTGTAATAAAACCCAGGCCACTACTAAATAAGCTATGGTGGACTTTATAACATTGCGACGTTTTAATTCATGAAAGAATTTACTCATTTGATCTTTGATTCTAATAACCTAACAGCTTGTTTAAATTTAGGATCGTCTTTTAAGTCAGGAAACCAAAATGGCATAAAATTCGGAATATAAATAACATTAATAGCAGGTATATTAATAGCGTTCTCAAGATGTTTAAATGCTATTTCCCAATCAGATAGACTAGCATGGATTAAACCATATTCCAAGCCCAATTCTTCTTTTTTATATGGGAACTCCTCTAATTTTTCTATTATCTCCAAAGCCTTTACTTTATCACCTGAAATGCCATAACCCATTCCAAGAAACCCTAATGTAAATCCATCTCTATACCCTGTAAGAGTGGCTGCTAATTCTAATTCCTCAATACCTGTTTTATATTGTTTATTATACAATTGAGCAATACCAACCAGTGCATGACCACCGTGAAAATTAGGATCTAAATTTACAAGTCTGTTTCCATATTCAAGAACTGAATCGTAGTTTCCGTCCATCATATTATAGGCTCCTAGCAAGAATAAATTAAAATTTGAAAATGGATCTAGTTCATCTGCCTTTTGCATATGTTTGTACCCTACTTCATCATTGTCTAGAAACAGATTCAAAATACTCATTTGTCTATTTCCGACAATACTGTTGGGATTAATTTTGAGGCCTTTCTTTAGCTCTTCAGAAGCAGTAGTAAAGTCCAATTCAAACCATAGTTTCATCCGTCCAATTACCATATGACTTTCTGCACTCTTATCATCAAGTTGAATAGCTTTTCTAGCTGCATCTCTAGCTTGGGAATAACTTAATTCTTTAGGAAGCCACTTAAATGCATAAGCGTCTCCATAGCAACTTGCAATTTCGGCATAGGCAAGTGAATAATTAGGATCAAGAGCTATTGCAGACTTATAATATTCAATAGCTTTCATTAAATCATTAGGGTTCATTTTATTGTAATGGTAACGTCCTTTTAATAGAAGTTGGTAGGCCTCAACATTATCAGTGCTATTTTTTAATATGTCTACTTTTTTCTCACCCAATAATTTTATTTTTACTGCACTTAGTATATTTTCAGAAATCTCGTCTTGAATATTAAAAATGTCTGTTATTTCACGATCAAATTTATCCGAGTACATATAGGAACCATCCTCTACATTTATAAGTTGTGCGGTAATGCGTAATGTTTTACCTGAGCGACGCACACTACCTTCAAGAAGGTAATTTACATTTAATTCTTCTCCTATTAATTTCAAATCCATGTTTTTACCTTTAAAAGCAAAAGAGGAGGTTCTTCCCATGACTTTTAGGTCAGGAACTTGAGCAAGCATATTGATGATTTCTTCACTAATACCATCACTAAAATATTCTTGTTCAGCGTCATTGCTGATGTTTATAAATGGCAGTACTGCAATAGCATAATTGTTGGAATTTGATGAAAACACACCAGATATTTTTAAGCCCATAACCACAACTGCTATGGATAAACTGGCAATAATAAATGCATTTAATCGTTTATTAGTCGCATGGCTTCTCAAGTCACTTTGGGAATTGTCATTAGTTTTCTCTAGACCTTGTGGTGTCAAGTCGTAAACCCATGACACGATAATCCAAATTGGAAGCCCAATTGCTAATACTAATGTGATACCCTTTAGTATCCATTCAGGTGCATCGATTATTGGTAATAGTACCGTAAAAACCTGCAGAAGTATCCAAGCAACAACTAAATAAGCTATTGTGGACTTAATAACATTACGACGTTTTAGTTCTTCTATAAATTTGCTCATATACGTAATACTGGGTAATCGAAAAATTCGATTTTAATGATTTTAAAGAAGGCTAATTAAGCGAAAAATGGGAGTTTAA
>Ga0208018_100205_pt1 | contig 19793 bp, 34 predicted proteins | sample 31_taG_FD_184105 | JGI IMG/M metagenome (GOLD analysis project Ga0208018, IMG submission 184105) | Marine viral communities from the Gulf of Mexico - 31_GoM_OMZ_CsCl metaG (SPAdes) (version 2) | ecosystem: Environmental > Aquatic > Marine > Oceanic | place: Gulf of Mexico | collected 2015-07-12 | reverse complement strand
CAAGAAGGTGGCAAGCGGCAACACGACGCTTACAATCACGGACGCTTCATTCATAGTAAAAAGGGCATAGCGCATGATCACGGAAATCATCAAATTGCTCCAGATGGAGGAGCACAAGGGAATCAGCAAAGAGGTCGATATCGCGAAGGGGAGGCACTACCTCCCGACCACATGGAGGGGCGCGGTGAAGGCAATCAAAAGAATGACATGGCGAACGAAGTAATCATCGAGCTCATCGCCCGGACGCAAGCAGCGGAGGGCAAGATCAAAGACCTCGAGGGCAAGCTCAACGAGACGAAGAAGACCACCGAGGACGCGACAGCAGCCACCAGAGGGCTAACTGGACAGCTCGATAAGATGACGGGCGGGGCGGTCACAGCCTTCAGGGGCATCGTGAAGGGGGCGAAGAGCGGAGTCGTAGCCATGACCACCCTGAAGGGAGCAATCGCAGCCACAGGCATCGGCCTGCTCGTCGTCGCTGTGGGGTCATTGGCGACCATGTTCAGCAAGACGCAGGAGGGCGCGGAGATGTTCAACAAGATCACCGCAGGCATCGGGGCGACCATCAACGTGGTCATCGACCGCATCAGCATGCTCGGCAAGGCGATCACTTTGGTATTCAGGGGAGAGTTCAAGGAGGCCGCGAATCTGGCAGCGGAAGCCGTCAGGGGTGTAGGCGATGAGATAGAAAGGGAGACAAGGCTCGCCATCGGCCTCGCAGAAGCCACAGATCAGCTCGAAAAGAAGGAGGCGGAGATGATACTCACCTCGGCAAAAAGGAGGGCGCAGATCGAAGATTTAAGGCTTGCCGCTGAAGACCAAACGAAGAGCAGGAAGGAGCAGGCCGCAGCACTCCGCGAAGCCATACGCCTCCAGAGGGAAGAAGCAGACGAGCAGATCGAGATCGCAAGAGAACGCGCCCGAATCATTGCCGAGGAGGTGGCCATGAGCGAGAGCTTGACCGAGGACATCAAGAGGCAGAGGGAGGCCGAGGCTGAACTCTTCGACCTTGAGAGGCGCAGGGACAAGCGACTGAAGGAGATGATCACCCGCCTGAACTCATTGAGCAAAGCCGAGCAGCAGCAGACGCAGAGCATCGAGGACAAGATCAAGGCCATGAAGGAGGCCATCGCGATGGAGGAAGAGGACGAGGCGATCATGGAGGAGAACTTCAACGCAGAGCTCGACCGACAGATCGAGATGGGCAAGGTGCGGAAGAAGGCACACCTCGAGCGCATCGACGAACAGATCAAAGAGGGCGAGATCGCGGAGCAAATCGCCAAGCAGAAGCAAAGGACGGAGGAGCAATTTGCAGAAGCAAGGGTCGCCCTCGCACAGACTGGCTTGAATGTCATCGGTGAGATATTCGGAAGAGAGAGCGCAGCAGGGAAGGCCGCAGCAATCGCCTCGGCAACGATCGACACTTACAAGGCGTTCACGAACGCCCTCGCGAATACACCCCTGCCACCTCCCGGCCCACAGATTGCAGCAGGTTTGACCCTCGCCTCGGGATTCGCACAGGTGCGCAACATCTTGAGCACACCAGTGCCCAACGGATTCGGAGGCGGTGGAGGTGCAGCAGCAGGCAGAGGGGGAGCTCCTACGCCCACCCTCCCGAACGTCTCCATCTTGGGAGGCAACGAAGCGATGACGCAGGCCACGCGATCGCTCGCCCAGTTCGGGAAGAAACCGACCCGCGCCTATGTGGTCAGCGGGGAGATGACAGACAACCAAGCCCTCGACAGAAGAATCGAACGAAACGCCTCATTCGGATGAAAGCAAAACTGAAGACAATACTCGAAAGCTACAGCGACTACCCCGAAGCTGTAAGCAACAACGCGAAGCGGGGCATCGCCCTGAACGCCCGCGTCAATAACAAGTGCGCGACCCAAATCGGGAAGATAAGAGCCCAACAACTCGCGCAAAAAAAACCCATCACCGAGGAGACGATCCGACGGATGTACAGCTATTTGAGCAGAGCCGAAACCTACTACGACGAGAGCGACACCAAAGCCTGCGGGACTATCAGCTACCTCCTCTGGGGAGGCAAGGCAGGGAAGCGGTGGGCAGCGTCCAAGCTGAAGGAGCTCGGCATCGAACTGGCAGAGATCGGGGAGCGTGGAGGATATAAAAGAAAGAAATGAGCTACCAGAAACCCATCGGCAACAAGTCCCTCACATGGGGGCGTTCAGGCAAGAGAGGAGGGCGCAGGGCGTGCCTCTGTGAAGACAACACCTACAAGATTGAGTGCTGTCAGGGATACCTCCTGAACCAAGGCATCGGGGACGTGTACGGAGGTAATGACTAATTTTGCACCATGAAGATCATCGAGCTGATAATGATGGAGGACGAGAAGCGTGCCGGAGTGGACACGATCTCCCTCGTCTACGACCCCGCGATCGAGGAGAACTTTGTCGCCTTATCCAAGCAGCAGGAGGGCAGGGTCGTCCTCTCCTCCGAGTATATGCGCATGACCTTGAGCGACGCAGACAAGCGCATCGTGACAGGTGCGGCACTCGTCCCAAATAAGCCCATCTACCGCAACGACGGAGGGGATGAATATTACATCTACTTCAGCAAGGACACCACCCGCAAGGCATCGGAGAGCTTCCTGAAGAACGGCTACCAGAGGAGCACCAACCTCGAGCATGAAGAGGGCGACAGGCTGAAAGGCGTGAGCGTGGTGGAGTCTTGGATCATCGAGGACGAGGTGAACGACAAGAGCAAGTTCTACAAGATGAACCTCCCCGTCGGCACTTGGATGGTCTCGATGAAGATCGACAACGATGAGGTCTGGAAGGAGTACATCAAGGAGGGCAAGGTGCGCGGCTTCAGCATCGAGGGGTGGTTCGTCGATAAGATGAAGACCAAAAAGAAGACCGAGCAGGCGCGGTTGAAGTAATATAACACCTACTTAATTTTTTAAGTGTTTGGTTTTTTATATTTGTGAAAACCAACACAATGGCAGGCAGCGAATCAAAGCCCGAGGGCGAACTCGTCAAGAAGTACATCGAGAAGTACCTCGACGACCTCAACGATAAGACCGAACCACTCGGCAAAAAGACACTCGCCCGCATCATTGTAAGGGACAACCCTGAGATGTTCACCGAGGACGACGTGGACAAAGTTCGACGGATTATTCGCTACTACACCGGGCAGGGAGGAGAGAGGCAAAGGAAGAACAAGATCATCGACGCGCCACCCGCCCACAGAGGGAAGGCACAGATAAAGGGCAAGAGCATCCCCGAGAGCCACGCCCGCAGGCACAAGCCCTTCGAGATTGAAGGCAAGCGTATCGGCATCATCTCCGACGTGCATATCCCATACCATGACCCCGCAGCCATCTGCGCAGCTCTGGACTACTTTCAGAAGAAGGAGGTGGACACCATATTGATGAATGGCGACATCCTCGACTTTTGGAAGATCAGCCGCTTCCTGAAGAAGGGCAACAAGCCCGACCTCGTTGAAGAGATCGAGGCGGGGCGTGAGTTCCTCGAGTGGCTTCGGTGGCAGTTCCCCGAGGCTCGGATATATTACAAGCTCGGCAACCACGAGGCGCGGTGGGAACTGTATCTGTGGGAGAAGGCGGGAGAGATGGCCAAAGCCCTCGAGATGGAGTTCGGGCAGTCGCTCGGCTTTGCCCACTTCCTGCACCTTGAGGAGCATGGCATCACCTACATCCCCGACAACCAACAGATCAAGGCGGGCAAGCTGAACATCATCCACGGCCACGAGTTCGGGGGGAGCTTCTTCAACCCTGTCAATGCAGCGCGGGGGCTGTTTATGAGAGCGAAGGCTTCGGTGCTTGCAGGGCACAACCATCAGACGAGCGAGCACCAAGAGGGCAACATCAACGGGGACGCCATCGCCTGTTGGTCTACGGGCTGCCTCTGCGAACTTGCTCCAGAGTACCGCCCTTTCGCTTTTACGAAGTGGAATCTCGGTGCGGCATGGGTTGAGGTCTACGACGACGGGAGCTTCATGGTGGACAATTTCAGAATCATCGAAGATGCAGACGGACTTTACTCGATCCGATAAAGAGCGCGTGCCTGTCGCCTGCAACCTCTTCCACAAGGGCTGCGACTGCGCACCAACGGAGGCCATGAAGTGCCACAGCGTGGAGCTCGAGAGGCGCAGGAAGATGGATATCTCCACCATTAAGAAGCCAAAGGGAGGGCAATGATGGAAAGAGCCACCTCAAGGGCTTAATTCACAGACCCTTTCAATAAGTTCAAGCAAGCCCCTAAATGTAGGGGTCTTTTTTTATCTGACCTTTGTGACATTAAACTCGAGGCATGTCCATAATCCAAAAGATATTTTCAGCGTTGAACGCTGACGAGAAGCAGGCAGTCAAGACCGAACTCGCTCAAGCCGAACTCAAGGAAGGCACAACCATCGAGGCTGACAGCTTCGAGGAGGGTCAAGCCGTTTTCATTGTTACCGAGGACGGGGAAAAGATTCCAATGCCCGAGGGCACATACGAGCTCGAGGATGGCCGCAAGGTTGAGGTCAATGACAGCAGCATGATCGTGAGCATCGGATCAGGAGAGGAGGCTGAAGAGGCCGAGGGCGAAGCCGAGGTCGAGCAGGAGGCGAAGGAAGAGATGAGCGAGGAGGTCGAAGAGCTGAAGGAAGACGAAAAGGAGGCCAAGGCCGAGATGGGCGACATGGACAAGCTCCGCGAAGAGCTGCGCCAATACGTCCGCGAGGTGGTCATGGAGGCCATGCAGGAGAAGGAAGAAATGAGCAGCGAGGAGACCACTCCCGAGGCAGCAGCCGAAGAGACTGAAGATAAGGCCGAGGAAAAGGCCGAGGAGGTTGCTGTCGAAGCATCAGCCCAGAAGGTCACCGCGAAGATCAAGGTGAAGCCCGAAGGCACTCGCCCCGACTCCATCGACTGGTTCAAGCCAAGCGCACGGAATACCACGATGAGCAACGTGCTCAAGCACATGAACAAGTAAGACACTTAAAACCCAAAACCCAAACGAATGGCAACTACATTCACAGATACAGGCGTATCATACGCAGGTGAATTTGCAGGCAAGTACATAAGTGCAGCCCTGCTTTCAGGACAAACCCTCGCGAACGAGGAGATCACAATCATGCCGAACGTCAAGTTCAAGGAGGTGGTTCAGCAAGTCACTACTGGCACGCTGTTGGCCGATGCCACCTGCGACTTCACAGCGAGCAGCTCCATCACTTTGGAGGAGCGCGTAATCTCCCCGACGGAATTACAAGTAAACCTCGAGGTGTGTAAGTCCTCATTTTACAACAACTGGCAGGCTTTAGAGATGGGCTTCTCTGCTCATCACGACCTCCCCGCGAGCTTCGAGGACTTCCTCATCGCTCACGTTGCCGAGAAGGTAGCGCAGGAGGTTGAGTACCACCTCTGGCAAGGAACAGACGGGTCAGGCACTTATCAGCGTTTCGACGGATTCGCGGAGCTCGTTGGAACTGATGCCAACCTTCCCGCAGCGCAGGAGGTAGCAGGCACAACAATCACCGCTTCAAACGTGGTTGATGAGTTGGGCAGCATCTTGGACGCTACTCCCGAGGCAGTTTACTCTCGCCCGGACTTCAAAATCTACGTTGCGCCAAACATCGCCCGCGCTTACATGAGAGCATTGGGTGGATTCGCGGCCATCGAGTACGGCACACCATCGAACACAGCGGCAGCCGCAGGCTCTGGCTACAACAACCAGATGAGCGTCGGAGCGAAGCCGATGAACTTCGAGGGCGTTGATCTTTGCCTCGCTCCCGGTATGGCTTCAGGAAAGGCAATCGCCACAACCAAGAGCAACCTGTTCTTCGGTACTGGACTGCTGAACGATGCCAACGAAGTGCGCCTCATCGACATGAGCCAGTTCGACGGATCGCAGAACGTCCGCGTCATCATGCGTATGACCGCAGGCTGTCAAGTTGGAGTGATCGAGGACGTCGTTACCTACGGCATCACGAACTCTGTCAACCCTACCTAACACAGGCAACTGAATAGACAATTCAAGGGGGAGGGGCTGAATCCCTCCCTTTTTTTTTCACTCTAAAAAGACAAAAAGAAATGGCTTGCAATTTGACACTCGGACGGAAAGAGCCTTGCAAAGATGTGGTCGGTGGGATTAAGAAAATCTACCTGATCAACTTCGAGCCCCTGACCTTGACAGAGTCAGGAGGAGAGGTGACAGACATCGCAGACGCTGCCGGAACGGCTGACGTTGATGCAGTAGTCTACGAGGTGCGCCATGCTTCCTCCCTGACCACGAACATCAACAGCTCCCGCGAGACGGGCACGACCTTCTTCGAGAGCACTCTGGAGCTGACCTTCAAGAAGCTCTCCCAAGAGGACAACGCAGAGCTCGCAATCATGGCACACGGACGCCCTCACATCGTCGTGGTGGACAACAACGACAACCGCATGATCGTAGGCCACGAGTACGGCTGCGAGGTTACAGGAGGCACTCTGGTGACAGGCAACGCGATGGGCGACCTCTCGGGCTACACCTTGACCTTCACGGCACAGGAGCGCACTCTTCCGAAGTTCATGCTCAACACTTTGACAGAATCAACTTTCGAAGATTTGCTCGGGACTGTAACTGAAGGCACAAATTCGTAACTTAGCACCCGACACATGGAGCTGATCTGCTCCTCGTTGGTGTTGGTTTATTGTTTGACAGGAGGAGGGCTTCGCGCCCTCCTTTTTTTATCAACACCCCCAAGCGACTCAACAAGCCCCTGAATGCTTTAACTTTGTGAAAACCACAAGGGACAGATGCACATCTTGACAAGCAGTCAGACCGCCTTGCAGACCATCAAGTTCGCGCCTCGCTCGATTGGTGCGCTCCAGTACCTTCTCCACCTTCAGGAGGAGGAGAGCGGCACGACCTTTCAGATGATCGGCTACGGGATACAAGACGACAGCTACGTCAGCATCACCCGAACCTTCCCCTTATATGAAAACTTGTACTACTACCTCCGGGTGTTCAGGCTGCCCTCTGGGGCTTTGTCTTCTACCATGTCAGCCCTCGACGAGCCAACCATCTACCGCAAGAGGGTGACGGACGACCTCGAGGCGGCAGAGGGATGGGAGGAGAGCGTCTTTCAATGCGTTTCAAATCTCGTTGACCCTTACACCTCAAAGACGAGAAGGCAGGCGAATGAACTCGTAACTTCGTACCTCAACAGCGGGGAGATATTGAACGAAATCTACCGGGGCAAGCTGTTCTGCACAAACAGCACCGACCTCCAAGACTTCAGCGTCTACGATAAGACGCCAATGACGCAGCAACCCGTTGACAATACAGCGAAATGGATCACAATCTGAAGATATTAAAGCTCGCAAGCTACACCTCCCCGAAGGTGAGCGAGAAGCCGCGCAATGCGTGGGTCGAGTACGGAGAGGACAACAACTTCTACCAGTATCTGATTGACCTCTTCCACTCTTCGCCAACGAATAACGCAGCGATTCAAGGCATCAGCGATCTGATCTATGGCGAAGGCATGGAGGCAGCAGAGGGGAGCAGCCTCGAGGCGTATGTGAATTTCATCAAGATATTCCAAGCCGAGGACGTGCGTCGTGTATGCCACGACCTCAAGCTCTTCGGCCATGCATCCTTTCAGCTCACTCTCGACAAGGGTCAGGTGGTCGGAGCGTTCCACATCCCCCGCAACTACTTACGCCCTGCGAAGGTGAACGATGAGGGCGAGGTGGACACCTTCTATTTTTCCAACGACTGGAGCAAGGCGAAGAGCCCTAAGTTCGCCCCTCAAGCCTTCCCCGCGTTTGGGCATCAGGCAGCAGGCGACGACGTGGCCATCTTGAGCGTGGAGAGCTACAGCCCCGGGTCTGTTTACTTCTCCCCTGTGGACTATCAAGGAGGGCTTCAATACGCGGAGCTGGAGGGGGAGATCGCGAACTACCACCTCAACAACATCAAGAACGGCCTCGCTCCGTCCATGATGATCAACTTCAACAACGGAGTGCCACCCATCGAGGAGCAGTTCGAGATCGAGCGCGACATCCTCGCGAAGTGGGGAGGGTCATCCAACAGCGGCAAGGCCATCATCGCCTTCAACGACAGCCCAGACAATGCGGCCACGATCGACGCGGTGCAGCTATCCGATGCGCACAACCAGTATCAGTTCCTCTCCGACGAGTGCATTCGCAAGGTCATGGTGGCGCACAGGATTACCTCGCCAATGTTGCTTGGCATCAAGGACAACACAGGACTCGGAAATAACGCGGAGGAGTTACAGGTCGCATATGAGCTTTTCAAGAACAGCGTCATCAAACCCTTCAGGCATCTGGTGACAGAGGCAGCCGAGAGCGTCATGGCACACAACGGGCAGGAGATCGAGCTGTACTTCAAAGACCTCTCCCCTGTCATGATGGAGGCAAGCGCAACGCCCGCGAAGCTGAACAAGGTCGAGATGTCAATCGAAGCCCCTCACTTCAGCGAGACAGCGGAGGAGGCATGGCTAAAGTACCTCGAGGACAAGGGCGACAAGGTAGACCTCGACGAGTGGGAGCTCGTTCACGAGGAGGAGGTGACTGACCCCGACGAACCAGACGGGGAGGTCTTCAAGTTTTTCAAGAGATTCGCAGACCCAGAGGAGAAGAGCCGCCACGACGGGGGCATCTACAAAATCCGCTACCGCTACGACCCTAAAAAGACAAAGGAGAACAGCCGCACCTTCTGCAAGAACATGGTGGCAAATGCCAACCAAGGAGTCTACTACCGCAGGGAAGACATCGAGAAGATGAGCAACGCAGGAGTGAACAGCGACTTCGCACCGAAGGGCTCGTCATCTTACGACATCTTCAGGTGGAAGGGGGGCGTGAATTGTCACCATCGTTGGTATCGGATGATCTTCAAGCGCAAGCAAGTGGGCGGGAAGGTCAAGCCATTGGACGAGACCGAGAAGGGAACAACCCGCAGGGACATCGAAGAGAACTACAAGCGCACAAGTGAGGGCGCAGCGAAGAGCGCAGGCGTTCAAAACATGAACCCCGCAGGCTACGATGACGCAAAGACGCGCCCCATTGATATGCCAAATAAAGGGAGACGATGAGCGACGTGCTATTTATACAGAGGGAAGACCTGATCCGCTACACGCTGATCGGGGGCAACGTGGACACCGACAAGATCATCCCACACATCAAGGTGGCGCAGGACATCCACATCCTCCCCATCCTCGGAACGAAATTATACGAGAAGCTCCAGAGCGACATCAGCGGCAGCACATTGGCGGGCAACTACTCGACCCTGCTGACCGAGTTCGTGCAGCCCTGCTTGATTCATTTAGCCGCTGCGGAGTTCTACCAGTTCCACGCCTACGAGGTGAGCAACGCGGGGGTCTTCAGGCATCAGAGTGAGAACGCGACCACGCCCTCCATCGATGAGCTTCAGGCTCTCATCACCAAGCAGACGGATGTGGGCGACCACTACAAGAGGCGGCTCGTCGATCACCTCGAATACTATCCGACGCGCTTCCCCGAGTACACCGCAGCGCAGGAAGATGGTATGCATCCGAATCATTCAAGGCGTTCAAATCGTTGGGTCTACTGATATGGCAAACAGCAACAACTGGGGAGAGATTTACAAGTCCACATGGTGGGGGGACAAGGCATGGAGCGCGAACACGCTCTTCATCGATTCAGCACCTCCCGGCTTTGGGCTCAACTTGCTGAAGGCTTCCGAGGACATGGACAACACCCTCGACTGGATAACAAGGACGGGGGCATCAGTCAGCGCACAAAACACGAATGATCCGAACGGAGAGCTTACTGCCGAGCGCGTGGACTTTGCCGCAGACGTAAACTCAAGGATTCAGCAGCTCGTCACGCTCGAAGCGTCCACCACCTACACTTTCAGCGTTCACGCGAAAGTTCCAAGTGGTTCACAAGACTTTCGATTGAAGGCGTTAGGAGTTACGGGGGTGGGTTCGTTCACGGCTCTTTCTTCCGATTGGACGAGGTTCGACTTTGACTTCACCACGACCACAGCGGGAACATACACCCTCGCCATAATGAACGCAACGGACGGAGCGGCTCGATCCATTCAGTTCTGGGGCGCGATGCTCAACGAAGGGGCGGATGTCGGAGGCTATGTGAAGACAGAGGCATCGGTCGGAGGTTCATCACCCACGCCTGAATACAGCGGTTTTGGTGACGAGTTCGTTGGTGTCACAGCTTACTACTCTCTGCGCCAATTTACCGAGGCCGAAACGCTCAACGCCATACGGGTGAGAAGGTCATCGGATGACACGGAGCAAGATATAGGCTTCGATGCTAACGGAGATTTGGATAGTACGGCTCTCACCACTTTTGTGAATGAGGATTACAACCACTATACAAGCAACTGGGCGGCAGATGTAGACGGATGGACGGTTAATAATGCGGGGGGAGGAACGGTTACTTTGTCCAATGACACCAACCGCCTAAAAGTAGATGTTTCGGGAATGACAACAACAGCTCTGCGCCCTGCCCTAAATTTTCCCACGACAATTTGGTCTAACATCACAGAGGGATGCTCGGTCACCATAACAATAGAAGGTGCAAATTTAGTTGTGGATGGGCTGTTTGTTGATGGAACTTTTCAAAACATCACAGACCACGACCTTGACACGGGGACATTCACTTACACATTCACAAAAGGCGCAAGCAACACGGCAATCATCTACTTCAATTCAACAGGGAAAGGCGATTATGTGGGATTTCTTGAGAGCGTAGTTATCACCCAAACCACCGCAGACGGAGCGGTCACAACATGGTACGACCAAAGCGGCAACGGCAACGATGCGACCAACTCCACCGAATCAGAGCAGCCGCTCATCGTGGATGGGGGAAGTGTGGTAACAATTGACGGATACGCTTGTTTGGATGGGGACTTGGGTGCTGGCGACACAATGCTGCAAGCCACAAATGTCATTGATAGCGTGGGCGATGTTGCAATTTTTAGTACTTACGCGCTTAAGACAGACGGCACAACGGCTAATCAAATAACCTTTGAAATCGGCAACGGGACAAGCACCCACCGAATTCACGACACGCTCGGAAGAGGGGGCGCAGGGACGTTCGGCATTGACATCCGAGGAACAAGCAACTACGACTTTGGAAATGCTACGGGAGTGGCGGTTGATGACATTTATTTGAACTCCATCTTGTCAGAGAGCAACGGATTTTACATTAACGGGACGCAGCAAACCTCGGACAATGCGGTAAGGAGTGGTTCAACGGTGGACGCTTTGACGCTCTTCAATAGAGGGGGGGGTGCTTTCCCATACAAAGGGAAGTTATTTGAATTTATATTCTTCGACTCCGACCAATCCTCCAACCGCACGGGCATCGAAACGAACATCAACGACCACTTTGACATCTACACCTAATGTGGTATATAGGAACACGCGAAGAGGTTGAGCAGTACAACCAAAAGGTAAACGCGGCGAAGGCGTACAAGGGAAGCATCACAAGCAACTGGGCGAACCCACGCCAACACCCTGACGGGAGCAAGTGGGCGATCGTTGCGAACAACTCCATCGAGCCACAAGAGGAATCAAATCTTATCTTTGAAGTTCAGCTCTCGGACGACTGGACGCCCGAGGTAGAACTCTAAAACATGGCGAACCTTTTCGACTCCGCGAGCTTGCTGCTCGTCGCATCTGCATTCAAATCAGCAAAAGCATACAGCGTAATACCAACGGACGGAGACGGAGACTTCACCTTCGCCAGAGCAGCGACATCCTCACGCACGAAGAGCGACGGCACAACGGAGACAGGCATCGCCACCAACGTCCCCGCCCTTCACTACGGCACAGCGGGCGACCCCGAGACGTGCCCATCCTTCAGGGTGGAGAACAGCACAGCAGCCGCCACCTTCACCCTCTCGGACATCGTAACGAATAGCATCCTCACGGGAACGGCAGGGACGCTGATGATCGAGGGCAAGATACCCGACAGCGTGACGGGGTTCATCGACATCGGTTTGAGCTCCGACTTCAACAACAACCGCATCCGCACCCTCAACACAGGCTTCAGCATCGTGCAGGGCGGCTCGGTCGTCTCCTCGGATGGAACGATCTTCGACAGCGATGGCACGCATATCGTGACACGGATCGCAGTCTCATGGAGTGGAGCAGGCACAGCAGCAAGCGCGACCCCGACGATCTTGATGAGCCAGAACGGAGAGACGAAGACGCACAGCATCACCGAGTGGAACGATGCGAGCTACTTCGACGAGATACGCATCACAGGGAAGAGCAGCGACGACAGCGACGAGATCAAGGTCTTCGCCCTCTGGGACACCGCCCTCACGCAAACCGAACTGAACACAATCACAAGTGGCAGCTAAAAGCGACGAGATACGCCTCCACCTCATCAGGGAGCAGGAGGACGAGTGGCAGACGACAGGACGCCTCGAAGATCGCAACGGCATCGAGGTCGCTAAGACTCTGGAGCTCCCTTGGAGAAACAACGAGCGCAACATCTCAAGAATCCCGGGCGGCATTTATCCAGTCATCAAGCACATCAGTCCCAAGTTCGGGCAGTCCTTTTGGCTTCAAGACACGGGCAGCCGTTCGCAGATACTCATCCATGCAGGAAATTATCACAGAGATACCCACGGCTGCATCCTTGTGGGTGAGGGACTTAAGGACATCAATGGCGACGGCCACCTCGACGTTTACAATTCACGCAACACAATCACCAAGTTGCTGCGGGCTTTGCCTCGTAAATTTGCAATGAAGATTACGACAATCGGAAAAGATGAAATTTGATCTGGACGAGATAGGCATCAACATCGGGCTGATGATCGGGGGATTCTTCGGCAGTCTGATCACCATCAAGAAGAAGCGCGACCTGAAGGAGCAGCTCTTGAGCGTAGTCACCGGCACAATGTCGGCCAACTACCTCGCCCCTGTTCTGATTGATTGGCTCAACCTCACAGGATCATCCCAATACGGCACGGCCTTCATCGTTGGCTTCGGTGGGCTGAAGATGGTCGAGGCGTTCTACCACAAGTTCTTCGATAAGGTCACCAAGTGAACAAGCAGCGATTCATCGGGGAGCTCATTCAATGGCTTGTCATTGCTCTGCTCGCCTTCGCCATGTTCGCGTGGATCGAGGTCAGGTTCTTCCTCCCGACCCTTGAGCGCGACATCGAGAAGGTCATCCACCACGACACGATCTACCACGACACCATCTACATCATCGACGGCCACATCCTCGAGGTCTAAAAATGAACCCTTGCTATCAGGTCTACGAGGATGGGAGTCTCTTCCTTGTGTACTTTTGCCTGCATCAATACGCCCCCGACGATGACAAGGTTCTCTACTTTCAAATCCCGCCTGCATACAGCTAACGGCCTCAACCGCCCTGACTCCGACATCCTCAAGGTGCTGATCCTTATCACAGCCATCTGCATCCTGTCGCTCACCTCCTGCTCCGCGAACTGGCATTTGAAGAGGGCGATTGCTAAAGACCCGAGCATCATACAGCCGCCCGAGGTGGAGATCGTGGACACCACCATCGTCATCGAAGAAATACGCGCAGAGACCACGTTTGTGTCGCTTCCGATGGATACCATCACAATCGAAAAAGAACGCCTTAAAATCAAGATAAAGCGCATCCACGACACTCTGAAGGTCGAGGGGGTGTGCATGACCGACACGATCCGCATCATCGAGGAGGTGGAGCTTCCTCCGGTCATCAAGTACGAGCCGCGCCCGACGTGGCAGACCATCCTCGCGTGGCTGTTGGCTGGGCTGTTCGCTTTCAAGATTATCCAGAGAGCGATCGACCGCTTCCTCGGGGCGTAAATTTTTTTTCTTTTTTTGTTTGGTAATGTTGAAAAGAGTTATATATTTGACTTGTCAAACAGAAATAAACAACAAAAACCAACGACATGACAATTCAAGACGCCATCGACAAAGTAGCAAAGGGTCACTTCGTAACTCTGCCCAACATGGGAAGGTTGCCTATCACCTCAATCATGCAGACCTCTCAACTCATTAAGGTCACATTCTTTGGTGATTGCACTCGTAAATTCAGAGCAGGAGCAAAACTTCCTTTTCAAGCATAAAACACCCACGCCCCCACCTCGGGGGCTTTCTCTTTTTTTACCTCAAACAATCAACATCATGAAAACACTATTCGAACGGCTACGGCCAGAGCAGCGCGAACGCCTGCAAAAAATGGGGGACGAGATGCCCTTCATGCAGGACAGCCTCGTCAAAACCCTTCAACGGAACACCCTCCTCATCCATGTACCCTTCGGAGATGTGATTGACATCGTCCGATACTTGGGCGATGGTCGGCACTCCATCGGTGACGGCATCACAGCGATATACGACTGCTTTGAAGATATTGACAAGACAGGCGACGACCCGAGCCTTCAATCGGATCACAACGCTCAAACAACCAACACATGAGCAATTTCTCTTTTATCCCAGAGGGGCACAAGATGCCCTCGAGCAAAGGACGCTACACCAAAGTCAAGGAGGGCGAGACCCTCAAGCTCCGCGTCCTGTCTCTTCAGATCGTCGACGGCTTCACCCGTTGGACGAACGACAACAAGCCCATCAGGTGGCGCAACGGAGAAGACGAGCCTGCGGGCTTCGACTTCCGCGAAGGCGACAAGGCGAAATACTTCTGGGCTCTCGTGGTCTGGAACTACGAGACGGAGCAGTCCGAGGTGTGGGAGATCACACAGAAGAGCATCCTCGACTCCCTGCGCAACTACGCGACGGACGAGGACTGGGGACACCCCAACACCTACGACCTCAAAATCTCACGCACCGGGGCAGGGCTCGAAACGAGCTACGCCCTCACAGCTCTGCCACATAAGGCAATGACCAAGAAGGTCGAGGAGGCGATGAACACCAACTTCCCGGACGTTCACGCGCTCTTCACAGGTGACGATCCGTTCCAAGCTGCGAAGTGATGGGGGCAAGCCGCGAGCTATTCATCAAAGAGCGGGAGGCCAATGCTTCCCGCTATGATGAGGACTACCAGTATCTTCAATGGAGTCTCCGAAAGAAGTCAAACAAGGCCGGGAGGCCAACCAACCCAAAAAGAAAGAAATGAAACACCTTTCAAAATTGATGGACAGCCCGACAAAAAGGACGGAGCAGTTCAATGTGTTACTCTCGAAGGTCGAGAAGTCAATGGTCGAAGAGATGGCCGAGTTCTACGAGCTCACGCCTTACAACTTTATGCGCTCCGCTATCCCTGCGCTGTACAAGTTGATGGAGGCAGAGAGGAAGGAGAAGGCGCAGTCGAAGTCGATGGAGTTAAACCTGAAAACCGACGAGCAATGAGCCAACCGAACACATACGAGGAGGTCATGGCGAACATGGTCACCGAGATCGAGGAGGGCAACGAGAGCGCACTTCAGGCGTTCCTTTCCTTCCGCAACATCGAGAAGGTCGCGAAGGACTGCATGAAGCAGATCGAGCACCTCGCTCTGGAGGAGCTATCCGACCACAACGGAAGGCTCGAGCAGGGCGACATCGTTATCGAAGCACGCAGCAGCGCGGGGCGGTGGAAGTTCACCGACGACGCTCATGCGGCACTCAAGCAGCAGCTCAAGGATGCGGAGGAACTGCGCAAGCAAGCGCACAAGCTCCACCTGAAGGGCAGCGAAGTCATCGACCCAGACACGGGCGAGATCGTACCGCCCGCCGACTACACCCCCGGCAAGGAGAGCATCTTCATCTCTAAAGCACGGAAGTCATGATTCGCAGATCGTTAATGAGCAAGCTCTCGGACACCGACCGCCAGAAGGTCGAGAAGAGCGAGAACAGCACCATCGTGCTCCCTGCCCTGCGCACCCACTCCTTCGCCATGCATCTGACCATCCTCGAGGCGGTCATGGTGTGGCAGATAATCAAGGGCGGCAACGTGCGCTTCGACTTCGTTGAATTTGCAAACCTATTTGAAACGCCATGATACAGCCCATCCTTTTAACCATCGCCCTGTGCTCCGTGATCTTCTTCTTCTGCAAGGAGGTCAAGGGAGTGGCCGCTGACATTCGTGAACATCTAAACACCAAAGAGAGATGAAAACACCAATACAAGAGCATATTGAATGGCTTAAAAAAGAAAAAGATGAGCACGGCTATGAGAAGCACCCATACTTTGAATGTGCTATTGAACACGCTGAATCAATGCTTGAGAAAGAGAAGGAGGTGATTATGGATGCATATATAGAAGCAAGTCCAAACCTTGAATGTATAATTAAAGAAGCGGCAGAGGGATACTACAACGAAACCTTTAATACCAAAGAGAGATGATTGAAATCAGACAAAAAGCCGAGCGCAAGTTCTGCAACATCGGAGGTCTCTGGTACATCTTCAGGAAGCTCCTCTTCGCCCGCGAGGTGGAGGTGCTCATCTACTTCCCCGACGACATGAAGGACGCCTACATGAGCAAGAAGCGAGCATACAAATACAAGCCGATTGTCGGATGGCAAGGGAAGGGCAGGAGTCAGGACATCTGCTTCAGGATATTCCAAGAAGGCAATGTACTGGAAACCGCCCGAACGCTCGAGGACAACAACAAGATGCACATGAACGTCCGCGAGGAGAAGGCGAGCGCATCGAACGACATCCCGGTCAAGGTGTATATGATGACGCGCAGGGCGGGGGAGTGGCTTCCGATCCTCCCGCTGCACCCTTATCCGAGCAATTCTTTTCGCTATCGCGTGGCGATCAGGCGGGTGAAGTAGTATCTTTGACCTGTGTCCCCTTCGACTTTACGGACGCATGAGGTACTAATTAAGCTCTACAATGGAGGCGCGAGGTCGAAGGCGTGCTGAAGTTGTGGGGCTTCTTTTTTGGACTAAAATGAAAGACGACAAGACAGAAGAGCGCAAGGCGTTCAGCTTCCTGAGAAGCTACTACAAGACATTACAAGAGCTGCCAGATGATAAGCGTCTGCGAATGTTCGACGCGATCACAGCCTTCGCCTTCGATGGATGCGAGCCGAGCAACCTCGAGGACTGGATCGAGGCCGCAATCTGGCAGGGAATGAAGGGAACGCTCGAGCCCTCACGAAGGGGGTGGTGTGACAAGATGGGCATCCCTTACGAAGGGGGTGCTGAACCCCCTTGCCAAGGGGTGGAGGTTACCCCTTACCAACAGAAGAGAAGAGAAGAGAGGAGAGAAGAGGAGGAGAGTAAAGAAGAAAAACAAGTTTTTTTGCCTTTTGAGACTGACACATTTAGAAGCCAGTGGCAGCTCTGGAAGCAGTACCGCAAACAGCAGCACCGATTCACCTACAAATCCCCCGCCTCGGAGCAGGCAGCACTCACCGAGCTCGGCAAGATGTCCGGCAGTCAGGAGAAGAAGGCTATCGCCATCCTCCACCATACGATGGCGCACGGGTGGAGGGGCTTCGTCGAACCAAAGCCAGAGGAGAACAGCAGCAACATGATAAACGTCGCAGATATATGAACAAAGAAATCAACCTCAACCTCGGCGACTGCGTGGAAGCCATGCGCAAGATGCCAGACAATGCCTACGAGCTTGCTATTGTTGATCCTCCTTATGGGATTGGAATGGATGGAGGTTATATAGGTGGAGAAGGCAAAAACTTCATAGGAAAGAAGGTTAAACCTAAAAACTACAAAAAGAAAGATTGGGACAAGAATGCTCCTAATAAAGAATACTTTGATGAGTTGTTGCGGATTTCAAAAAAACAAATCGTTTGGGGTGCTAATCATTTTATTTCAAAACTACCTTACGACTCTCCTTGTTGGATTGTTTGGGACAAAGAGAATTTTGGAAAGTTTGCCGATTGCGAATTGGCTTGGACTTCATTCTCAACGGCAGTTAGACAATTCAAATTCAAATGGGCGGGTTTTTTGCAAGGATACGGAACGGCTAATAAGGAAGAAAGAATCCACCCAACACAAAAGCCCGTTGCTCTTTACAAGTGGCTCTTAAAGAACTACGCAAAGGAGGGAGACAAGATTCTCGACACTCACCTCGGCAGCGGCAGCATCGCCATCGCCTGCCATGACGGAGGCTTCGCCCTTGATGCGTGGGAGATTGATGCCGAATACCATAAGTTAGCGACCGAACGATTCAACACCCACATCAAACAGCTCCGACTATTATGAACCAACTTGCACCACTCACCGCTGACATCGTAGCGGCAAAACAAGGGCAGCAGATGAGCTCCCTGAACGATGACGACCTCGGGGCGTTCCTGCGCGATGAGGTGAAGAAGGCACTCAACAGACTGGGCAGAAAACAGATCGACCCCGACGTGCTGAAGATAGCCGTCGAGGACATCGCCAACGACCTCCGCACGAAGTACCGAATCCTCACGATCGAGGAGGTGAGCATCGCCTTCCGGGAAGGGGCGCGAAGGAACGACGAGCACCTCTTCAGCTCCCGCACCCTCGCCCAATGGCTCGAGACCTACATGAAGGAGATCAGGATCAAAGCCTTCAACCATTCTCCGAAACCAGAGAAGGCACTCCCGCAGGAGACATTCGACAGGGAGGAGTTCATCACGAAAGCCTTCGACCGTTTCAACATCGGAGGAGGGCTGTATGGTGCGGAGCGATTGTACCACCACCTCGAGCAGATGGGCAAGATCGACATGACCACCATCGAGAAGTGGCAGGCATTGAAGGACACGATCGAGAAGGAGATGGAGGACACGGCCAACTGCATCAGCAACCCAATCCTGCGCAATGCAGCACGCAAGCGGATGGACGAGCTCAAGGCTGCGAAGATTGATCCGACAAAGGCCGAGGAGTGGATCAAGGTGGCAACCATGCGCCACATCGTGGAGAGCTACTTTCGGAAGTGCTACCTCTCAAAGGTGTCTCCGGTATGAGACATGGATCACTTTTCAGCGGCATCGGAGGCTTCGACCTCGCAGCGCAATGGATGGGATGGGACAACGTCTTTCATTGCGAGTGGAACGAGTTCGGCCAGAAAGTTTTGAAACACCATTTTCCTAAATCAATATCATATGCAGACATCACAAAAGTCGATTTTCGACATCATAGAGGAGACATCGACATCATCAGCGGGGGCTTCCCCTGCCAACCCTACTCAAGCGCAGGCAAGCGACTTGGAAAAGAAGATGACCGCCACCTCTGGCCTGAAATGCTGCGATGCATTCGGGAGGTTTCCCCGCGTTGGGTTGTGGGCGAGAATGTTCTCGGCCTTGTTAATTGGTCAGGCGGGTTGGTATTCCACGAAGTGCAGGCTGACTTGGAAGCTGAAGGGTACGAAGTCCAACCGTTTATACTTCCAGCTGCAAGCGTCAACGCTCCCCACCGAAGAGATCGAGTCTGGTTTGTTGCCTACCGAAATGCTCCCGACTCCGACAACGGATTCAGCAACCAACAGGAAAGAGAAGTACAAGCAGGGCGGCACACCTTTGAGCGTGGCGGTGAACAAGATGCTCCCAACTCCGACAGCGTTCGACTACAATTCAGCGAGGACACCCGAAAAATACGAAGAGGACAAAGCGAAGTATGCGGAAAAGGGGGTAAACCTACAAATGCCCCTAAAACAAATGGCGAGAAGTGGAATGCTCCCGACTCAATCAGGTCAACAAGATGGGAAGAGTTCCCAACTAAACCCCCAATTTGTGGAGGAGATGATGGGCTTCCCAGAGAACTGGACGGCATCACCTTTCCAAAGTGGCGCAACGAATCAATCAAAGCCTACGGGAACGCAATAGTCCCACAGGTCGCCCTTCAAATTTTTAAAGCCATCGCCCAGTATGAAACAAGATGAAAGCCGCCTCCAGATGGCCTGCGTGAAATGGTTTAGGAT
>Ga0208018_100200_pt1 | contig 20087 bp, 24 predicted proteins | sample 31_taG_FD_184105 | JGI IMG/M metagenome (GOLD analysis project Ga0208018, IMG submission 184105) | Marine viral communities from the Gulf of Mexico - 31_GoM_OMZ_CsCl metaG (SPAdes) (version 2) | ecosystem: Environmental > Aquatic > Marine > Oceanic | place: Gulf of Mexico | collected 2015-07-12 | reverse complement strand
ATATTTAAAACATCACTCAAAAAATTAAAATTTTTAACGCAAAAAATGAAGTTGCTGAAATCGTAGGTCACATGTTTAAATCAGCGTGGATGCTGAAGAGCACACTGCGAAATTATTAAACAAGAGCCCAACCACCGGCAAACGCTACATACAATCCACTAGGGCTGCCAGTGTCATCTGCTTTATACAATAAAGTACCACTTGGTCCTGTTCCAGTGAGTGCTCCTGTATAGATTTCAGCGCACGGAACACCAGTTGCTGTTACAACACCAGACGAAAGAATAGAACCAAGTGAACCGGATGCTAAAACAGCTCCCAAAGAACCAGACGCAACAAGAGCACTATTTGCGACAAGCGCACCCGAAGCAATTGTCACAGAAGCAATGCTCGCTGTATCAGCAAAAGCTGCCCCAACCTTCTGCCAAGCAGATCCATTCCAAACCTGCATGTAATAAGGACTACTATCTTCGACCCACAGCTCTCCTACTGAATTGCCTGCAGACCCAACTGGAGAAGAGTTAGGAGCAGTACTTCCGTAATGCGGTGGGCCTACCTTGCGGATAGAAGATGCAGAGTCTCGAAAATAGAGACCAGGATCAGCAGCGCCAAAACTAAGAGCAGCTTCACCTGCTTGCACAGTCGCAGTGTTAGGCCGATCTGAAGCGTTACCTGTGCGCTTGGTTAGGAGAATAACAGGAGTAGAAGCCATGTTTAATAAGTACCGCCGTTGATGCTAGAAGGCAAAGAAGGAGGAGGAACTACAGCACCATTTAAATAAGAACCACCGTCGTAAGTAAGTGTAGCCCCACTGATTAAAACACCATTTTCATAGTAGCCTCCATCAATGATTTGAATTGTTTCAGGAGCCGGAGGCAGAAAAGGATTATATTGATCAAGTTGAAACATCTCAAATCCACTTGCCGTGATCTGAGTGGTAGTTCCAGAAGCAAGAGTATCAAAATTAAGAGCCTTCACCATCGTGGGCATCATATCCGAATACATCATGTGTATCGGAACAGTGTTTTGAGATGGTGAGTATTTTTGCCACCAAATTAAATTTCTTTCACGGTTTTTGAAATCTGTACTTTTATCTAAAGTTCGCTGAAAATATTCACGATACCGATCGTCCATCGGTTCATCTGTCGGCTGAGAAAGCCAAGGTGCAGCAAAACTGTTATCACCAAACCTATTTTTCATATCCCAGAAGGAAGCATAAATATGCTTACACCATCTAGGTGCATAATAAAACAAATTAGGATCTGAGTAACTCGTAGAGTTATCCCTATACGAAGGTAAGTCTAGTATTCGTTTAACATAAATAAAACCAAAATCACGAGCAAAACCAGGAAAGTCTCGGGTACTCTGTCTCCGTTGTGGAGACGTTTCATAACCTGCGTCGTAAATACCTGGCTTGAGATCTTGAGGAGTTGTATAAGGATACCGACGTTTAAGGTTGTACTTGTACAAGTTAAAGTCTTCGCGAGCAAGGTAGTCAGGGCAGTTGCATCCAAACCTCATCTCAGTCGTAAAGTACTCGCCCGGCGTAGGTAAAGATACAGCTGGAGCTGCCAGAGTCTCGTTGTCAACCACGCTCCAACTGTTATCAATACTGGTAGAAATAAACAAGCTGTTGTAGATCGGAGCAAATCCAGGAGCCAAGGGAGTTGTTCCGTTACCGACACCGACAACCGTATAGTTATTGAAACTTGTTTTTTCAATACCGTTTGCATCAAAACGATCAGATAAAACTTCACCCTCAAAAAAACTAACTGGAGGACCAAAGTTGCTATTTAGTTGAACTGCGTACAAATCAGTATCAACTTGCGTTACAGATTGAATTGCGTACCCGTAATCAAGAAAGCTAAAAGAATCTCTGGGTCGGATGGCAACCATCCTCATCCCCATATCCTGATCTGTAGACGGATACATATAACAAGCACCAGGCAAGGCTGCGCCTACTCCGACAGTGCCTGAAACAAAATATCTAAAAGAATAATTTAAGCCAACATAAGCCTGCTGGGAGTACATATATAATTCATACCCTCTACGCCATCTCGTCCAAAGAGAAGCGTAATTGTAATCAAAAAGAATACTAAAGTCCTTTAAGTTAAAGTCAGGACGAAATTTAGCTTCCCACGGTTGTGGGCGTTTAAGCTGAGATGTTTTGTCAAAACTTTTAAAGCCATCAAAACCAAACGAAGATTTTTTTGGCTTGTGATTATGAAAACCGAAATTATCTGATCCTTTCTTTCTGGCCACAGATCAATAGAAGCCGCCCTGTGCCATCCAGGTTACACCTGACGCGCTTAAACTACCAGACACAGCATTAGGACCTTCGCCTAAATAACCAACACACAAGATATATCCTTTTTCAAGATAAAGACCTTCCATCTTGCCGATCTGAACTGAACGAGCAAGGTTTGTGTCTCCTACTTGAGGCACGGGAGCATTAGTAGACGGAAGTTCGATACGTTGAAGAAGACCTTCCGTAGCACCTGAAAGACCGACTTCAAACTTACCGAGCATCAGAGGAGCGGAAGTTGAAGGAGCTGCTTGGTTAGGAGCATAAACATAGATACCAAAAGCCGCTGTATACATCCCAGCGTCATCTTGATAGCTCTCGTTCGAAACAACAAAAACATCTTCAACTAAAGCTGCATCTTCAGATGGAATGTCACCCACACGGACAAGTTGAATTAGATCCGTAAAGTTTGGATTTGAAGCGTCGACCGTTGTGGTAGCGCTGGTGAATTTAGCGCCCCTTAAAAAGGGACGATCCACCATCATGGGCTGTTTGTTAGTGCTAGTACTCGCCAATGGTCAACTCCTATTTACTATAAGTTTAGTCGAGAGACAGTCGATACATGCCTAAGTCTGTTCCAAGACCAGCAGACATGTTTCGACCAAAGTCCAGATCACCTAATGTACTCTCATCAAAAGACCGAGCTGCTGATGCTTCTTTAGTTACATCAGGGACAGAAGGAATGTCTGACTCAACCTTAATCGCACTAGGTTGCATCTGCTGAGCACGCTCTAGCTCGCGAATCCTCTCCTCAAGACTACGAATTACATCTTGCTGCAGACGACCTCTTTCCTGGGAAAAAGCATTGCGAGGATCGTTAAAGTAACCAGACATGCGAGATCCTGCAAGACGACTATAAACAGGAGTTTCGCCACGAAAGGCTCGGATTGTGTCACCGACAATTCCAGCCAATCCACCCAGAGCGGTTAGCCCCTCTGCCCAACTAGTGCTTGAAGAAGGTTCAGGTGTAGTGCGTACAGGAGCTGGAGCTCCATAAGTTGCAGGAATAAAACTGGGAGCGCTTGTCTGAGCTTGGTAGCTGGGAGCAATAAAACTCCCGACGTCATCCCTCAACTGACCGTAACCCATGCTGGGGACGTTTAAAGATTCCCCGAAACCAAAAGAAGGAGTGCTTGCGCCGTAAAAACTATTTGTCATGATTAATCACCTCCTCAAAACAAAGGACGACCAGCGCCAGCGTTACGCATCAGATCCTGAGTACGCTGCAGCTGAGGCTGCTCCATAGGACGAGTAGCATCACGCAGTTCGTATGCTTGTTGGGTAACTCCATTCAAAGCATTACGAAGACGCTCTGAAGTAATAATATCAGCCGTAGCCTCAGAGTTACCCACAGCGTTTGCTTGAGTATTCGAACCCATTGGAGTCACAACTTGAGAAGTTGTAACTGATTCAGGAGACTGTTGGTTTGCAGCGGGATTAACCATCGAACGACGCTGCATCTCATAAACAAGCTCAGGATTAAGCTTGGCCCATTTATCCAGCTGCTCAGCAACTTGACTTTCAGCAAACTGTTGCGCTGCATAGTTAGCAAGTTCGTTTGCTACAGCTGGATTTTGAGCATAAGCTCGACGAGCTGCGTAGTAGTCAGCGATATTTTTATAAGAGCTAGGGTCACGTGGCTCTAAAGCACGCTCAGCAGCAGCTTGCATAGGAGCAGACTGAGCGAGGGCCGCACGCCGCTCACTAGCTCCACCGTCACCAGCAGTAACAATCGTACGACCAGGGGCTGAAGGATCAGCGGATACAGGCGTCCGTGCAGCAGCCGCCGCAACTTCAGCAGCAGATGTGTCGCCTAAAGGACGACCATTTTCATCTCGGATAAGAACTCGTGAACCAGTCGACTCACCGCCACCTTGAGTTCCTGCAGAAGTAGGAACGGATTGGTCCCCACCAAACATGCGGGCCAACATCCCAGCACCTATCGCTCCTCCGGCAAGTGCAGTACCAAAACCGGCAGGTGTTTTGAGAAAGTCAGCAACTTTACTCAAATCGCCCATTTGAACACCGCCATTTGCAGCCCTAGCTGCGGCGATAGAGCGCATAGTTTCGGGGTCCATGACCCGTACATCTACAGGAATATTGGTGAAAGATTCACCTGTATCAATGACACCGCCAGGAGAGCGAACTAACGCACCTGGTTGGCCACCGGGAACAGACATTGCGCTGCTGGTTCCGGCAGGAGGAGCTGCGATTTGCGTACCTGGAGTAGTTGTTAAAGATCCGCGAGCTGCTGCCCGCGCTTGATCAAGAGGCATCCCCTGATCTAAATAACGAATAACATCAGTGCCGCCGGGAGCAACTAAATCGTTAACAAGATTGCCTCGGGTAATACCGTAGTAATCTTCTGCCTTGGCCGCCATTTGACGGAGTGCGTTAAAGGTCCCAGGATCGCTTTGGGCAAGAGCTTGAGCTTCAGGGCTATAAGGAACAGGAGGATAAGTTACTTCTGGACCCCGAGTGGATGTAAAAGCAGGCTCAGGACTGGTTGGAGAAAAAAGATCTGTCTGACCAGGGGCTTGACGAACTCGACCCGTTGCCACTGGTGCTTCAGAAGCGCCGCGAGCGGTTCGTGTTAAAGGTACGTCACTAGACCGAACAAACGGTTTGCGACCTCCAGTAAAATTTTGAGCTGCACCTTTAGTTGTCAGCAACTCACCCTGCTTCATGGCAGGAGTACTAGTGGGAATCGGTCGAGCAGGTGGGGCAGGAGTCCTAGATTGACGAACAGATTCTGCGGCTTCACGGAGAGCTCTAGCCCGAGCAGGATCAACACCCTTCAAAAGAGGAGCAATACCTTCGCTCATACCCATTCCCCGAAGAACCATATCGAGAACAGGTAACGCGGTATCCACACCGCGACCGCCCAAACGAATAAGTTCTCCGAAACCTTCTTTTGACACAATGAGTCCTGCTATTTAGTTATAGTTTAACGCCAATTGGCGTAGAAGTATAACCTGTCAGCGCGAGATACATCTGGAGGACCAGGAATCGCCTGAATAAACTCCCCTCCACTTCGCTCAAACCGATAGCGTGCGGCCACGGGGTCCTTGTAGTTCGGCACATACAACATCTCAGCTAATCTGCCGCACTCATACATATAGTTTTCTCGCCAAACACGAGTAACTTCTCGTTTATCTTGAATCGAAATAGATCGACTGACGTCACCAAGGATAGTCTCTTGACGACTCGTGGCTCGACCAGTAGCAAGTTCTGTTAAGCGCTCAGCTTCCTCACAGCGCTCAACTTGCTGCACTATCTTGTCATAGTAAAACTCACTTGGAATACTATTACAAGCCTCTAATAATCTTGCATAGTCACCTGCAGGCACAGTAGTGATATTGTAGCCTAGATGATAAGCTACACGACTAAAGTTATAATCATCTAACTTGTAACCAAATACCTGCGCAGGGTTACGTGTAAGTTGATTAATCGCAGCATAAATTACTTCTCTTTTAGAAGCATCTGTGCTTGTTGCGTTAAACGTTACACCTTGTTGAGCCAGATAACTCTGGATCTGCTCAAGTTCGTTTTGAGAAAGCTGCGCCACTAACTTCGACCATTACGTATCTTTATTCTACGTAAACATCTCCGCTTTCAAAAACTTGATCCCAATCCACGCGCTTAATCGATTTAAGCTGATCTAGCTTTGTAAATTTTTCACCAGGGAGCGATTGACGTAGATCAACGATTTCTTTAGCGGTCTTGATGCCCACGCCTGGAAGGACCTGAGTCAGACCCTCAGGAGTCAACGTATTTAAATTGATTCGGTTGTCAGTCGGGATCTGCGGACGCACTACAGCAACTTTCCTCTTGGAACGGCGATTCCTTAACGAAGGTTCGCTCGCCTTAGAACTTTTATCTTGTGCATCTTCGATCTGATCTTTATGAGCAAAGAAAACTTTGCCAGAAGTGTTTGATCGAACCATAAAGTATTCGCCCTCATCGTGCTTGGAGAGGACCTGAACTTTAATTCCACTTGGTTTGTAAATGGTGTCAGACATAGAACAAACAGTATATGAGCAGTAGTTTAATCTAATTCTGCGTAAAATAGAGCAAGAATCAAAATTTTATTATGCCTCAGCAAAATCCAGTTAGGTTTGCTGGCGATGCGCTCAGACGAGTTGTAGGACCTTTAACCGATATTATTGGACCTGTTACAGAACTTTTAAATCCTGCAGAACCTTCCATGCTGCAAAAAGCAGTGAATGCAGGTGTTGTGGGAGGAACTGAAATGATGTTTACAGCAGGATCTAGGGGTTTAAATGCAATCCCTCAAGTCCTCGACTACAGTCGAGAATTCACTCCTAATGCACCACCGGTTGTGCGTGATACGCAAGATTGCGCAAGTTTATTTAACACTGAAAATCTGACAAGAGATATAGCCACACGGTTAGTCAGCGGTAGGCCTAGTGACTACGTCGAAAGTGGAAAAGCTAAGAGGGCTTTAGAAGCGTGCAGGAGAAACAGTCGTCGTCGGACAGAAAAATTTGGTGGAATGCCTACTTTGATTATGCCGCGCTAAACAAAAAACCCCTCCCGAAGGAGGGGCTTATGCGGTTCACCTGATTGAATTCTATCAAGCAGGCGTGGTTGAGGTATAAGCAGAGGACTCGATGAGGCCATCGGGCTGAAGAGCCACGGCTTGACGCTCAGGAGCTTCGTCGGGAACGATCCAGCAGACTTCGCAGATAGCGAGAGCCTTGTCGTTACCAGACAGCTTGTTGACTCCGGCGCGAGGATCGTAGATACCCGAACCCTGAGCCAGACCAGAAGCAGCAGCACCGCCAAGGTCGGTGGTGGTGAACAGCTTCCACTGGGTCTCTGCAGACAGAGCAGAGAGGGAGCTGGAGTCGATGATATTCACAGAAGCAGTGCTTCCGTTAGCGATCCGGCTGGAAGCGCCGGTCACAGACACACCGAACTGACCAGACACGACAGTGCCATCATCAAGCAGACCCTCGCCCACAGCGGGAACCAGGGAAAGCTGAGGAGTAGCAGAGCCACCGGCAACACCGCTGCTCACCACATCGCCGCCGTCAACGCGCAGAGAAGCACGATAAACGTAAGCGGTGGCAGGAACTTTGATGCCGTCGGTGATATCAGCCCGCACATCCTTATGGAAGTCAGGAGAGGGGATGATAACGTCAGCGTTCAGGAAGGGCTGTTCAGCAGAGTTCTGACCAGACCCGTAAGGACGGGTGTAGTAAGCCAGCTGATTGTTGGTGCCCAAAGCTTGGTAGCTCAGATCCACATAGCCGATTGCCTGTTGGGCAATCCAGCCGGGACGGAAGACCACGCCCACAGGGCCACCAACGGGCTGGTTGGTGTAGCTCGTTTGAACGCCATTGGCGTTCTCGAACTGCATGGTTTTTTCTTCGTGCCAGTAACGAAGAACGTTGGTATAGTTGCCGGGGTAAATCTTGGCAACGTGGAGCTGGTTGGAATTAATAGCCATCGTTAGTTACCTCCTCAAGCGTCGAAAGAGTAGGCAACGGTCACGAAATCTGCGTTGAGCAGTTCGAAACCAGCGTACAGACTCCAGATCATCATGATGAAGCGGCTGAAGTCGTCGTTGTTGTTGAGAAGCACCTGAGCGTTGTTACCGCCGATGCCCACGCCAACCGACTGAGGACCGAAGAACATACCGATCGCAGCGTTGTAGTCAGCGGTGCTGCTAGCAATATCTGCGCTCTGGGTCTGGGAAGGCATGTTGGTGGATTCGAAGAATCGCACACCCTCAAAGACAAAGCCAGTCGGCATGATCGGCTCGCCAGCCACGAAAGTGGCTTGACCGAAGCCTTGACCCATGTACAGTGCAGCGTTGGGCTGCATTGCGGACATGAGCGGGTTGATTTGACCGTTACCGGGATAACGGGCCACCTCGCGGAAGTCGCTGTTCTGACGCAGGTGCATCAGGAAGGTGGGATCACAAACGCAACGATAGAAACCGTCCTGGTAGGTCGGGGTGTTGCGCTTACGCAGGGACTTGACCACACGCAGGAGGTCGTCCTTGACGTCGAACTTAGCTTGCTCGGCGTTGGTATAGCTCAGAGAACCAACAGACTGATCGCCGGGGAAGTAGTAACCGCCCTGGGAATCAGAAGCTTGGCCCTTAGAAACAGCCTTCAGGAGTTCGTTGATGAACACCCGATCACGCCAGCGACGGTAGTCGTCAAGCAGGGTGAGGCTGCCGATGGATTGGTGGAAAGTGGTGAGGTTACCGGTGTCCAGCAGCAGACGCTGGGCGGTAATCAGGGTCTCACGCGCAATCTTAAAGGTAGAAGGCTGGGTAGGATCGGACGGATCAGCAGGACCAGTGTACTCCTTAAGAGTCACCAGGACCTTGTCCTTCACGATGTTACGGCTGTTAGCAGTACCGATGGTCTGCTCGGCTGTGCGTTCCCGAGATTCTTTGGAGCCGGGGTTACCGAAGAAGCGGTAACGATCAAGCTGTACAGTCTGGCCGGGTTGCTTCGCCTTTAATGCTTTAGTAAGCACCGTGAGGCTCTTTATCCTCACGTAACATCAACTTAAGGGCGTTGATGAGTAGACTATATCATCACCCACAGCAAGGATTACCTTCTGTTTGGGTGCTCCGCGCTCGTGTCACCTTATCGGCTTCTACAACAAACTTGTTGCGGTCAGCCTCGCTCCATTTCGACTTTCCTCGATTGGTTCGAGTGTCGTAACGGAGGTCGAATTTGTAAGCCATGGCTTTACATCCGTAAGGCTTTAAAGCCTCTACGAATAACCGAGCTTGAGTCCCGTTGCCGCGAAGATTCCATTTGTCGGGACTCTTCGATTTCATCGGCTCCCGTGGAGTCAATGAGGCACCGGTTAAGCTTTCGATCCAATCCGACACAAACAGAGCTGTATCGTACGGGACATATAAAGCCAGCTCTACAATGCGCTCCCTGATGTAAGGTTCACCGGTCTGCGTGGACTGGCCACGCTTACGGAGATTCAGGTTGCCATCATCCATATAGAGGACAGCTAGACCTTCTAAACCGATATCACGAAGAAAAGAAGGAGTCAAAACCTTCTTCCCTTGTGGATACAGCTCCTTATACAGAGGAAGCAGCAGCTCTTGTTGATTTGACCACCACTGACAACCAGGGTGTTCCCCTGATTGATTAGTGCACATCCTTTCTTTTATAGGCTGCTTTATTCCAAAAATTCTGTTGAGGCGCCCCACTTTCCAGCGGAGATACTCAAACTGCTTTTTAGAGTGAGCGAGGTAGAGACTCGGATAAGTCACCTGGTGTCGGAGACACCCATCGCCCAAGCAAGAACCTTTCAAAAAGGAGCGGTCGCTTCGAGAGAGCATTCGAGCAGTGTTAGTCGTTGAACCTTCCAACCATTTCGGGCTGGCTTGGCTGCTGATTGGCCTCCCTTACGGGTCCGGCGTTCCAGCAATTCACGGAGTTGTTCGACCGAGCTTTCACTCGGAAGTTCCCAGACCTTAGCAGGTCAAGAAATCGTGAACAACCACAGGCTCCGCAGCCATCTCTACGATGTATGCGGGGTGGGGACGGTACAGTTCAGCACCTAAGATTTTGGGAAAGTCGTTGTCAATAAACAACGTTCACTTCCAAAAAACTACTTAATAATTCTACGCTTACTTAACAACAAAGTAACAGAAAGGTGTTGCATTCTTAGCGTTTAACCTAATCGCCGAATAATACCCCTTACCCCCTCACCAAGCACACCGTAGACAGCACCATAGTTAGAAACATACCGCGTGGATCTGCCACGATACATATTCCGAATAACAGTGCTCATCTGACCAGGAGCATCAGAGCGTACAGCTTCAGAAAACGTTTGACAGTAAACAGGTTGATGGTATTCCCACGCTGCACGAGAACCCGACGTATCGTTTGTCGGATTAGTTAAAGCAGGATAACGAGCACGCGCATATGAGTTAGCACCACCGTAACTTCCTTGTTCAGCTGTGTTATCAGCCGGAGTTTGGAATGGATCATAAGCCTGGTTGTCTGGTACCGCAGCACCGAACCATGTGTAGGGTCCAATGTCCCTCAAACCAGGCTGAGGTCCGAATGCAGTTTGAACCGTAGAGTTTGCAGTTTTAAGCAAACCTTGGCGACGATAACCATCTCGAATATTTAAAGTTCCTGAAGTATACGGATAGATATCACTGTAATCATTCCAGAAACCAGAAACAGCTGTGGGAACGGCACGCCACTCAGAAGTTAAATACCCGCTGTAATTAGGAGGTCCTGCAGTGACAATACCGAAATCTGCGCCAACATCAGCAACAGTAAAGTAAGTCTCTTGATATCCCCAGGGTGTCCGATAACCGCTAGAAATAAGCTCGTACGTGTCAGTTAAATTTAAGCTGTCTCCTGTGCGCTGAGGGCCAGACTGAATATTGTGATAAAGCTTCTTATCAAATCTCCAGTTAGTTAAAGCTGCATAAGTCATGTTTATACCGCTGATAATTTAATTTTAGAACCTATGTTGAGTAACTTAAAATATTTATAGAAAGGCAAGAGTAATGAACTCACTCGGCTCTAGACTCTTGTCAGTACTAACAGACGATCCGGAGGCAGCTTTGGCCACACTTTCAGGATCGGTTACGGATGCGATCATTCACCCGCAATCGTTAAAAAAATTAATTCCCTACGTACTTAAAGCTTTGATCGTTGGGTTTTTCTTAGCTGAGTTTGTGACTCCAGCAATTTCAGAACGATTGGACTTAAGTCAAAAAGAGTCTTTAGCTCTTTCGTTCATTTGCGGCTACGCAGGAGTACGATTTCTCCGCATGGGAGAAAACATACTTATGAAAAAGATTGAGAAGAAGTATCAGTTGACCGGAGGCACAGCTGACAAATCCACGCTCTCATCAAAAGACGACGCGGGTTGCTGAAGTTCGATGACTTGCTGTTGCGCAGGTTGCTCTTGCTGTTGAGGAGCGGGAGCTTCTGCTTTTTGCTTGCCCCGTTCAGCAAGCCATTCAAGTGAACGCATGATAATCCTGTATTTACAAGAAGTTTAGCAAAAAAAATCCCCCTAAAAAGGGGGACCTTGGCCTTCGCCTTTATCTTATCAGGCTCCTTCCATAAAGAGGAGCTTAGAACGCAGGGCATCGGGACCCATGTTCTGAAGGTAACGCCAAGCGTTTTCGGGAGCGCGGTTCATGACTTCACCAAACACTTCCCACTGCTGCTGGGGATTAGCAGAAGCTTGCTGACCACCTGCATTTACAGGGGGAGCAGGCATATCGTAGTTCTGCTGGTAGGGCTGCGCAGCTTGCTGCTCAACCGTGGGGCCGTCGATGTCCACGGGGTAAACCTCTGTGAAGAAACGATCCGTGTAATCAGCCAGATGGTCAGGGTTAGTCAGAATGGTCTGCATCGCACCGGCACGTGCGTTTAGATCATCCATACGCTGAGCTTGATCGATCAGCAGATCCTCAAGTGAACAAGCGTATTGATTGAGGATGCCGGGAGCCTCAATACCGAAGTGCTTAACGACCTCGGCGCTTACGTTGGTTAGACCCGCCTGCTGGTCCGTAGAAACCGGAGAGGAAGTCTGGGTTGGTGAGGCGCTGGTATACGAGGTCGGCGCTACCTGCTGTGCCTGGTAAGCCCAAGGCTGGACCTGTGAAGGCTGACTGATTGGTTGAGTAACCGGCTGTTGAACCTGGCTCGGATACTGTGGAGCCTGGCTGAGGGATTGTTGGGCTGGAATATTCGACAGGACCCGCTCCAAGGACCCCATCGCTGCTTCCCACGGGTTGCTGGGGGAGGACGGAGACGTTGACGGGTTGAACTGGTTGTTGGTAGAAGGGACCGTAGCTGGTGCCGCCTGCGACGGCGGTTGGGCTGTAGGTACCGAAGCTACCGCCGGGGTAGCTGTTTGGGCCACCCACTGGGGGTAGGCGGTTGAGCCCTGGTCGCTGGATACCGCCGGGGCTGCCGCCGGGGAGACCGGGCTCGGGGTTGAAGCTTGGATCTGCTGGCTCATAGCTACCCGAGTAAGTTAATTCTTCCGCAAGGTGATCGAATGTCCTATAAAGGAGCGGAGTGACATTCAGTCTAGGATCAGCCGCTAGTGGTTGATCAGGCGCAAGAGGATGCGGAGACTGCAACATCTGGCTTAATAATACCAGAAATTGTTGCATTGCTGCTTGCGTTTGTTGAACCATTCTGAAGGGAAATCCCTTCAACATTTCGGCTCTTTCTGAATCTGTTTTATCTGGGAATAAGTACTTCAGCGCTTCAATTGAGTCTACACCTAGTTCTTGAAGATTTCGAACAACGATGGATTTTTGATTCACATCGTATGCAGTATCTTCATAGACGTCGCCTTGGAACCGATAAGAGACAGCACGGTCGCCGTCCTCAGGTAAACCCACAACGCCGCGCGGGACTTTGTTTTTGGCGAGAGCATCGCGCATCGCTTCGTCGACTTTTTTGTTAAATCGACGCATCGAGTTTTGATATTTTTCAGCATTCTCTTCAGTCTGCTCTGTGGGAATTTTGGGCTCATTGAAACCCATAGCCGCGATAAACGACTCACGGAAAATAACCTCCTGGTGATAAATCATCATCTCCAACAAACGGCAAAAACCGTATACCAGGAAACCTTTATTTTTGCGAAGAGCCGTGGCTTGGGCACGACCCATCAAACCCTTGATCTCCGTAGCGGTAGCACCGGCAGAAATAGAGATTTCGTCAACGCCGCCTAGAGCTGTACGAATCTCTTCACGCAACAGAAGTGCGTAACGGTTCATATCCCCACTGACCGGGTCAGGGGTCATGTAGCCCACACGATCGGAGGGCTCGACGTTCGCGATAATCCGTGGAACGCGGAGCCCACTACCCATACCAGCCCCAAAAGGCTCGCTAACCCGCGTCGAAGGCGTGTCAGGACCCGCAAAACCGCTCTGACTACTGATCGTGGGCCTAAACGTGTTTTGTGCGTCGCTAGCCTCTACAAGATCACTACGTGGACGAGAGCTAATTAGCGTCGGATTGCCAAAAAACTCGATATTTTTGGCAACATTGCGAATAATTTGGTCATGGAGCACAATTTGCTCCATAAACGGGTCAAATTCGCCTTCTCCCTCAGTTCCACTCGCGTTTGGCTTGTTTAAAACCTCTACAGCAGGCACAAAACCGAGTGTATTGGGCCGAGTTTTAGCTGGAGTCAGTACGGAACCCGGCTCAAGCTCAAAACTAAGCTCAGTATCACTTTCAATTTCGTTAATTTCGTCCGCCGTGATGGTCAAACGGACATAACGCTTGTTTTGACCGTAAGAATTAGCCGGAAGACCTAAGTTACGGTTCTTAACTTTGTAGCTGTAGAGAATTACGACCTCTTCTACGTTGCCGTTAAGGTCGTGGTAAACCCGATACTGGTTTTTATTAAAAAAATAGATTTGATATTTGAGTTTTGGATCAGGCCGGAAGTAGAACAGACCACACCCGTCGATCAAAAAGTTTCGAATAATCGCTGGAAAGCGAATATCCAACTTATTCAACGCAATAATATCTTGTAAAAAAGAAGTTCTGCTGTTGTAAGTGTCCTGGTTGCAGTAAAAAGTGAGACCCTTCTTGATCATCAGAAGGGTCATCTGCTGGATGTGGCTCAACACCACCATCGTTGCGGACTGATTAGAACGATCTTGAGTCCGCGAAGCCTCTAAGATCTCCTCAAATCGAGTCCTGGTTTCAGTACTAGAGGCCATTAAGAGTCACTTCAGTCTTTTTTGCGCATTTCCTTAGCTTTACGAGCTTTGTCGCGAGCACTTTTGCGCTTTTCTACTTTGGCTTCGTCGCCGCTGGGAGCCTTGGTCTCTTCTCGTTTTTGCTTGAACTTCTCCAGAAGTTCCGCAGGCATTTTATTAGCCATCGGGTAACAGATACTTTTTGACTCTCTCTATTTTAAGCACTTCTTGAGGCAAATCCTCAATCGGGTACTCGGCGATAATGTGATCTTGACGCCCAAGCATATCGATAGAACCCAGCTTAGGTTCAAAGTTATCACACATTTCGTTCACAGCAGGCGTATCGCATTCAAAATGAGCAAATGACTTCAACTTTGCCTTGCGGCGACCGGCATCGCCCATCCAAGACAAGTGCCAACCAGCGTTCCGATCACCAACATAAAAGTTGTTATCTGACGCACGCAGAGAAGAAAGAGTTCCAAAGCTCTTAAGTTGTCCCACGGTGCAAACTGTGCCGCAACGCCAGTTAAAAAACTCACCATTAGGAGACTGAAGCTGGCGGTCAGCTCGTCCATAGTGCATGGACATACTCAAGCGCACAATCTTTTCTGGATTATCTAGAACTGTTTGCTTGGCTTCTTCGATAATCTCAGGGTTTGTGATTTCGTCACAGTCCGAACAGATAAAAAAGGTATCGTCTGGCATCATGTGAAGGCCAACGCCAAGTGCATCGCGCTGACCTCGCTCCCTAACCCAAGGATCGGCAACTTCTTCAACAGGCGGAAGCTCAACGTGCAGAACTTGAATTTTGTCCTCTGGAAGCCCAAGTTCCCGAATCGTGTCTAAGCAAGTAAAAGGCTTTTCTTCACCACGGTGGGTGCGGTTCGCATCTGCAATCAAAAAACCGTCCACATAATTCTCTAGAGTGCGTACACGCAGCTCAAGAATTTCTTTTTCATTGAAGTATGTAAAAGTGTCAATTAGCACGAGTCAGCAACAAGACTGACAATATACTAACTCAATAGTCGGTTGGAGCAACAGACTGCATGCGAGAACGTGCTTCTTTAAGTAGACCGTTTTTCATCGACTCCACGCGGTCGTCCATCGGCTGGTCAAAACCAGATTCAGAGGACATTTCGCGCACAGCATCGGGAGGCATAGGAGCTCCAGCTTCATACTCCGCTGATTGGCGAACATCATCACCGAACTGAGCTTCTTGCCCTGTGGACTCAGCTCGTTGACGATCGGCGGCCTCTAACTGATTGCGGTAAGCCTTGCCAAAAGCAGAGCTAGCGCGTGCGTAAGAATCCATATTAGTAAAGAATAAAAAGTCCAGGCAAATTGCCGCTGACAACAGCCGTACAAGAAATAGGGAACAACTGGTTACCCGCTAACTCAATGGCAGATGCAACTTGACCAGGAGCATCAGTAAGCTCAACGGCTAAATATCCTTTATTCTGATTGGAGTCAGCCTCAAGAAATATTGCGCGGCACGCAGGAAACCTTACGGTATTCATAGTTCCAGACAAGGAAACAGCAAACCCACTTGCATATGGAAGCTGAGACGTTTGCCCGTAATAAGAACCAAAAGCGCGTACGTCCATAAAGTATAAAATCGATAGTGTAAGTCTACTCTGCCGACACCTGTTTGATGTAGTCCAGGTAGACTTCAGCTTTCTCTAAAGAAGTATTTCCTCCTTTATGCCTTTCCCTCCAAATGTATTTAAGGGCATTTCCCTTGCAAAACCCTCGATACTCTTCGGGCGTTAGTGCTGCACGAATAGCATCAATACACTCAATATCACCTTGAGCATAGTGATCAGGATGTTTTACCTGTTCCATAGTCACTCGAACATCGAAAAAGTCGTTATTAACGAGGGATCGCCTGAAAGTTCCTTTGAATACTTTGTATCCATATGCTCAACAAGAGCAAACTCTGGAATTGTTAATCCGTAGTCTGTCCTCGTGAGCGGAACCACACGGCGATGCTCTTGGTGCGGACTAAGCCCTTCAAAAGCTAGACCCATAGAGGACCTATCGGCAATAGGCCAGTTCCTGTGGGCGGTCTTGAGATAGCTGGAGTGCGGATCGCAGCTGTCCGAAACAATATAAGCTTCAGCTTGCTCTTGGTCAAGAATCATTAGTCCCGCATACGGGTTACCAAGAGAAATAAAGCAGAGAACATCTGGATCTTCTAAGTACAGGTACGTTGTTGCTTCGTAAGGACGATCACCCCAAACGTTGTGTGTGAGCCCCGTAACATTCCACTGCTTGTAGTTATCGAAAGGAATTTTGTCAGAGTTTTTGAGTTCATATCGGCAGAATCCAGGCTCTAGATTTAACTGTTTTAACTTGTCTTTGTACTTAAGCCAGTAATTAAAGTTTTCTTCCGTAAAGTGCATATCGTTTTCAGCATAAATATAAAAGTCAAAGCTTTGGCTTGTAACAAAAAACCTTAAATCAGCTTTATGTGCCCACGTAAGCGAATAACCTTCATAAGAAGCGTTAGCAATCTGAACATAAACATCTAAGTCTTCAACATTGGCTTCAATCAGTTCATAAAGCTCAGGAACGTCTTGCTCGTGCGCTTTATCCACATAGATATAGACAGTCTTACTTCCAGGTAGCTTCGAGTAACTCTGCAGAGCACGGAGTAGAGGATCAAACCGCGACAGGGGATCATAAGCAGTCAGAGCAATGAAAAACTTAAACATTTCAGTATTCGATGGAGAAGTTGCCGCGTTTTTGTAAAAACGTCATTAGCCAAGTGTATGCGTCTAGTAAGTCATCATGCGAGGTAGCACCTATGTTAACAAGCTGATCGGTAAGCGCGTCAAACTTTCTGTATTTATTAAAAATGACTTTTTTATTTTCCAACAAGCCTAAAGTTCCTCGGAATCGAGCTACCTTGTCTCCTCTAAAACCTTTAACTTCGTGAATATGGAGGTTGCTCAAGCCACGCTCGTTTAGCAGCACACGTCTAAGGTCAGCGGCAAGAGAAGCTTGATACGCAACAGCCTCAACAACAAGCGTCACCGTGGAGTAAGTGGGAAAGTACTGATCATCCTGCAACTGAAGGATACCCCATTCGACAAGCATGTCGCACAACAAGTCAATTTTCTCAAGGTTGCCGATGGAGCGCACCTGATGCGAATCAATAATGTAATACTTATCTTTTAACCTACCTCCCAACACAAATGCTGTGTAGTCAGACGTTTCATTCTTACTTGCCGAGAGGTCGATCCCAACAGCAAGAGAATCAAACTCAGTGACAACCTCACCTTTCACAATCAAATCTGGCGACAAGACCAGATCCGAAGTCATCACAGGCTGTTGCTGGTACTGATACGCGAACGCTACCGGATCAAGTTCTTTTTGCTGAAGCAGGTAATCCACGGACCACTGCTCAGGCCAGTAACTAATCGGTTCTCCTGCATCGTTATACGTAATCGCCTCTTGAACCACCTGCTTCCAGCCCTTCTGAGGGATAAACATCGTTTTATGGATGTCCAACGGGTGGAAACGAGTGCCAAGACAAATCGACCGACCGCCCTCAAAAATAATCGGAGCAATAACACTACTCCAGTTAGAGTTCTGCTCTTCGCGAATTGCCGGATTGCGTATATCTGTACTACTCTTAATAGGGTCATCTACTATACACAAATGCGCTCGCTTACTTGTAATACTACCGCGCAAACCTGCAGCACGTAGCGTAAATTCCTCATCACCTACACGAGGTATTCCTGCGTACTCAAAATCAATAGACCAACCTATATCGCTCTGCATACCAGGCTTAAGCCTACAGGTAGGAAAGATTTTTTTAAAAGTTGCACTGTCGACAATCTGTTTAATGATGCGACTTTTTGGTATTGCTGTGGCGACGTTGTACGATACGTAGATTATCTGCAAAGGTCTTTGTGCAGCTGTGTGACGACCAATACACCAAGCAGTAAATAAATTCAAACAAGTTGATTTAGCTGAACCTCGTGGACTCAAAATATCTGTATTAGGGCCAGCAATATCAAGCAAGTACCTGTTACTTTCTCCAGTCACAAGCTCTCTATGCCATTGAAGCATATGCTGTGCTGGAGGTTTATCCATAAGCGTACAAAAAGTCGCAAAATCATTCTGTGCGCGACTAAAAACATTATCTACTGTTGAACCATTGCTTGAGTCTTCCACAGCGCGTTGAGCGCGAAGCTTCAAAGCACGGCGATAAGCAAATGTCTCTCGGCTAGGCATATCCCTAAAACTGTCTGTATACTGTTAGCAAGATTCTACAGCTTTATGGCAAAAATTCTCTGGTACGGGGATATCCTTTCTAACACAGGCTTTGCTCGTGTAACTCATAGTATCTTAGAGCACTTGAATAAAAATAATGAGGTAGTTGCGTTTGGGATCAACTACATGGGAGATCCTCACGATTTACCTTTTAAGGTTTATCCAGCTACAGCAGCAAACCCCTCTGATCGTTTTGGTATTGGACGACTACCTGACGTCGTAGCAAAGGAGAAGCCTGATGTATTTATCTGCTTAAACGACATCTGGATCGTTAATCAGGTGTGGGAGCGCATACACTTTCTTAAAGATCAAATTAAATTTAAATTTATTCCATACTTCCCTATTGACTCTGAATGGTATACAGCATCTATGATGCGGTTTATCAAAGACTGGGACTTTCCGATCACGTTCACAATCGAACAAGCTCAACGAATCATGGCTCACGGCGTGCAGCCAAAAAGCCTTGCAGTTCTCCCTCATGGAATTGACCCTGCAAAATTTTATGAAATTGACATCGAAGAAGCTCGGAAAGCACTAGGACTTCCTAAAGATAAATTTATAGTTCTTAACGCTAATAGGAATCAACCACGCAAACGGATTGACTTAACGATCAAGACCTTTGCAAAGTTCGCTGTGGATAAGCCTGATACTATGCTTTATCTGCATATGAGCGAGAAAGACCTCGGGTGGAGCGTACGGGAGCTGTTTGAATCTGAGATGAATCGTTTAAATATCGCTCCAGATAACCGACTGATTATGACTTCAAACAATATAAATTACACAAACGCTCCGCCTGATGAACTTCTAAATAAAATCTATAGCGCATGCAACGTGGGGATTAATACAGCTGATGGAGAAGGTTGGGGTCTTGTTCCTTTTGAACATGCCTCTTGCAAACGAGCCCAGGTCGTACCAAATCACACCTCGTGCAAAGATATTTGGAAAAACAGCGCATGTTTAATCGATGTCGCAGCATGGGTACGTGACAAAGATCTGGGAGTCGAAAGAGGACTAATCGATGTCAACCACGCTGCTGATCTTCTTTCTTGTCTGTACGAAGACAAAGAGTATCTAGATCACACAGCACAAGAATGTTATAAAATTACTCAAAACCCAGCTTTCCGTTGGGACAAGATTGCCGAAGGATTTGAAAAAGCTATCGAGGAGGTGTGCAAGTGAGTACTCAACACCATCGTTATCACACAGCCTATTCTTACGTAACTCATCCTCTTAAAATAACTCCTGAAAAAGGAGTTCCTAATGTGTACAAACAAGCAGATGATCTTGGGGGTTCTTTTGTACGAATTAGTAAAGGTTTAGATAAAAACCATTTAGCTAACTTTAGTCCGTCAATCATCAAACACAGAGGACACACAGTTATTGCATGGAGAGCTCAACCAGAGCCTTTCTGTTTCCGGCACGATATGAAATATTTCTATTACAACAACACGCCTACAGAAATTTATATCGGACAGCTACATAATGACGACACAATTCTGGCAGCCAGAAAATTACGCAGCAAGCCTCATCGACTCAGTTACGAAGACCCACGCTTGTTTTTAACTCCAGACGATGAGCTTTACGGACAATTTGTTACAAGTTCGTACGCATCGAAGTGGGATACGAACAAGTCCGTAATGGTTAAGTCTCCGAAAGTATGTGTAGGAAAAATTAATGAGTTTGGAGAACTCGTCGACGCTCTGTACCCTCCCGTTGGTCAAAACCACGTGGATGGGAAGGCAGAAAAAAACTGGTGCTTTTTTAGTGACAAAGACAAGTTGCGTTTGCTAT
>Ga0208018_100199_pt1 | contig 20176 bp, 16 predicted proteins | sample 31_taG_FD_184105 | JGI IMG/M metagenome (GOLD analysis project Ga0208018, IMG submission 184105) | Marine viral communities from the Gulf of Mexico - 31_GoM_OMZ_CsCl metaG (SPAdes) (version 2) | ecosystem: Environmental > Aquatic > Marine > Oceanic | place: Gulf of Mexico | collected 2015-07-12 | reverse complement strand
TCTGCTCGAACCAATCGGATACATCACACCAACCGAAGCTGAGGAGGCATTCTATGCAAACATGAACATACTCGATAAAGTCGCTTGAGAAGAACTAAACGGTCTCCGGTAAAGCCGGGGCGGTTCAACGTCCCTGTGATCAATTAGTTTTTCTTCCCAATGAGACCACGCAATGCGGGTCTCTGTAAAGTTAGGCGCTGACTGGCCCGCGGTTGGCCAGAACGGCGCGCGGGCGGCGGCAGTGTGACTTGCCGTAGGGTGCAAGCGCGACTACGTCCGAGCGGTCGCTGCAATTGTGTTGCAGGCCCTTAGGGGAAGTCGACGTTATACCCGTTAGGTGGTCATGAATCCGTTGCCAGCGGCCATCAATCTGAATGGCTGGTCTCACGGTTAGGCTGCGGCTGCAATGCCGCGACGCCATGAGGCCGCTTTCCGCCCTGCGTTTCAGAGTTTGGCGCGATACTGCGCCAGACGCGCGGGACTGCTCTCAGCGCTTTGCGGTCTTATGCCCAAACGGCTGCGACCGTTAAGGTTCAGACTTAGTCAGAATTAACCGGCCTCTCCGTCCCGAGACCCGCCATCCTACGTGGAAGTGATCGGCCTGCGAGGTTAGAAGGGCGAATTAACGAGAACCCTCTTTCATTTTTTTGCGGGGGGCTTGCTAGATTTGCTAGGTTTCAGGGACGGTGTGTTCCCTGGTGTGGTTTTGTTGTCACGGCGTCGCTGATCCGGTTTCCCGGTTGATTTTGCTATCGGCTTCGGTCCTGGTTTAAGTGCCATGAATGCTCTCCGTTATTGGTTTGTTGATTTGATGCTCCCACGAATGTCCGCGTTGTAACGATGCTGCGGAAGCAACGCGGCATCGCCGCATGTGTGCTTCCCGCCCACGAAATCAAAGATTAACAGGCAGGCAGCCTGTTCGATATCTGAAGTTGGCCCAAAGCGATGGCGACCAACCGGCGATCGAAGATTTTCAATTTGCGCTGTCCAGCGACTTCCCCGCCAGCCCAGTCCTTAAGACCTTCCATCACTCCCTCAACAGTCGGTTCGATATCGTCGTGCTGCATCATCCAGTCGACAGTCGCCAGAAGTTCCATGCCGAGAGGCGACTCAAAGCCATCGATAGTGGCCGAAGCCCATTCCAGTACGCTTGAGAACTGCTTCCCTTCACCCGAGTTCAGATAGGCTTGCACTCGATCATACTTTGCGTCGTTGAACCAAATGAGATCCAAGGGATCGGCATCTGCAAGGCGCTTGTCGCACCGGAGATAACTTCCATCGAGACTGTCGAGCAGCTTCGTCAGGTTATGCGAATAAGGTCCGTACTTGTTTGCTTGGAACCTGAACTTGAGTGCGTCCGAACCCCCGAACCGTTTCACGCCGCGCTCGAGAAACCATCCCAATTTCTGCACCTCAAGAATCGAGCATTCAATCCCAAGGAGTGAGTACCGACGTACCATCTCAGCCACCAGTGCGCGTGCCGGGGTGAGCTTCTCAACACCAGTGCGCTTGGCGACATTCTGATACTTGGAAGTCGGCTCGTAGACAATGGCATTGACCCCTTCAAGTTCCGCCAATGCCGACTCGATAAGAGGACGCACATCGCGCCAGTCAAGGCCACCATTACCACAGCCAAGTGGAGGGATCGCAATTGAATTAATTCCCTTCTCACGAATTACTCGGACAAGGTCCTTCAATCCATCCTCGACCCATTCAATCTTAGTTTTCACTCGCCAATGGGTCTTTGTCGGGAAATTGATGATCCAGCGCGGCCCAAAGAGCTCCTTGTTCTCGGTAACAAACATTTTGCCAGTACGCACTTCGCCTTCATCGCAGGCGCGCGCATAAGCTTCGAAGTTTCGTGGGAATTGCTCCTTGAACATGAGGGCAATTCCTTTGCCCATGATTCCGACCGTGTTCACGGTGTTCACCACCGCGTCAACGTCAGCTTCCAGAAGATTGCCTTGCGTGTAAGTTACCATCAGAAATACCAGCCTGGTCGCGCCACGATCTTGAGATCGAGCCCAACCTCCTCCCGTTGCTGTTCAAGTGTTCCTTTTTCGTTCTCGCTCAGGCAGACTATGCCTGCAAGGTGCTCCACTGGCAAGTGCCTGTGCACGAGCGCCTCGGCCTGGTAGCGATCCGTCTTTTCGGGATCATCGACGTCGCGTTTGAAGTCTCTACGCTGCAGGATGCCCCAGTCGACCTTGTCGAGGTCGTCGAGCGAGGTGAAGAATTGCGCAGTCTGGAGGTATGCGTGGCGATCTGAAAACACCGTTGCTACGCCTCGATCCTCGAGCCCCCGAAGTGAGGACGCCATGATCACAATCTCCGTGTTCGGGAACTGGCGAATTCCTCCGTAGCCAGTCTTGATGTTGTACATCATCATCGAAAATGGCGTGAAATAGAACGGAATGTAATCTGATAGCGATCCGCCCGGTGCAACAGGTACATTCCGTGCAGTCCGACGCTGAATTAATTCGAGGTTCCCAATTCGCACGAAATTGGGGTCTTGCACTCCGGAATTCTTGCAATGAAGCCCATGCCTGAGGATCCACGGCACATTGTTGATGTGCGTAATCCTGAAGATCAGAGCTTTTTCGGCGGTCAAGTTGTTTGCCATGTCTCGATATGGATACAGTTTGGGCCAACTTCCCTCAAGATGTTATATGGTGGCCAGCGCCGTCGAGCACATAGCCGATTGACTGGTTCGCAAAACACTTGCCATTCGGTCTTCGCACGAACGCCAACCCTTGGCGACGGCCAGCCCCGAATGTCTGCGCCTGCTTATGGCGTTGAACCTTTTCGCACCCTTTGCAAATGTCCGGAATCCGTCTTCCCCGACAAGCAGGCGATGTCCGCCACCCTATCGAGCAACCAGCTTTTTACTCCCACCCCTCCCGCAACATCGCTTCCATATCATCCAATCCATCGACAGCAGAGCGCATCTGCGCCTCATCATCCACGCCCACTGACTCGGCAACCGCAATCTGGCTCCCAAAATCCATCTCCATCTGACGCTGTTCCTCGGTGATGACGGCTTGAACGACAGGCGCGGTCTTCTTTGGAGCGGCGTCGGCTTGGCCTGACGGTTGACCATCGCCAGCCTGGCTTGCCCTCTCCACATCGGCTTCTGTTCCCCCTGGCCCATCCAACGGCGTCATCGGCATGGCGCGCACACTCAGCGGCAGCGTGCCCTGCGGTCCCCTGTCCCCCGGCTTCGGAAACGGCAACTCGCCTGATTGCGCCGCGTGGATCGCCTTGAACAGCCGATCGTCAAAGTATTGGATCCGCTTCGCGCGGACCGGCATCTGGGCATCGATGACCATGACGATCTCGTCGAGCGGTAGCCGGCGCGCCTCATCCTCGGGCAGGAGAGAGCTTTCTTCGGTCCGGGTGGACTGGCTACGGCCTTCGAAGGGGTTCTTGCCGATGGACTGGGATCGCGTGATGACGGTCTTCGTGGTCTTGCCGACAGCCTTGCTGAGCTCCTCGACGGTTTTTTCATCGGACGGCGTCAGGTAGAGCTTCACGCCCGCATTCCCCTGCAAGGCGCGGCGGGTGTTTTCGCCATAGATTTCATCGAGGGCGGGGATGGTTTGGGTGACCACGGCCAAATGGCCGCGATAGGTCCGCAGGGTCTCGATGCTCTCGACCACGATGGGCATCTTGCCGAGGCGATTGAACTCGTCGAGCATGATCATCACGGGCCAGGGTTCATCTGGCCCGGGATCCTTCTCCTGCATGGCGGAGAGCAGGTCGGAGAAAAACAGCCGGATCAGCGGCGCGAGCGGCTTCACCATCAGCGGCTGGACCACGAGATAGACCGAAAAGGGTTTCTTGCGGATCGTGCGGAAATCAAAATCCGACACCGCTGTCGCCTCATCGATGGCCGGGTTCTGCCATTGATCGAGCCCCGATGTCATCAGGAGCGAGACGTAAGAGGTCAGCGTATCGTTGTTGGTCGAGGCCAGCCGCGTGAAGATCAGCTTGGCGGCCCTGTTGTCCACCTCGTGGCCCCGCGCGAAATATTCCTTCTGCTTGTTCCCGCCCGAGGCGGCGATGCGGTAGATCTCGCCCAAGGTCGGACGCTTGCGCTGGAAGGCCAGGAGCCCTGCTGCCACAAAGAGATCGATCCCGCCCTTGAGCAGCCCCTGCACCCGGTCATTGTCGCTTTGCAGGAAGAGCGTCGCCAGGAGCTGCAATTCCATCTGCTGGCGCGCGGGATCTTTCAACTCATAGATGCGCAGGAGCGGGTTGTAGCGATGCGTGCGCTTGCCCTCCCAATCGGTGGGGGCAAAGCGATAGACCTTGTCGCCTTGGGCTGCGCGGTGCCGGGCCGTGGCCTCGAAACACTCGCCCTTCACATCGAGCGTCACGGCGGAGCCTTGCCAGGTCAGCAGGTTCGGAATGACAAAGCCCGTGGTCTTGCCGCGGCCCGTGGGGGCCACGATCAGCGCATGGGGGAAGACCTTGGAGCAGATGTAGTTGGCGCGGGAGCCCGGCGGCCCCAGCTTGCCGAGGATGAACCCGGTACCGGGCGCTCCGAAGAAGCCATTGGCCTTCATCTCGCGCGCGGTCTGCCAATGGGTCTGGCCAAAGCGTGTCAGAGCGGACCCCGAGAGGGCGAGGCTCAGCATCAGGCCGGCGGCGGCGAAGCTGCCGATGATCAGGTGAATAAGTTGCGCGTCTTCCGGGCGGCGATCGAGGATCGCCAGATAGTTCTGCGCGATATAGGCAAAGTCGATCTCGGCTCCGAAGCCGAGATCCTGATAGGTCAGCACCGCCGAGGCGATGGTGTAGCCTATGGCTGCGGTCACCAGCGTTACCACCAGGACGCCCGTGGCGATCCGCGCTTTTCCCATGGAGGCGCTCAATGGACCTGTCCTCGCTCGGTCTCGCCATCTACATCGCCAGTGCGGTGTTTTTCGTATTCGGTGTCGGCAAGATCATCGACCACCTGGCGCAAGGCCTCCGTGTTGGCCGTCGCGGCATCGGATTGCAGATAGACCTTGGCGACATAGAGCCGGTCAAGACGGTCCTCGAGAACCTTCTCCAGCGCATCGGCATCGCCAGATGTGAGCCGGTCGAGTTGGCGAACGTCCAGCACCCGCGCGATCTCGTCGCGAAATGCGTCCCGCTCCGCCTCGGTCTCGAAGGGCGCGGACAACTCCCCCGCCCGCTCATGGTCCAGGACACGCGCAATCTCGTCTGCGAGGCGGTCGGCACGGCCAGACTGCGAAGCAGTTTCGCCGCGGGCTGCGAGCAGTGCGTCGCGCGTGCCAGACCCAAGCCCGTCGCGCATCTCGATTTCGCGGCGGACCTGATTGATGGCCTCCGTGTCCCGGATCTCGACGACGGCCGCGTAGGTCGCGCCGAGCCCGCGGGCGAGATGGGACGGCATGTCCGGATAGCGCTCCCTGAATTCATCCGTGACAGCATCTGCAACGGGCGTGCGGATGTCGCGTGCCTCCATGATCCGGTCGACCTCGCGGGTGATCTCGCTGGCGCGGGCCGCATCGGTGATAGTCTCCCTGTAGGGCTCGGACCGGTCAATCACATCGCCTGGGCGTGCGAGCAGCTCCGGGTGTGCCTCGAGATACGCGCGCTGCTCCGTCTCGATCCGGCGCTCCGCCCGTGAGACAACCTCCCAATCCCGGTCCTCGATCTGCTGCGCTGTCAGGCCCTCTGCGCGCATCTCCTGACGGATTGTCCCTTCCATCGCCCGGACCGCGCCCTCATGATAATGGAACTGCTCGCTGACCGGTTCTGCTTCCACGACGCCATCCCGGCGCAGCACGTTCTCCCTTTCCAGCAGCGTGCCGAGCGCGACATGCACGTCATTGAGAATGTCGCGGGCCTGTTCCAGATCGGCGCGGCGCTCGAGGTTCAGATCCCGCGCCTCAGCCACTTTGGAGAGATCATCTGCGATCCATTGATGCTCGAGCGCCGCATTGGAAGCCCCGGTCTCGATCCGGGCCACCACTTCCGATGTGCTGATCCCAGTACCCAGCAGAGCAGCATCGATCCGTGAGCGCAGCCGCGGCTCGGCTAGTCGCTCGAGTTGGCTCTCTTGGATGTTTGCCTCTGAGTAGACCCCGCCCACCGAGGGCGCCTCAGACAACGTACTGGAGCGCAGACCCAGAGGCTGCATGTGCTGGACCTGCGTCTGGATCTCGATGAGGCGCTTTTCCAGCACGGGACGTTCCAGGTCGGACTTCTCGGCGATCATGCTCTGCACCCGCGCGAGCTTTTCCGCATAGAGGCTTCTCAGATCCTCGAAGCTTTGATCCTCGGCCATGTACACATCTCCTGTTCGGTCCACCTGCCCGCCACGCGCCAGCACCTCGCCCGCGCGGAAGAGTGCCGCCGCAATATCCTCGCGGGCCTCCCGGGAAGCTTCTGCAGCAAGCGAGTGATAGACGGTTCTGGTATTGGCGATCTCCGCCAGCGTCCGCGTCAGGTCGGTGCCCACGCGTTCGCGCTCGCGGGGCGCGCGCCCCTCTTTTTTCGCCGCATAGACCTCGCTGGTCCGGGCGGGGTAATGCACGACACCGCGATCCACCCGGCGCGTGGCTTCCAGCCGCACGCCATACTTCTCCGCCTCCTCGACCATGGCGAGGCGGAAGTCGTCATAGTTGAAGCGGTGGTTGCGCCCGAGGAAGAAGAACTCCCCTTCCTGCGAGCGGCGGTTCAGCACCAAATGCGCATGGGGGTGATCGCGGTCCTCATGCACCGCGATGATGTAGTCGAAATGCCCCTCGTCGGTCTGGAAGAACCGCTCGGCCACATCCGTCGCGATGTCGCGCACATCCTCGCCGCGGGTGCCAATGGGGAAGGACATGAGCATGTGGGTGGTCTGGCCAAGCTTGGGCTTGAAGCCCGCATCCCACCGCTTGGCAAAGCGCTCGGTGAGGTCCTTGATGTCCTTCGCCTCGAGCTTCGTCTTGCCATCGAGGAACCCGCTACTGTCCACGATATGGGTGGACTTGGTGGTGAGGTAATCAAGCTGGTTCATCAGCTGCGATTTGGTATGCGTCCCCCCGCCCCGGATCGCCTTGAAGACCGCTGGCCGATGCCCAGCTGCCGCGCGCACAAGCTGGCTCTGCTTGGCCACGTGCAGCCCCTGCATCGAACCCCGGATGCGGCTCCAGCCGTCCCGGAAGACCTCACCCGTGACGGCATCGACCGCATCATTCAGCCGCATGAGCAAACTCCCTCAGCGCGGCCGTGGCCTCGAGCTGCATCGCATCCCGACGGCGGCGCAGGAGCAGGTCGATCTCGTCGGCGGAATCGAGGATGAACCGCGCCAGCCCGCGCATCTGCGCAAGGCGCAATTCGGAAAATTCGGCACGGGTATCACCATCGGCCCCATGCCCCATCTGGTTGGCCCGCGTCATCTGCTTGGCGATCTGCGCGACGCCATTGCCGACCTCGTGCAGAGAGGCACGGTAGCGCGCCATCTCTACCGCGACCTGCGCGTCCGGAACGAACACCCCGCCTGCCGCCTGAATGAGCCGCCGCAACCCCTCGGCCCGGCTCTCGATCCCGGCCTTCGCCAGCACCTCGTCGAACGCCGCCAACTCCGCAGCCGTGACCTTCACACTGACTGCTGAGACCGGGATCGCGGCATCGGCCTGGCGCTCGGCATCGGCTTTCAAGACGTAGCGCACAGCCCGTGCCGTCACCCTGAACTGCGTCGCCAGGTTAGAGGTCGACACACCCTCCGCGGCCTCGCGGACGATCTGCATCTTCTCGATCTCTGTCAGGCGTTTCGTTCGGGACATGCGGAAGAAAGACCCCCTATTTCCTGCCACCTTCCACCAAGGCTGTCACCACATTACGATAATATACCAATCTGTCAATTATATACTTACGTCGCATTCGGTCTCAGGCAGCCTTGGTGTCCGCTTCCCCCGCGGCCCGCAGGGACGCGGCTCTGCCGCCCTCACCACCGGGCGACCCACCTGTCCAATGGGTCCCCTTCCCCAGCACCACCCGAGGGTCTGGCCGAACACGCATGTGTTCGGACGGAACCGCGGGCGGGCGCAAACCCCACCGACAGGGCGGACAGGCAGGGTCAAGGAGGGCCAGATTTGGCTTGCCAAATCTCTGCCGCAAAAACCGGGAGGCCCTGGCCGATAGGTTTTTGTGGATGGCCCCCTTGAGGCTGACTGGCCGATCTGTCGCGGCCTGATCATTCCGGGCGGCGATAGTCCTTTGAGCGCGAGGATACCGACACCAAGAGGAAGTCGCTGTGGGCGTTCACACGCGCCGGTGACGGCATCCCTGGAACAGGGATCGGGCCACCCCAAGATCGTCCTGGGGCGGCCCATCCTCTTGAGAGGATTCAGTCCTGGGGATCCTTTGCGCTCGGCGGGAACATCACCAGCTCCGAGACCGCGACCGGGAAGTCGAGCTTGAGGCTGAAGAACTCCGAGCCATCCCCGTTGCGGGTGTTGCGGAACATCGCACCCACGCGCTGAAAACGGGTGCGCTCCTGGCCATCGGTATCGGTGAACTTGACGGGGACGGTGGCGACGTAGTGGTTGGTCATTAGGGTTACTCCTTGTTGCGATGGGGATCTGCCAGCACGGGGGCAAGAGGCCCGGTCGCAAACGCAAATGCGGAGGGTCCGCAGCTCCGCCGTGGAAGCCGTATTTATGCTTGCCGGAGCGCAAGCGCAGGGCACGATTGGGCCGACCCCGTGCGATCCACATCTATGAGCAAAAAGGAGTGATCCGGATGACCCTTGCCATCACGCAGCCGCCACCATCCGCGTCCCGCCGAGCCTGGCCGGGGTGCTGACGGAGCCCGCCGGCGTAGATGCAATGTTCCGAAACACGCCCCGAGGAACCTGCAGGTCTTCAGCCTTAAGTGGGACGTCTCGACCCCTCGCGTCTTGTCCCGCTGACGATGTGCGAGTGCGCACCATCCCCAGCCCGTACCGATGCGGATGGGCCGAACTCTGACGGGCTGGGTAGAGGGATAACGGTGCTGGGCGCCGTGAGCTGCCGATCAAGTGTGACCGATCGCATGCGCCATGAGACATGACGAAAGGGCCGCGCCAAGCGCGACCCCCTCTCTTCACTCCTGCGACGCCGTCTTCGCCGGGTCAGCAACCCGCATGACCGTCAGGCCTTTCGCTTCCGCCTTCTGCCCGAGGTTCAGCGCGACCCCGTTGCCGCCGAAGAGGACAACCCCCGTCGCCGCGAACTTGTCGTCCAGCATCTCATCGTTGCACTTGAACGGTGCCGCCCGCCCGTGCGCGGACCAGCGCGGATCGAAGCGCGCCTGCGCGACCCCGCGGGCGCGCGCCCACCGGGCGGCGATCATCTCGGCTCCGTGTTTGCCACCTTTGTGGCAGAGGAAGATCTCCTGGTTGCGGTTCTGCTTGATGCGTTCGCGAACCTTGTCGAGCGTGTTGAAGATCACATCGACATCGGTCCAGTCGGTGGCGCCTGAGACGATCAGGGGCACCCCCTCGACTTTCGATTTCGCGGCAGTCTCGCGGTCGTGCTGCTCGAGGAGCTGCCGCGCCTCGAAGACAGCACCTGTCTCTTGCGCCCGGACGCTTGCGCGCGAGCCTGCCGCCGGGATGAAGGCGTGACCCGTCTCGATCTCGTAGCATTCCGCCGCCGCCTCGCTCATCACCTCGATGGCGCTGACAATCTCGCGCAGGTGCAGAAAGCGCGCCTGCGCCTCTTCGAGTGCGGTCTCGGCGATCTCCGACCCGTCGTGGGATTTTGCCAGCGCGCCGATCTTGTCGGCGGTGCGGTCGACCTCCTTGCCGAGCGCCACCTTGCGGCGCTGCAGGATCGTGGCGAGCCCGTGCGCCAGCGGTTCGATTTCCGCTTCGAGCCCGGTCCCGCGCAACTGACCAAGCAGAGCCTCGAAGCTCTCGCGGATGATGCGGTCGGTCAGGACGTGATCCTCCGGGATCGGCAGCTGCGCGTCCTTCTCGGTCAGTCCGAAAAGCTCGATGGTCTCGTAGGTGTTTGCAGTGTCGTAAGCCATGTCTGGTCTCCAGTATTCGGTTGTGGAGCCACCACATGAGTGTGGGGGCATGGCCGAATGCCTGGTTTCCAAATCTGCCCGGGTCAGGGACGGCGCAGCCGCCGGCTTGCCGGGCGCGAAAGTTTTCCGCGTGCAGCAACTGACACATGCGCGCCCTCACGCACGGGACCGCCCCAAGCCACAGGCCCCGTCCTCGCCGAAAAGTTTTGCGATCCTTGACGCGGGCTGATTTGGGGGCCATCCGGAGGATATGCTTCCGCACTCATGTGTGTGTGTTTTGACGGTAGGTTTGCCCGACACGAGCAGGCAAACGGCCCGACCGGACGCGGGAGACGGATGAAGCGGCGGGATCGTTTTGCTCCGCAAAACAGACCAGAGCGCAATCCGGCGGAGCGGCCAGGGAGGGACGTGCTCGCGAGGCGGGCAAACCGGGATGCCGGGTGCGACGCCGCGGTGAGGCCGCATGGCCGAATGCGCGACGGACCGAAGGGCCGTTCTCCCCTGCGACACGCGAAGCCGAGCTGGGGAGGCCGCAAGGCTAGATCAAAGAAAAACTTGGTAACGTTTGTCTTTCACCGGAGTGTGAGAACATATTAGTATCGCGCGATGCGCCTATTGATTTCCCTTATGGGAAGTCTGCATCTCGGATGATCACGAACCGCTTCGAGACCCGACTTGAGGAGGGCGGTCGAACAAATCTCGTGACGTTCCATCTCATCGAAGACCCACAGGACGCCGTGCATCGCGATTTCTTGGTGCTCTGCCTCAACCCTGAGCGCACCGTCTCCCGTTAGTAGAACCCAATCCCTTCCCGCCGCCAGACAAAACGCAAAGACATCTGGAGTCGATAGCATTGCTTTCGCCCGCTTCAGCTCAGTCGCGCGTGTGGTTTCTTCTGGAGTGAGCTCTTCCACTCTCAGACCCAGATCGATCAGATCAGGACCCATCCAGTCGAGGAGTTCCGCTTCATAAAGAATATCTGGGACAACAAAATCATAGGGGAGATCAAAGAGCCTCGCCGTCAGCGAGGCTCTTTCAATGTCGATCAGGACGGAGGTATCAGAAACAAGAACTTGCACATGGGCACTATGCCATGTGGTCCAACCGTTCTTCCAGTTCTTTTACTCGTATTTCGAGAAGCTCAGCCGCGCGAGACAATCCAATCAATCCCTCGGAGAGGGCACGAAAACACAACCTCTGAAAGCGGTTCGGTTCTTCTCGCTCCCAGGGAATGGAATTTGGCTCCTCGAACGGCTCATCCCGCCAACCACGTTGCTTATAGACCTTGAACAGGCGCACAAAGGTTGCCTGATTGATGATCTCCAAATCTTTGCACCGATACGTAAGAGCTTGAATGCTAACGCCAAACCGGTCCTTCAGACTAATGAGTTCTCCGATGCTTATGTCCGTTCTGCGGGCACCAATTTCCTGCCGAAGCACTTCCGCCGGGACAAGGAACGCACCAGCAAATCGATTTGCGGCGCGTTCGGAATCGCACCCTTCTGCGACTTTGAGCACCATGTGGCCCAGTTCGTGAGCTAAACTGAAGCGTTTCCGCTCAGACCAGGTGTTCTTCTTAATCATGATCACGCGCGCGGAATGCTGTTCTTTTCGACGCACTTTCGCCGCAAGCCCGTCAATCCGATCAACGTCCAAAGACAGCACTTTAATCCCATGCTCCTCGAGGAGTTCCGCAAGCATCGGAACTGGATCGTGACCCAGCTGCCATGAGGCACGCATGTTGCGAGCCGCGTCCTCTGCATCACGAACATCGGCTACCCAGTAAGGCGCTTCGTGCGGAGCATCCCATTCCTGGCTCGAAAGATTCAGCAAGCTTTCGATGGCGAGGTACTTTTCAACCATATTGAGCGTCTTGGCTTCGATCGTCGCGATCTCCTTGGCTGACGAGCTGGCTGACTTGCGAAACTCCACGCCCTCCAACTCAAGCTCGTCATCGCTCAGCAGGAAATCCACAGAGACGCCGAGTGCTCGGGCAAGACTTAGCAGCACGCCCGATCCGGGCATGTCTTCATTGCGCTCGTACTTGCCTATGGCTTGAGCGGACACCTTGTTCTCCATGGCATCGGAAAGTGCACGGAGCGAGAGGCCAGATGCCGCTCGGGCTCCTTTGAGTCGCTTGCCAATCATATCGTCCTCCCAGTGGGTGGTTTACATTACACCCAAATAATTGATATTTTGTAAACTACAACGCTTGAAAGCGTGGATTTTTGCCCCTAACTTGTAGCAGGAAGCCGAAGTAAAGGCAAATTTGTAAACCGCCGCACCGGCCTAAGAGGCGCTGAACCGGCAAAAACGCGAGGCTTCAATGGGCATCTCTGAAGACTTCAAGACCTTTCTCGATAACATCAAGATCGATAATGCCGCGACGATTGCCTTGCGATACGGCGAAGTCACTGCTTCCCTTAACAAGGAGTTTCGCGACACAGAGTCAAAAACGGCCAACAGCCTTCAAGTTGGCTCCTATGGCCGTTGGACGGCGATCAAGGGCATTTCCGACTTGGACATGATCTACATCATGCCTGCCGGGAAGTGGGATAGCTACAAAGATGGGGGCCAGTATCGGCTTCTTCACGATGCCAAGGCTGCGATCAAGCGGCGATACCCTTCGACGACCGTCAAGGTGGATCGTTTGGTTGTTCGGGTGCTTTACAACGACTTCCACATCGAAGTGATGCCGGCCTTCAAGCTAGCTGATGGGAGCTACAAGTACCCTGACACCGCAAACGGTGGGTCGTGGAAGAATACCAAGCCGCAGGCTGAACTCGATGAAATGAGAGAAGCCAATCAGCGCAAGAACCGTAACCTTCGCCGCTTGTGCAAGATGGCGCGCGCCTGGAAGAACAAGCACGGCGTCGCCATGGGCGGCCTTCTGATCGACACTCTCGCCTACAACTTCCTAGAGTCTACCGACGAATACGATACCAAGAGCTTCCACTACTACGACTACATGTGCCGAGATTTCTTCGAATTCCTAGCTGATCAGCCCAAGCAATCCGAGTATGCAGCGCTTGGCAGTCGCCAACGCGTCCGCGTTAAGAAGCGGTTCGAGCGGAAGGCGAAGAAGGCATACGATTTATGTCTGAAAGCCATCGATGCGAGCGGAAAGAAGAACGAGCGCCAAAAATGGCGGGATGTGTTCGGGAACGCCTACCCAGCACCGGCAAAGAGCGCAGCGGGAGAGGCTGCCGCATTCGCGCATGTCTTCAAGAACACTGAGCAGTTTGTCGAAGACAGATTTCCGGTCGATATTCGATACCATCTTCGTATCAACTGCGAAGTGACGCAGGATGGATTCCGTCCGGGAATGCTTCGGGACCTATTGGAGCGGCATGGCGTTCTGCTGCCGAAAAAGAGCCTTCGATTCTTCATCGCGGATGCAACCGATCTTCCCGATGATACCGAGTTGTTTTGGAAGGTCTTGAACCGTGGCGAAGAAGCCGAGCGTCGAGACGTGATCCGGGGACAGATTGTGCGCGACGAAGGTCGCGGTGAGCGCCGAGAGACCACAAGCTTCCGCGGAGATCACCTCGTAGAATGCTACGCGGTCAGCCGAGGCGTGGTCGTTGCGCGTGACAACATCCACGTCCCGATTCGTGTGAGAGATGCCGAGGATGAAGACTATGCCGCCTGATTACGATATCGCGTTCGAGGATCAGGTCCGTGAATGCTTCGGACGGGTGGTCTATACCCACAAAACCCACGAACGTATGGCCGATCGCTCTGCCGATACACTTCGCAGGTACAAGATTGTGCAAATCACTCTGTCAGCACTGACGAGTGCAGGGGCGATCGGAGTCGTGGTGGGAGAAGAATTATGGGTCGAGGTCGCGACTGTCGGCATTTCATTTATGACGCTATTTGTGGCGGCCTATCTGAAGAACTTCGACCCCGGTGCTATCGCCCAAAAACATCGTGACGCAGCCGCGAAGCTCTGGAACGTCCGAGAATGCTACCTCTCACTGCTAACCGATCTGTCGAGACTGCCATATGAAGCCGCAGTTGAGCGTCGCGACGAACTACAGGCCATGCTTGCAGCCCTCTATGAAGGAGCCCCTCAGACTGACGGAAAAGCCTACAAGGAGGCCCAAAGACGGCTGAAGGAGATGGAAGACATGACCTTCACGGATGACGAGATAGACTGCTTTCTTCCGCTCTCGCTAAAGCGATCCGGCGGACGGCCTAAGCAGAAAGAAGTCAATCAGACTGAAGGAAAAAGGTAAATAATGGCAAAGAATATCTGTATTTTTTCCGATGGGACCGGGCAAATGGGCGGGTCTAGGCCAGACCAACGCCTTTCGAACGTCTACAAGATGTATCGCGCCATGCGTCCCGGCCCAGACTCACCAATTAACCCAAAGGATCAAGTCGCCTTTTACGATCCTGGGCTGGGTACGGGCGAAAGCGGGGGGCTCTTTGGCCGCGTCAAACCTATCCTCGAAAGTGGAGTCGGCACCGGCATCGATCACAATATCATCGATTGCTATGAACAAATCATCGCCCATTATGAGCCGGGCGACCGCGTGCTGTTGTTCGGCTTCTCGCGCGGGGCTTACACGGTCAGGGCACTGGCGAATGTCATGAACCTTTGCGGTATCCCAACAGAAATGCCCGATGGCAAACCCGTTCCGCGCCACGGGCCCGGTTTACGTAAGATCGCCAAGGATGCAGTGAAGTTTGTCTATAACCACGGTGCCGGAAAGCCTCGAGGGCAGAACCCTTACTTCAAGCACCGCGAAGAGCTAGGTCGCAGGTTTCGCCAGAAGTATTCAAGTGCCCCGCAGGAGGGCGATGAAAACCAAGGCAACGTCCAGCCGACCTTCATCGGGGTTTTCGATACGGTGGCGTCGCTGCGGACAGCAGTCGTGCGCACTTTGGTCTGGGGCAGTACCTTTGCAATCGGTGCCGCCTTCGTCGCCGGTCTTGTGCTAGGGTGGTCATTGCTTCTGGTCATTCCTCTTGGCGTCCTGCTCGGCGCGCTTATTTGGCAGCTGGGCTCTCTATTACTCGATAATTTCAAGTATTTCTCTGATGATCCTGATCGCAAACTGAAGATTTGGCGCCCGACAGACTGGCCGCAGATTCTGAAGACAGGACATTTCGCCGCTTGGAACAAGCGCAACTACGACATGTGGCTGGATCCCGACGTTAACCACGCCCGCCACGCAATGGCGATCGACGAAGACCGCGCAGACTTCCCGCGAGTCGGATGGGCGTCCCAAAAAGCCGCGATTGAGACCAAAGATCGAGAACCGGCTTGGCTCAAGCAGATCTGGTTTCCGGGTTGTCACAGCGACATCGGTGGCAGCTACCCCGAGGCCGAATCCCGTCTCAGTGATATCGCCCTAGACTGGATGGTGGATGAGTTGAGGGAGTGTGTGCCTTCAATCAAAATCAACGAGAATTATCTCAACCGCGCTCCTGACCCCTTGGGCCTGCAGCATCGCGAGGACGCGATCGTGAGATTAGGACCAATCAGCATCCCATGGAAAAAAGGAACCCGAGAAGTTGGCGATGATTTCCCTCTCCACCCATCTGTACAAGAACGCATGCAGGCGGCCGCGGTCGCTCAATTCGGAGAGGTCAAGCCATATCGACCGCAACAGCTGAGCAAGCGATGCGATCTGAGGCGTTTCTATGAGACGTAACAGCGTCTTCGGGTCTTTTTCGAAACAACTTTCTCTCCGCAGAGATGTGCGAGTTCACTTGCATCGATACCTAACGACCACAGCGATTGTTTCATTTGCCAAGTTGCAGCGTAGCATCCTGAAATTGATGTCGATCTCAACCTTTGGCAGAATATGGATGGCCTAGTCACAAGAATCGTGAGATATGTTTCGCCGCAAAACCGAGACAAGAAAAAGGGGAACCGTGGTCCCACGGCTCCCCTTTGGGCTCAGATCGTCTCCCCCTCGCTCGCCGATTAGGCGACCAAGGAGAGCCCCACGCCCGCGTCCTGCGCTTGATCGCCGCTGTCGATGAACGGGATGATCGAGAAGGTCTGCCCGCCGCGCTGCTCTTCGTTCTGCACGGCGTTGACACGCAGATCGCCATCGGGCGTGTTGATCAGCAGCGACAGGTAGTCATTGCCCGTGCGGCTGCTTTTCGCCATCCAGGCCGAGCCGACGCGGATCGGTGTGCCCCGGGGCGAGCTGACCTCGATCCGGTAATCGGGGTGGGTCTCCTCGGATTTATAGCTGTTCTCGATCAGCATGAACTCCAGATCGAACATCATGTTGGCGATGTAGCCGGTGAAGGCGTTGTCGGCGTCCATAGCGGTCAGCTCGCCCGAGATCGAGCCGGATTTCATCAGGCCGTTCGAGACCAGCGGGATAATCTCGAATTCGCCGCTCTGGGCCGTGCGCGCTTCCTTCGTCTGCACCGCGTTGACCCGGAACGGGCCCAAGCCAACATCGATCTGCATCGAGATGTAGGGGTTGCCGCTGGTATTGCCGATCTCGTTCCAGGCCGTGCCGATGCGCACCTTGCGGCCTGTTTTGTTGACTGCCGTTACGTCAAAATCCGGGCTGCGTTCGGACATCTTGGCCCGCGCCTCCAACTGGATGGCGATGTCAAAGCGCGCCCCGTGGATCATGCCGGTGTACTCGGCGGCTGCGGTCTCGACATTGCGGGTGAGGGTTCCTGCGAACATGGGATGGTTCCTTTTGGATTGGCCGGTGTCTGACGTCCTTGCCAGCGCATCCGGGATTGCTTTCTCGACCCCTTGAGGGATCACAAATCAGAAAGCCTGCTTTCCTTTTTGCCCTGCCCTCGGGTCAGCGCTGCCGTCCCAATGGGGATGCCCCCGCGCCTCCGGGTGCTACGCCCCTCCCCTGCCCGTCTGGTCTTGATTGGCTGCCCGGATTTTCCGCGCCGTCCTCCGATCGCGCGATGAAGAACTCCGCCTCTTTTCCGTTCAACCGGTGCCCGCCCTGGTCGGTCAGGCCGATGCAGCTACCATTCGGCACATAGGTGATCAGGTACTGACCGAGCCTGTCCTTGTGGACAATGTAGCCGGTATTGGCCCAATGCACGGTCTGCCCGGCATCGACGGCGGCCTTGATTTCATCGAGAGTCATGCGAACCTCCTTACGAAGAATGGTGGGTAAACGACGCAAGAAGCCCGATCTTCCAACCGGGCTTCTGTGCGGCATTCATTTGGCGAAGAGCCGGGAGCTGTCAGGCGGTTTGCGTGGCTGGCCTTGCGCGCGCTGCCATCCAATCCTTCAGGCCAAGGACCGTTCTGCCGGCGGCGACTTCGGAGGCCCAGGCGGCCCTTGGGTCGCCGCAGGGCTCATCGCCGGGATGCCGGTCGATATGGCCATTGGCCATCCATGGCTCAGGCTGGATCCGACGCAGCCAGTCCGCCATACTCGGGATACGGCCCTGACAGTCTTCGCGGACATGCTGCTCGCCGATCCAGCGCACGGGTATGTCCCGACCCGCGCTATTGGTCAGGGTCAGACCGAAGACACGTTCGGCCTCGAACAGGCCTTGGGCATGGTGACGCAAGGCCCGGTGCGTGAAAAGCGCGAGGTGCTCTTTCGAGGCATCGAACCAGTCATGTATGGACTGATAGTCAGACGGCACTCCGCCGAATTTCCAGGCAGAGCTTTCAGCATGATGAAGCGGGTGGGCCATCTCACAGCCCCTCGTCATAGCTGTGCGAGCATTCGACATAGCGGTCGGCATGATCGAGGGTGATGCTGTCTAGTGCTATGTCCCAGGTCAGCGTGCCGTAGCCGCCCTCGTTGTTTTCGAACCCCGGGTGATGGTGATAGGCGAGCGACCAAGCGAAGTCGCCAACCCCTGTCGCAAGCGGCTCCGGTAGTTTGACCTCAGCGGGCTGCACCGTGACATCCTCGACATTGCCAGAGTCGCCATAGCCTTCGTATTCAGCGGTGACCTCGCTGACGCCAAGCGCGCGTAGTTGCGCAAGCAGCTCCGCTCGGGATGCCTTTAGGGTGGTTTCGCGCCCTGCGCGCCACTGAGCCGCCATTGCGGCATAGTCGATCTGGGGATTGGTCATGGGTCTGTCCTCTTGTCAGAAGTTGGGGGGCCAGGCGTCGCATTGGTCAGCGCGCGCCCGGAAAGCGCAGACCGGCCAAACCCCGATCCGCGACGCCCGACCCAAAGCCCGCTTTGGCTTTTCAGGCGGCTTGGTCTGCCGTGATGGCAGGCCTCTGCCCCACGATCAGGGCCAGAATGCTTCCCGTGTCGATCCCGTCCCCATGCGGCAGGAAAACCCGCAGCTGGAAAGCGATGATCTCGGTGAAGCAGCCGAGGGCCTTGAGACCCTCAATCATGCCCCGATCCGCACCAGAGAGCTCGAGGCGCATCTCGCCTTCGACCCGGCGACGGGTCAGCGTCAGACCCCGGCCCAGATCGACCGGCGCGGTGGTGCCGAGGGCGGCAGTCAGTATCTCTTGCGGCGTTTGCGGGTTGGAGACAAGGAAGCGGGCGCGGAGCGCGGCCGCCTCTTCTTCGCTCAACGTGCGCCCGATCATCGCGGTCGCCCCGTCGGGCGTGACCCGGTAGATGCGCTCATTGGTGGCCGGAATGTCCTTCCAGATCGGCAACAGCAGCCCGGTCAGCAGGTAGAGCTTGGTCGTGGTGGTTTTTGGCAGGGACGCAGCCTCGGCATCCCAAAGCCCTTCAAACTCGGACCTGCCGATCTCTTCCCAGGCCGAGGACTCGAACCGTGCTTCCTCGAGATAGCTCGACCCGTTTGGCCGCACCGCCTTGCGCATCAGCGTCACGATATCCTCGTCATACATCTGCATGGCGCGCGCCGAGATGAGCGCCGCACGTCGCGAAGCACGGTTGACCATCGTGGTCTTATCCGGATTGCGCGATATGGCCTTTTCGGCCCCAAGGACGTGGACCGGGTCGGTCACCTCCAGCCCGATGATCCGCGTCACGGCGCCGGATTTCGGGCAGGTCCAGAGATCTTCCGTGGAGACCTGTTCTATCTTGTCGCCGCGTAGGGTTTCGACGCCGAGATCGAGCGTGCCCGCCGCGCGCGCCCGTTCGGTCTGATCAGCGATCCGGCGCATAAACTCGGCAAAGAGTGCGTTCTGCATGTGGATGGGCAGCGCCAGCACCCGGTTCAGAAACCGCTGGATCGGGGGAAGCTCCTCAAGGAGCACCCCGTCCTTGTCGATCAGCCGCAGGGCCGTCCAGTCGGTGAAGCTCTCATAGCTCATCGCCTCTGCGCGCCCGGCGGCAAGATCGGCGAAATACCCGCGCAGCGCCGCCCGTGCGATTGGGCTTTCGAGATTGTCCTCCTCGCGGAACATGCCCTGCGAGCCGGTCTCGCGCTGGCCCTTCGTCAAGGCCCCCAGCTGGTCGAGGCGTTTGGCAATCGTCGAGGTGAAGCGCTTCTCGCCATGCACATCGGAGGTGCAGACCCGGAAGAAGGGCGCTGACACTTGAGCCGAGCGATGCGTGCGACCAAGCCCCTGGATGGCCGCATCGGCGCGCCAGCCGGGCTCCAGAAGGTAGTGTCGGCGTCGTTTCTGGTTCTTTGCTGTCTGCGCCGCGTGATAGGACCGGCCTGTCCCGCCCGCATCGGAGAAGATCAGGATGTCCTTCTCGCCGTCCATGAAGGCTTGGGTCTCGGAGGAATTTCTGCTGGCGCTGCGCTTTTCGATGAAGAGATGACCATCCTCGGCCTTCAAAGGGCGGATGGACCGGCCCGTGACCTCTGCGACGGCCTCGTCGCCAAAGGCCCAGAGGATCTGGTCGAGCGCCGAGGGGATCGGCGCCAGCGTCATCAACTCCATCATGGCCGCATCGCGCAGGGCGAGCGCCTCGCGCGAGACAACGAGCGCCCCGGTCTCATCCCGCAAAGGTTCCGCCGCCATGTTGCCGTCAATCTCGACCAGCTTTTGCGCATGGATCGGGAAGGCCTGTTCGAGGTATCCCAGGACGTAGTCGCGCGGCGTTAACGCGCCCTCGACCAGCTCGTCCTCCGGGTCCATCGTCTCAAGCCGACGTTTCAGCAGGCTCTCGCCCGTCGAGACCACCTGGATGACGCAAGCCTTGCCCGCCGCCAGATCGTCCTCGATGGCGCGGATAATGCTTGGAGCCTTCATGCCCATCAGGAGATGGTTGAAGAAGCGCTGTTTCGTGCTCTCGA
>Ga0208018_100197_pt1 | contig 20201 bp, 28 predicted proteins | sample 31_taG_FD_184105 | JGI IMG/M metagenome (GOLD analysis project Ga0208018, IMG submission 184105) | Marine viral communities from the Gulf of Mexico - 31_GoM_OMZ_CsCl metaG (SPAdes) (version 2) | ecosystem: Environmental > Aquatic > Marine > Oceanic | place: Gulf of Mexico | collected 2015-07-12 | reverse complement strand
CAGGCGTGATGGTGATAAGTTCATCGGTAAAGTTATAAAGTTGTCCAGGAATTTGACGCATATCTTTATCTGGTGAACAGACAATATGCCCTGGCTCATTAGTAGCGTAGATACCTATAGCATCATCTGCTTCTAATGTTTCCATAACTATAACTTGGTACTCTTCTTTAAGCTTATTAATTACTCTTTTATATCCGCAGGGTTTTTTTCTATTACGATGTCCTTTATACGATGGATCCAGTAGTTTACGAAAGTTGCTGGAATCAGAAAAGAACAAAATAGAATTATCAAACTCTCCAAGGTCATGGGCTATGTTGTAAAGTTCTCGTTCGGTATTACGGTAAGCGTCAGAAAATTTACTAGCAACAACAATAATGTCATCACCAAAGTCAATTTCAGTTTCTGCAGCTGCACAGCTTTTGTAAACAATGTAGTCTGCATCAATTAGTAGACTCATTTACCTTGACCTCGATAAGCTTTTTTGCCTTTCTTTGGTTTGCTGTGACGACCGTTACCTTGAGTGGATTTTTTAGAAGTGAAAGGGTCTTTACGTTTGAGACCCATCAAGGATTTGCTTCGCATGGTGGTTGGTGGATTTAGTGAGTTTCTGCCCAGTTTGAGCCTTGGGTGGCTTCAGCATCGATGCGGATTCGGAGATTGTAATATTCTCCAGCCGCTGTAGCTCCGTGTACCAAGGATGTACGTAAGTCGCTGACATGATCAGGGTGGCATTCAAATTGAAGTTCGTCGTGGACAAAAGCAAGCTGGTGGCTGTTTATACCACAAAGCCTGTTAGTTTCATCAACTAGGACCATCCACCGCTTAGCGATGACGCCTGCCGATGATTGTAGCAGCATGTTTAGAGCTTTGTGTGGACTGTTTACAGTGATCTTTCGACCATCTATAGATTTGACCCAACCCCTTTGAGCAGCTTCTTTAACTGCGTCAAGGAGCTTCCCAAGACCTGGGATAGCTTTGACGTAAGCATCCCGGATTTCTTTGCCCTTTGACTTAGCTCTTTGCAAAGTAAGATGTTCGTCAAATGATAACCCGATCTTTTGGTCGCCAGCTCCGTATAGGAAAGCGTACGTGACAGTTTTAACTTGTTTACGAGTGATTCCAATCGCATCAGCATTTACCTGGTGAATGTCATCTTCAAGTAAAAGTTTGGCATAACGTCCTTCATCATACCTTGCTAGGTAGTGAGCGAGCATCCTAAGTTCGATTCCAGATAAGTCAGCACCAACCATTGTAAGACCTTTTGAAGGAATGAACAGTTGTCGGAATCTTTCATCAGAAGGGACTTGGGCAAGGTTTGGTTTACGATGGGCGCAACGATGAGTAATGGTTGCAACACTACAGTGATGGTGAATGCGACCTTTCTTCTCTAGCTTCAACCAGGCATTTACACCCGCCGTAAGCATCCCAAGTGATTTCGTCAGGGTCAAGCATTTGGAGAACATCATCGAAATCTCTGTACCAATCTCGGTCAGGATCGTTTCGTCCACCATAGGCTTCCCAGTAGCCGTCATCTGGGTAGGTTTCCATTTGTAAAATTGAGTAAGGATCCATGCAATGTGATCGCGTGAAGTAGGGTTTAACTCTTTAATTCGTGTGAACTTACATCCTTCGACGTATCCAAGGGTACTGTTAGTTCTTTTAGGAGTTTTTTCCTCGCTTTTGACGAAAGGATGCCTGTCTCGTAATATTTTAGAAGTCTCTTCCAATTCTTTTTGGAGAGACGATGCAAGCTCCCATGCAAGAGCTTCATTAAATGCCCATCCATGTTCCTCTTGCTGTTGAAGTAGTTGAGCGACTTGGTGTTCTAAAATTACCCAGTCAGGTAACGGTGGAAGTGATGCCATAATTTGACAGTAACTTGAACATCTTGAACCATGTAGTCTTGCATCTCTTGTGACCAATCAGACCAGTCGGTAGTCTTACCAAACGAGCCTTTGTAGCACTTGAGACGGTAGCCATAAGCTTCAAGAGAGTGACGACCATATAGTTGAAGGGGCATTTGATCCCACTTCCTCTTTTGATCTACCTCAAGTATGTTAGCATGATAAAGGCGGCTAAGCAGCAAAGTGTCCACCACACCATAAGATCGGTCAAACCAAGGGTAAAACTTCCTGATAACAGGACAATCATAGCCAATAATGTTGTGACCAATAATGGTGTCCGCATCTTCCAGCATTTCAATGCCTTGAACGATTGGTGCCTCCGCTGGTTTGTCACCAACTCTGCTAAACGATTGATCGTTGAAGACATACGTCTTACCTTCATCAAGATCATGAATTGCCAAACAGTGGATTTGGGTAACATCATTGAGTAAACCGTTAGTTTCTAAATCAAAAACTAAATTCATACATCATTCCAATGACGAACAACCCCCGCACAAATAAAAATATTTGTAATTAAAACAAGACCATCAATTAGAATAAGCTTAGCGACCATTCCAGCGGTAGGTCTTGTCTTTGAATTGAGCTTTTTCAATTGCTTCAGATGTAGGAGGATTGGGTCGCTTCAAGTAGGCGTAAGGGTCGTTGTTTACATCAATGTAGAGAGGGTAACCATCAGGTGCCATACGGCGATAACTAACCTCACCAGTAGATAACTGTAAAACCTTGCTATAACCACTCAATATTGCTTGCTGATGTGGAGATTCAAAAGTCTGTGGTTGCGTCGAACTCTGGTTGGAATTGTGTTTCATTGAATTTACAGGTAGATAAGTCATAGCTTAGTTCACAGGCGACGCCAGTTTCCCCGCTATAGCGATTCTTGAGGACTCTAACAGTTGTATTAGACTGTTCGCCTCCACCTTGCTGATCTCGTTCGAGTGCGATAACTCCATCAGAAAGTTGTGCAATTGCAGCAGATCCTCGCAGTTGTCCCAGTGTAACGCGGGCGCCTTCTTCATGGTTTTTGTCCTGTTGTGTACGACGTAAGTGTGATACAAGGAACAGAGCTACACCAGTACGTTCAACAAGAGAACGCAAACGTGTCATTGTCTGGTCAATAATTCTGCGCTCATCACCGTCTAGACCACTAAGAAGGATGGAAAGGTGATCTAAAAATATAATCCTGCAGTCGAGTCCAGTAGCCAGGTATTCGATTCGGTTGTAAATGATGTCAGGATCAAAGCTCCCAAAACCATCAAAAAGAAAAAGGTTCCAGTCAGCAAGAGTCGCTTGATAAGCGTCACGGAGGGTAGATCGTTCATGTTCACCAAGATGAAAAGGTTTGCCTAAGGCAGAAGACATCAGACCGAGAGCAGTGCGTCGGTTCGATTCTTCAAGAGCAAGATAACCGACCCGTTCTCCTTTTTGTAAAAGTGAAGTTGCAAGCTCCCTGCAGAATGAGGACTTTCCAACACCAGAGCCTGCAGTGATCGTGACAAGCTCTCCATACCTGATTCCATGCAATAGTCGCTGTAGTCCGTCAAAGGGGTAGTCATGATCGTTTGGTGGATTTGGTGTGGTTACTGTTTCTAGAAGCGATTTGCCGTCGATGATCCCATCTGGACGGTAAAACTGTGCGTCCCGTATAGCGCGACGAATCGCTTCAGAGTCATTGGCAGACAAGGCGTCTGACGCATCTTTGTAGTCGCTGAGTAGGCAAGCGATCTTGACCTTGCCAGGTGGCAGGACCGAAGCCGCTGCCTGCGTCGCCTGACGCCCAGCATCGTCATTGTCGAAGAACAGGATAACCGTGTCATAGCCCTGTAGCCACTCCAAATTCTTTTGGATTGACTTCTTTGCTGATGCGGCACCTGAGGGTAACGAAACGACAGAGCACCAGTCCTTGTTTGGAATGCTTTGGTAGACAGACGCTGCATCAAGTTCGCCTTCAGTGATGATAACTTCTTTTCCTTTATTTTTGAAAAGATGTTGACCAAAGAAACGACCATCGGATTCGCCTTCATAAGTGAACAATTTGTCCTTTGTTTTTACTTTAGCACCAATGACACGTCGGTCAGGTGAAAAGTAATGGAATCTAAGCTTATCATTGTCCTTGTAAATTTTGTAAAACTCACAAGTTTGATCGCCTAGACCTCTTGAAGGTAGTCGAATTGCAGATCCTTTTAAGGTTGTGGACACAGTAGCGTGATGGTGAACAACGAGATCTTCTCCTGGAGCCCAGTGTTGACAAGCAAAACAAAATGTGTGCCCATCTGTATACAAGCTGTTTGCATCAGATGAGCCACAGTTGTTGCACGGAATGTGCCGCAGGAACTCACTCTCGGTTTGATCGATAATCATTGACAAATTCAACGTAAGCGTCCATGACCTCCTCAACGGTATCAATAATATCGTTGGGAGCGTAGTGATCATCAAGCGTCATGATCAAAGAGTTGATCAAAGTACGCATCAAGTCGTCGCCAGTTACTTTAGCCATTCGATTGGGATAGAGTGGAAAGCACACCACTTGATGTTGTTTTTTTCACACCAAGCAGCATACGTGGTCTTTGAGCGTTTGTCAATCTTATTGAAAGGAGCTTGAAACACCATCCGAATGTCAAGTTCTGGATGCTGCTTCTTTACAGCAATCATCTTACGACGATCTTCTGCTGTAAATTGCCCCTTTGCTTCAAGATAAACACCATTTGGGAGGAGAAAGTCCGGTGTATAATTGCATTGCAACTCATACGGAACTTTGGTTGACTCGTACTCAAATGTTACGCTCAGTTCTTTTAAAAGAGTAGCAACTTGCTTCTCAAGTCCTGAGCGAAACTTCATTAGAAATCGCTGTCCTCCTCAACATCATTATTAATGACCTCAACATTTGGGTCACCTACTTTGAAACCTTTGGTTTGACCAAACATAGCCGCTGCTTCAGACGCATCCAGGTCTCCACTATCGACACCAGCAGTGCCGCTAGCTTTGATGACCTGTACTGCCTGCAGCTTAAGAGACGTGCCATAGCTGTCATCAGGAAGAGTGTATGGACGCTGCCTGAATGCAACCTTGACCAAAGCTCCAGAGAACAAAGGCACTTCATCCACAATGGGAGTACCTTCGCTGTCTACGACCGGCACAGGCTGGTCAGGATTCCAACGGAACTTCAGCTGGTACTGACCCTCAGAGACCTCTTCCCAGGGCTCAGGCTTGCACACAGAACGACGTACGTTCTTTACCTTGGACTTGCACCATTCAAGCAGCTCAGGACGCTGTGATTCAAGCTGATCCACAACGCCTTGATCGACGATGCACATAAGACCACAATTACCAAACTTGCTTGGTTTGAAGACAGCTTGGTAACCCTCAAGGCGAACAGGGTTTTGGGTGATAATTGGTTTGTTCATTTAACAAAAGAAATAGGTGGATGCCAGAACGTTTTCGGGACGAAGGTCACCAATGATGGGTGGCTCTGTCTCGGCTCCGATCTGACTTGCAAAGTCTAGCAGAAAATCATGCTCTGCAAACAGGTGCATGTAGGTTTCCCTGACAATGCATGACAAGCCTGTCATGTCTGTAGCACGACACAGCACTGAGTCATGAATCAATGCAATTGGTGCATCAAACTTCATTGTAGACAAGTGAAGCAAACTTGCATCAAGACTGTGAATTAGATTGGGTGCTGTTGCATTCTTGTGATGCATCAAATCAACCTTGTCACTGTCCTCAGTTGCAATTGTAATCTTTACTCGACCCATCAACTGAAGTTTGACTGTTTCAGTAAGCTTCTTCATCAAACGCTGAGTGACAACAAATCCTGAAGGTGTGACCCATTGGATTTCTTCTTTACCAGCTTTGATAGCTCTGCCTACTTCTTTCTCAATCCATGACATCACTGCCATAGGACCAGGAACAACCTTATGCATAGCTTTCCTTACTGCATCAACAGTCGCTGTTAGATCTTCTTTAGAGATCTCGACACCTTTCTCTTTCAAAGCTTCACGAATGTAGCCTCTGTTTGAGAATGGTTTTGCATTGTAAGGTACAGTCATAACTGTTCGCTTGGTTACCTTTCTATCCATGTGAGGTTTAATACTCTCAGGAACATTAGGTTTTGCTACTTCAGCAATGACTTTGTATGCATCTTGAGGTTCATTTGAAGGTGTCACATTGACCAAGGTCGCAGTTGACTTGTCTTTAGCAAGACCTGCCAGGATCTGTAACCCTGAGCACGTGGCATCTGTTGCCACTGGTAGACTTGTAAACTGACGATCACAAGCAATGACACAATGGTAATACTCATCTACAGCTGCTAAGAATTGCCAAGGTTCATCAGCAGCTTCCCATTCAGGAAGACAACCAATTGGATCTAAAGCTATTCGAGTTAGCAAATTGTGATGGTGACTTGCCCATTCAAGTCTTTCTTTAATAGGAGATTTGTCTAGTCCATAAGTAGTTGCTACTTGAAAGGCTAGCCAATCTTCAGCTTCAGGAGACATGAATGACTCATTAGCAAATCTTAATAAAGATTTACCAAAGTCTGTGTCTTGTGGAGTTAAGAAAGCAGGAATAGGATAAGCTCTACCTCTGTAGTCAAATGACCACGGTATGTAGAACTCTTTCTCATCCCTAAATAAATCCACAGCTTGCATGGTCATACGAGTTCGACATGATCTCTTAAATGACCCAGCATTGGTGTTCATTACCTCTGCACATCTACGCCTGTAATCTTTACGACTATCAGAATTAGTCGCAATGTCTACAGGTTTAGGTGGCTTTGGTATTTCAACAACAGGAATGAATTTACCCACACTGATTCCTTTTTCAAGCAGATGGTCCGCTACTCCCACAATAAATGGGTTGAGTTTAAACGCTACCTTCTGGATCTTGTTCAGGAATTGGATGGGTATCTCCCCCTGTATACATGGGACACCGCGTCGGACCATATCATTGCCTCGCATTACCTCGTTTAAAAGGTAACCACCCTTCCTCTCATTGGTCCAGTCGTTAGGCTCAATGAGCATTGGGTAAGCAATGGGACTGAACAACTCAGCCTTGCTAATCACATCATCCTTGATCGCTGCAAATTCAGGTGTAGGTAGAATGACTTGCTTCTTCTTTGCACCTTCATATGACCAGTGAGTGACAAACCAACCGCTTGTTTCCATGATTGCATCAAGCAACCAACAACCAAGCTTGACACGTATAGGTCTAGACCATAAGTTCCAAGAAACTACATCGTCATTCCTATTCATCATCGTACGAACAATGACAAACTTTTGGTGCGTGCCTGTTGTGTTATGCCAATAGTTTTTCTTGATTGTCTCAAGTAAACCAGGATACTCACGTTCATAGTATTGCATTTGTGCTTCTTGCTCAAGAGCAGTGCCAATACTATCGGCTACATTGACAAGTAAATTAGAATCATCTGTTGATCCAAATACTTTATCAAATGTAAGCTTTAATGCAATAGCAGCAGAAATCCTTGTATCTATTGGTTCAAGATACTGATGGATCTCTTTAAATGCTGCACCACTCTTGCCTTCTTTGATTCGATTCTTTGTTGAATCTATCTGTTTGACAAGTTCAGGTAACAATGCATTAATACTAGCACACCCATAAACGGATGCACTAGCATAATCTTTCTTCTCAAGATCTTTGATGTTCTTGTGAAGTTTTTCTACACCAAGACGAATTGCCTCCCTCTCGAATTTAACTTGACGATCGATGTCACTCTTGGTTGCCATTAATTAATCTTCGTATCCGTGTGCCAAATAGTAAGCGTACTCTTCTTCTGTCATGGATTCGATTTCTTCAATCGAAAAATCCTTCCAGGTCACCTTGTCCGAAATCATAAGGAAGCCTCTTTTTTGAAAGATAGTAAATGCTGCTGTGATCAGCTACGGTGAATGCCGTGTCTGGTTGCACCAACAGCTGGTCAATCTTAGCAGATGCTGCGTGGTTTTTGCGATAGACATGCTCCTTGATCTTGCCATTCTTAGTGTTTTCTTCACGAATGATGCACACCACACTGCTGGGAAACTCCCAACCACCTACCTTCCATTGCATGACCTCCTCGTAGGTGTGTTCATGAAAGAACTCATCGGGGGCATCCTTGTATTCTTGCCAATTGTTGTCGAAGTACTTTTTTGCTGCCATGACTTGTGATGGTGAAACATATAAAAAACCCCTGACAATTGCCAGGAGTTTGTGTTAGTTAGTGGATTCGATTGTTGATAGGAATTGAGTGATAGATTGCAGGTTGTTTCTTCTTTGTTTTGTTATTCTCACGAATAACTTTAACAATTCGACCCTGTTGTTCAAGTCTAACTAGATGATGTTTTGTTCCCCAGTCATGGTATGAATTAAGGGTTAACTTATCTAGTTCAAAACATCTCAACCCAGGATGAGTTTGCACTGTTTGATGCACTACTCCGTCCAGATGACGCAGTGCTAAACGTGTTAGCAGTGATTGAATCCGGGCGCGAATTTGAAACGGTGTCATCTTGTTGGATGGTGGGAATGATTGAGTCTAGCAAGGACAGGAGCTTGTCACCCCTGAGCCCGCTATTCCTGAGAACTTTAACAGCTTCGGATGGTTTCATAATGGTTGATTAATGAACTGTTACAAACTTGGAGCCACTGCCATGAGCATGGACAAACACATTAGACCTAGCACCATTGCACAACTTGCAAGTTGAACACTGCGCTTGGCTACCATCCACAGTAGCTGGGCATTGTTTGGCATAGGTTGGTGTTGCATTACGTGCCACCACTGTGAACGTCTTCCAGCCTAAGGCTTGAGCTTGTTGCGTGTCTAGTAACCCATCCGTGGATGCTTGAAAGATTCCAATCTTGTCATGGGCAAATGGTTGACTCCATTGGTGCGTGTACCCTGTGTGAAACAATACCAAACGATTGTAGTCGTTGATGAGATCAACAGGCAGTAGACCAGGATCACCGTAAGCACCCCATCGGATACTAGCCTTGCGCAATAAAGAGGCAATCTCTTGCGGATTCTGTACTGTGTCATACCGTCCCCTCTTGTATGCTTTCCATACACTTAAGGGTGCTTGTCCAACGTTGACGTAGCAACTGCGCGATCCATCAGCCTGTTTACGGTGTGGACAGCTTCCACATATTGAATAGTCATCACCAGTCCGTAAAGCATGAACAGGATTGACATCTTCCCTGAGAATCCAAACCTGACACATCTTGCCGGTTTTTCGGTTCGACGTACGTAAAGTAAGGATGACAACGAGCGGTCGTCCATCAATAGGTGACGGTCCTTTGTGGATAACATAGCCTAGTGGTTTCATTGGAGGGTGAAGTGATGGTTTGATGCTGACTGAAGGTCTGTTAGGTTGACTCCTGTTGACTCCAGATAAGTTAGCATCCTGATGGCGTCACCTTTGAGAATGTTGCGGTGATTGTTGCGGAACTTAACCATTTTGTTTGCTAGTTCAATCCGCTTCTCGCTGCGTTGTTTACGCTCGAGTCGCTTAACCACAAGTCTAGCTTTTGCTAGATCTTGTTCAGTTTGCGGGATGGAAAATGACATAGATCGAAACAAAGTGATGGTGAAAGAGTAGCACTTGAAGGCTACAGAGAGGCACGAACGCCTCAGTGTAGTCATCAATGTCACTTGTTCCAAACGACTTGTCTACTGTAGCAGAGAAGGGGACGGATTGTGTCCCCATTTTGCGGAATGTTTCAGGCATCGCGGCGAGCGTAGAAATCAGGCAGGCAACCATCTAGCCTCCCGGTGTCGTGCAAGATTTCCGCGATACGTACCAGGGCATCTGGTGCTTCCTTGCCGTCAGCCTGCCAGGTGACAAGCTCAGCGGCGATTGAGTTAAGAACAGCGGCGTGCCTAAGGTGTAGATCGCGTTCCAGGGCAGTCTGCATGGGATTAAAAGCGGTGCAAGCTTGGGTGGCTTGCTTGTGTGTACTGTAGCAAATCGGCTCCCATTACCACTAAGAACAGGTTAAAAGTTGGTTAAGGTTAAGTTAAAGTCTGACAGATCACTTCTCAAATATGAACCGTGCACGCCTGCACACGCGCGTATATACCACATTTAGCTACATGCCGCCCCCCTATTTAACAAAAATTAACATACCGCCATGGGGGTAGATTGGTTGCCCGCCCCACCCCGGATAGACTTCAGAAATTTTTACCAAAATTTATAGCCACATAGCAGCACCTACTGACGGAAAATGCTCAAATATTAGATCTTTTACTTGATCTGCAATCAATTTATGCTCATATTGAGTACCATTAGCACACCTTAAATCACAATAATGCAACCAAGACCGCAATGTACCGTTCATATACAACCTAGAAGGCGTAGACAACGGCAAGACATCACGAGCACACTCTTTAGCTACACCAGCTTTTAGAAGCTCTTTATAAAGCAAGACAGAAAGTTGATAGACTGACTTAGTTTTGTATTCAAAATCAGAAACAGTTGCAGGATGCAGATCATCAATAGAGTTTTGACGATTAGTAGTATCTTGTCTTCTAAAATTAGGAATAACAGGATCGTTGTCTACTTCAGCATAACGTTGGCTAAACTCTTGAAAAGAAAAAGATCTATGACGAAGAATTTGAGCAGCAATACTGCGTGTAGTATTAATTTCTACACACATATTAACCATTTCAAAAGGACTCCAATGACGATGCTTGATCAGATACCTGATAAGTTTAGGAGCTGTTTCTTCATTAGATTGATTAGAGGGATTAGAAACTCTAGCCATATAAGAGATTAATTGTTCAGCATCAGGTGTAAGATGAACAAGGGATACGTTATGCATAGTAAAGGTGGTGGTGGTAATTTTTGGATGGATAGTACTTTAAAGTACCTTGTGGGATCATTAATCGGACTCATTACATGAGTGATCATTAATCTTCCACAAATGCTGTAAACAGTTACTTTACTTGTGTCTTATTGACCCTCGCCCTACGGGCTACGGATTAGCAATAAGAAAAAAGGGGAGGATAAACAATGAAAATTGTTTGTCTTCCCCCTTCAGGGTTCGGGTCCACCCTTCCCAGCCCCCTTATACATGGGACATCGCTAAATCCATTTAGCAACGGTATTTTTTCCAGAATTTTGTCTAGCTTTTTTACGTTGTTCAAGATCAAAACCAAAGACCATATGATTAGCTGCTTGTTGAGGATCATCAAGCCATGCTTGGTTCATATCATACCAATCTTCTTGTCTTGTTAATTTCATCTGTTCATAAGCTGAAATAGCAAGTGCATCTGTGTAATATTTAACACCTTGAGCAAGACAGTCTAATCTATCATCGTGTTTAATTGCACCTTTTTCACGACACATGCGACTCATTTGATAAAATAGCATGTATAGGAGTCGTTCTTCTGGAGCTGCATCAGGATTAGATTTAAAATCCCATTCAATAACACTACGATTAATAACAAGACGGTGTTGATTCATGACAGGTTCTAAAGCATCAATAATTCTGTCTTCTTTTCGTACGTTGGCACGCACCTCTTCAATATCAACGGATTGTTTAGTTTGTTGTAGGTGTTTACGAAAAAGTTCTGCAACAATACCATCACCAAAGTTAGTTTCAATAAGAAGTTTAGAAACTCCATATTTTTTACATCCTTTTAGAATGTCCAGAAGCGTTTTGTCTGAGTATCCATCTTGGTAAGCACGCATTTCGTGCAAGTACAGGAAACCGTTTCGTTGTGAGATAAAAGCTGCTGCTGTCTCATCTGAGCCACGACCCGACGGATCAATACTGCAGATTGTTTCTGTGTAGGGATTCCAGTTTCCTTGGAGCTGCATTGGAGAGTAGAAATAATCTCCAGGTAAACCAACAGTGGGGAGGTCTTTGATGACGTTAGCAGGGTCTGAGCACCACACGACTGATTCGGGGGCAGTACTGGGATTGACGGCTGTAATGATGAGGTCTGCACATTTAAGGGGGAACTTTTCGGCATCACTAAGGCTAGTGTCAAGCATGAACTGCAACATAAAGTTGCTACGCCCCATAGAGGCTTCACGTTCGAGGAGGTCATTGTTATCAAAGCGGTCAGGATCTGTTACAGCCCAAGGTTCAGCACCATTATCAAGATCAGCCACCAGCTGAGGCGCTAGAAGCCCTTCATATTTGTTAATGGCTCTAGGGTACCTAGCAGTCCAAACAAAGGGCTTGTAGGACCTCTCAGCTAGCTTACGATAGATAGTAAACGTTGTCTGAGGAGTACCAAGATACATAATACGTGAATCAGGCTTAGGAGTCAAGATAGATTCAGCTTCTGTACAGAGTTGAAGTAACTTTTCTCTCATAAGCTCAGTCATACTGTTGCCAGGGACTTCAATGTCGTCAAGAATCATGAGATCTGCGCGACTACCAGTAAGTTGACCAGTAATACCAACAGACTTAACCGAAGGAGCTTGGTGAGGTGAGCAGTTAACGTCAAACGATATTCGTGCCCATCGTGCATCATCAGATTTAGGTTTAAGGTGATTAAGCCAAGGTGTTTCAATAATAAGTTTTTGAAGAAAAATAGACATGTTATCTGCCCGTTCTTTAGAGGCAGAGATAATCATTATCTTTTTCTCAGCATCGTTAAACAAAGTCCAAAGAACAAAAGCACCAGTAATCCAGGATTTTCCAACGCCCCGGAAGGCTTGGATTTGTAGACGCTTGGGACCGTGTTGTAAGTAATCAGCAATTGCATATTGTGCTCGTGTAGGAGGAGGGAGATCAAGCTGTCCCCACAAGGCTTGTAGAAACAGCTTGAAATCATCCTTGAGCAAATCAAGGGTTGTCATATATTAAAAAGGTAGAATGGGTCCCAAATTAATATCTGGTTGTTTTTTAAAAGTTTTTCCTAATTGTTCTTTTTGATAATCAATAACGCCTTTACCTGTATAAATTTTAAGAATATCGTCAGCAGTTAAAGCCCCTTGTACATAAGGATTAGCACGATAAATAGACCGCATAGTAGTAGCGCTTAATTGACCTAACTTATTAAGCACGTTATCGGCAGTAACTGGGTTAAATTTAACTGCTTTAGTGTAACGACCTTTAGAATCTTTTGCTTGCCAACGCTCTTGATCTATACGTCTACCATGACCCTGCCAATATTCTTCACCCCAAGGAGCCCATTTACCATAAGCATTCATAGCCCCTTTAGTATAACGACGATAGGTAGAAGCACGTTTGTTACGTCCAGGTTTTTCATCAACTTCTCTAATAGCTTCAAAATTATAATTACTTTTAGGTGGTAATTCATTAAGAAGTTGATTTAAAGCAGCTCTTTCACCTAAATTTTGAGGCGAACCTAAAGCAGCACCTTTTGTTTTAAGTCTTAACCCTTGTCTTCCTGAAAATCCTATTTCATAATTTCCAGAGTTATTAGGACTTAAACTAGCTCTAATTCCTACTTGAGGATTATTTACAACAATTTTTCCACGTTGTGTAGTAGGTTGATACTGTTGCAAACTTTGTAAAATTTTTTTGGCTTTAATTGAGCCTGGTTTTGCTTTAAAAATTTCTTTAAATAAAGCTAGTCGTTCTTCAAAGTTCATAAATTCGGTTCCGTTCTTCACGACTTGGGTAATATGGACGACGCAATGAAGGAACGGTTAGTTCATCCCTAATAGGTTTACCGTTAGGGGTTTCTTTAGGAATCATTTTAAGCTTACGGCGACGTTCTTCTATTCGTTTAGAAGTGTTTGGAACCAATAAATCAATAAGAGTATCTGCAATAGGTTTTAATGAACCACTAATTTTTAACCTTTTTTTGTTGTTATACCGTTGAACAGTATTTTTAATAGCGTCAGTTAAATTCATTCGCCTTTATATTTGGTGTTATAAGATCTACCACGCCAAGTAAAAGTTGATTTACCTGCTTTACGAGCAGCAGCAAATGCTTTATCAAAAGACCTAGCACCTGCTGAAAGTTGAGTGTTTTTAGGTTTTGGAGCAGGCGTAGATTTAGGTTTAGGTTTTTGGTTATTAGGACGAACAGGTTGATTTTGAAGAGTACCAATACCAGTTCTACGGGGAAAAAGACCTTCAGTAAGAGCCAACAGTGCAGCAGCACCAGCAAGAGGCTTAGCGGCACCAGCAAGAAGACTACCTGAACCAGCCTTAACACCTTGTTTAACACCTTGTTGAATACCCCGTCTCAGCAAATTACCACCAACAGTACGAGGATTAGCGCGAGGAGTAGGAGTTTGAGGACCAGTAGGTTGTTTTGTACCATATTTGTTAGTACCACCCGTGCGTCCAGTATCACCAGCAACAGCGTTAGGGGTACGACGAGATGGACCTTGCACGGGAGGATTACGTGGTCCTTGTGCTCCACGTCGTTGTCCTCGGGCACCGCTTTGAGTGACTACAGCACGACCAGAGGTGCGACTAGAGCGGTTAGCAGAAGAAGTAGGACGAGGAGTATCAGCAGCAGAAGCACGAGATCGTGCCGCACGATTAGAAGAAGAAGTAAGACGATTACGGTTACGGTTAATGCGTGCTTTTTTACGGGGATCGCGATTGTTAGCCATTTGTTTATTTAATATGGGATAAAATAAGATGTTCTCTATCGGTTAGTCCAAAAGTTTTACGCATCCAAACTAACCAGTTGTTGCTTCCCTTTGCCTGATTACAGCGTACGCAAGATGGTACGAGGTTACTTGTAAGATCTTCTCCACCAGAACACCGAGGGTGAACGTGGTCCAAAGTAAGTTCATGTAATTCATAATGTTCTCCACAATATACACAGTGACAATTGAAGTGCTCTTTAATGGCTCTTCTCCAGAGCCTTTTAGCTTCGGGACTTGTCATGGTAATTAAATTTTGTAAATAATGATCAGGCGTAGGGAAGAGTGGGGTCATCGTTTTTGACCGCCCCCTTTAGCTCGGTTCTTTTTAGCATTGCAAGGTTTAATTTTACCGTTTGATTGGTGACACATATCTTTACCACCTTTACCCATCAAACCAGCTTCACGTCGTTTCATTGCAAGTTTACGACGATATTCTTTATTAGAGGGTTTACCGTTTTCTTTAGATTGTTTAGCTAGTTTTTTTAAGTAAGCTTCACGGTTTTCCCTGTAATATTTAGCAGTTTTACTTGGATTTTTAACGCGACGGGGTGCCATATAACCTCCTTTGTACCATTTCTGGGTCAATAGTAGGCATTACATTTGCCAATTTATCAAGCGGGTTACCTTCATATGCAACACCACTAATGTCATTTTTTGCTAGCCAGTCACAAGCGGCTTTCAAGTCTTGAGTAGTTGCCTCACCCGATTTAATACGGGCGAGGAACTCCTTCGTAACTAGATTATGCAACTCGTTGAACTGGTCTTCGGTTGCTTTCTTTTTCATCAAGACACCCTTACTTTAACATGACCATTACCATCATAATAAAGTTGACCAACCAACACACCATTAGTGGCAGCAGTTTGATCATTACCAAAAGGTCCTGGTAGGTTGGAGAAATGTACATTACCAGTAACTACACCAGTAGCGATAGTAGTTGTACCAGTAAACGTTACATTATCTGTATCAAAATCGCTAAAAATAGGATAACGACCTGCGGGAATAGTCATAATTAACTGTTCTTAAGTAACATTTGGTCAAGTTTGTTTTCAATGCGGATCATATGTGCTTCCATTTTAGTAATTGCTTCACCAAACTGTTCTTGTGGAACATAACTGGTTGCAATCCGTAATTCAAAAGCGTCAACACGTGTATCTAATTCTGTTATTCTGTTGTGTAGTCTATTTGTAAGTGCTGCTCCTGCTGCTAATGCAGCTACGGTAGCAGATACTACTGCTTCAATCATTGCTTATTCGGAAAAAGACCGTTACGAACAAATTCAACCGCTTTGTCATCAATGTCGTTATCAGTAGACTCAGCTAGTTTAGCAAGCAGATCTACGATAAGTAGTTTGACACTTTGAGATTGAAGAAAAGAAAAAAGAATTGGACGGATAAGGGTGATCATTGTTATTCTCCAGCAAATTTGCGGTAAGGGGTTTGGGGGTGAACGGGGAAACCGCTCCAGTCAATGTCTTTGTCGGTTTTAAAGTTGACGTGCCAGCCGTCCATAGGAGTAGGGGGAGTAATTACCTCCCCAGTTTCTTGGTTATAGACACCATCGTCGTTATAAATGGTACCAACTTCATCACATGCCCACTCGTGGGTGTAGTAACTCCATTGTTCTTGAAGATCAGGCTCTTCTTCAGTGCCTACGTTAACGACATTAAGGATGCCAACTGCTTGAGCAGCTTGTTTCCACACTTCTTCAGAGGGGAAACGAAGGTAAGTAGTAGTCATATGGTTTAAAGGGTTAGTGCTTGTAGTGTAGCATCAGGAAGACGCTGGGGGTAGTAGGTGAGGCGGCGGATGGTGCCGTTCCATTGAGTACTAAAATTCCAAGGTGCACTTCCAATGCTCATTTGAGACATTGTTGTCGGGATGCCCGTAGAAGCATCGGTTCCAACCGTTCCTGCATTCATTGCGGCTGATGCAGAACCTGTGCTAGCAGTAAAAGCCAAGGACGATTTGAATAAAGTGTTATTTGTAACACTTTGCAGTTGAATACCAAGATTAGAAGGTGAAGCGTTTGGCGCGGCTTCAATTAAATTGCTACCGTTTTTAACAAGGTAGGCAGAACTAGCAAAAGATCCTGTTGAGAAACCAGTTAAAACGTGCCCAGTGCCTGATAATTGAGTAGCTGCTTCAGCAAACACCGTCCCCTCATCCTGCCGATACCAATCGCTTTCAAACACCGATGCCGTGGCTGACGTGCTTACATCCGCTGCTCGGGTGGCAGTAGAACTGGTGGTGGGGATGTAGGAGGTGGCGTAGGAGCCGGTTTCGAGTTGGGCGCCCCAGATGTAGATGCCGCTGGTGCCGTCTCCGGCAAAGTTATCGGCGTTAGAATCGTTGACAGGCCGAATGCTTACGTTTCCAGCTCCTCCAGCCGCAGTAATGGTGACTGAAATTCGACGCCAGCCATTAACTAGCGCGGTGGAGGAGTGAGCCGTAACGGTTCCAGAAGATGATATAAACTCGCCATTGCTGACGTTGTAGATAACGCCTGACGTGGCAGTTCCATCAAACATAAGCAGACGCACCCTGGAGTAGCCCGCTGGCTTGCAAAATACAGAAAACGTATGGGCGCCGGCTGCGTAGGTGCAGGTTTGAAGAACTTGGTGAGTATTGTTATCGGTGTTGGTGATTAGCGCATCTGCCGTTGTGGTTCCATTCGGAGCCGATGCTGCGTTGGCTGAGATAGTGGCGCGAGTAAGAGTCCAACTCGCATCATCAAACTCCTCGCTATACGTCAACAAATTCGTCCCCGCATCTTCCAGCAACAGCGGACCAGCACTGACGAAGTTACCGTTGCCATCCGGGAGGTAGGCAGCAGTGCGTGCTTCATCAACTGCAGCAGTCTGGATAACACCGTTAGCATCGTAATAAGTAGCAGACGATGCACGAGAGACAAAGTTCACATCCGATTTAATGTAGTCGGTTGCGGTTGAACCTTCTTCTAACTGGGCTCCCCAAGCATAGACAGCGACAGCGTCATTTTGATAATTAATAACGCATCGAATATTTGAAGAAGATCCGGTAAACGTTCTGGTAGTTTCAAATCGCTGCCACTCTGTTGTGACACTTACTTCGTCAAGCGAACCGTCACCGTCTCCAATATTTGCAAGTCTAATTTTTGTTGTTGTAGGCGCATCTGCTTTTAGATAGACACTAAAAATATATGTATCTCCTGAAACAACTGCTCTAGCGGGATTCAAGAATTGGACGAATTGATTAGCAGATATTGTTGTACCAACAGACTCAATTTTATCCGCAGTAATTGTTCCGTCTGGAGCGGAGCTTTCATTTTCTAAAATGGTTACACTGGATCCTTTTGTCCAACTTGCCTGATCAAACTCCTCCGAATACCGCAGCAGGTTTGTCCTGAACACACCGAAGTTATCACCACTAATACTCGCCACATCAGCAGCGCGGGTGACGGTGGAGCCGGAAGTGGGGATGTAGCTGGTGGGGAAGGATCCGACTTCTAGCTGGGCGCCATACCAATCAAATCTTGCCGTGCCTTGTACTCGTTGGTAACTCCCAAGGTTTACACGTGTTCTAACATCTGTCATTGTTACAGTGCTAGGAATACCAGTCAAAACACACCGATACCATCCATTTGGATATGGAGTGACTGAAGAATCAATAACAACACCAGTGCCACCTGTAGTTGTAGCAGTTATACCTGTTATTTGCTCTCCAGATACTGTAAACCCAACGTTAATGTAATCCGTCGTTCCGTTTGCATATACAAAAAGTGACAATATATTATTAGGACAGGAAATCGGTTTAAGCCAAATTGAATAAGAAATTGTTGCACCAGTTGTTAATGATGCAAGATTTGTCCTTTGAAGAAGCGTCCCACTTGTATTGTTGTTGGCATCACTTGCCCTGATCGCCGTTGTTCCTCCTACAGGATCAGCTTGACCACTGGTAAGATCAAGATGAACGCCAACATTGTTCCATGTTCCTCCGTCAACTGCGCTGTTAGACCACTCAAAATAGTTGACGCGGCTTTCCTCCACCAACAACCCCAAGCTATTCCCATCACTGTCATGATCAAACCGTGCCTCATGTTGTGCAGCAGTCTTAATAAGACCATCATCTCCAACGTATGTACCAATGGACCCACGGTTAAAGGTAATCCGTGGATCTAACTTCTTGCTGTTAGCAAAGTCCAGGTTGAGCGACGGTTCAATAACTGGATAAAGATGTTTAATCGTCATAACGTTAAATTCTGGAGTATGGTGCCAATTTCATCCACCGCCCATTCGTGGGTGTAGTAATGCCACGACCAGTTGTCTTCGTAGACAGCAGGAACAATCTCACCAGTGTCAGGGTCAATTGATTCCTCTTCAACGAGGATAGGGTTGTTGGTGCGGATGCCGACTGCTTCAGCGGCTTGTTTCCACACTTCTTCAGAGGGGAAACGAAGGTAAGTAGTGATCATTTGTTTCATGTTATTTACTAAAAATGCTAGCAGCAATTAGGGCTTTGCGGAAATAGTCCAACCTCTGCCAATGAGATTGTTATAAGCAGTGGTTGCTGCTGCGGTCCAAGTGGATTGACCAGCGTTTGTACCTCCGTTAAGACCCAGTGTTCCGTTGGACGTGTTGGCAGTGTCGATGGAAACAAGGATGTTTTCGATTGACTGAGCAGTTAAAGCGCAGTTTTGGAACGCGCCACCAAATTCAACGCAGTTTGTTACATCATCAAAGATGTTGGGAGGAAATGTTGTAAGACTAGTGCAGCCTAGCCAAGTGTTCCTAAATCCTCCATAAGGGTGGCTACCATCCACCATTGCAGAAGAAAACCGTTGGGCTGCAGACAATGCTGGAAATGCAGTTAAATTACTGCATCCATTCCAAGTACCTCCCATGAGAGTTGCAGAGGAAAAGTTTAAGGCAGGAAAAGTGCTAAAAGCATTATCTTCCCATGTCAACTGAAAGTTTGTACCAAGAGAAGTGTCAATAGCTGGAAAGGAAGCAAGGCTGGTGCATTGCCGCCAAGTATTGCGGAAGCTTGTACAACTAGATGTATCAATCAACGGGAAACTGGTAAGGCTGGAACAGTTAGCCCAGGCGGTAGCGAGGTTTGTCGCGTTAGATGTGTCAAGCAGCGGGAAGCTAGTAAGACTGGAGCAACCGTTCCAAGCATTGCCAAAGTTAGTCCCACTAGACGTATCAATCAACGGGAAGCTAGTAAGACTGGAGCAACCGTTCCAAGCTCTTTGAAAGCTAGTCCCACCCGTTGCATCAACCGTTGAATCAAATACTTCAAGATTAGTGCATCCATTAAAGGCTTCATCCCCATTCAACTTTATACTTTCCGGTGCAGGACCAAGTGCTATAACTTTGTCTTTATGTGTTGCATCGTTGTCGATGTAAGGACGAAAGTATGTGCCACTATCAAGCCTAAACCCAACATCGTGATACCCACCGCCATCAGTGAACGTATGCTCACTTGTAGTCATTGTCTCAACCGTTCCATCGCCCCAATCAACAGTAACTTGACCATCAGTCAAGAAGTTGGTAAGAGCAAAGCTACTACCAAGAATTCTCCACCGCCAAAACTCATCATCTTTTTTAACAAGAGTGTTGATTTGAGACTGACTTAACTCTTGGTTGTAGACAGTAGTGCGTTTCACTGGTATTTGACCGCCGCCAACGATGTTCAACGTAGAACCACCAGCAGCGGCACCATACGGGTCGTTGAGGAT
>Ga0208018_100195_pt1 | contig 20526 bp, 25 predicted proteins | sample 31_taG_FD_184105 | JGI IMG/M metagenome (GOLD analysis project Ga0208018, IMG submission 184105) | Marine viral communities from the Gulf of Mexico - 31_GoM_OMZ_CsCl metaG (SPAdes) (version 2) | ecosystem: Environmental > Aquatic > Marine > Oceanic | place: Gulf of Mexico | collected 2015-07-12 | reverse complement strand
GCCCACGCCTTCCGCGCTCACGCAGGCCGACGCGCAGCTGGGCGCGTGCGTCAACCTCGCCAACTATCTCGAAGCCCCGAACGAGGGAGAGTGGGGGCCCGCGCTGCGCGACAGCGACATCGTCGACATCGCCGCCAAGGGCTTCAGTACCGTGCGCTTTCCCGCGCGCTTTGCGGGGCACCAGCAGCTGACCGCGCCATACACGATCGACCCCGCCTTCCTCGACCGGGCCGAACATATCGTCGACCTCGCCCACGCCGAGGGACTGCGGGTGATCCTCGACAACCACAATTACGACGAGCTGATGGCCAATCCCACCGCCGAGCACGACCGCTTCGTGGCGCTGTGGAAGCAGGTGGCCGAGCGGTTCGAGGACAAGGATGCGGACGTCTGGTTCGAACTGATGAACGAGCCCTACGGCAACCTGACCAACGCGCAGCTGACCGGCCTCTATGCCGACGCGCTGGCGGAAATCCGTGTGACCAACCCGACGCGGGCCGTGGTGGTCGGCGGGCAATCCTACAGCGGTATCAACTCGCTCGCGACCTTCACCCTGCCCGACGATCCCAACCTGATCGCGACCTTCCACTATTACGACCCGTTCAACTTCACCCACCAGGGCGCGCCGTGGATCGACCCGGTGATGCCCACCGGCGTCACCTACGGCAGCGCATCGGATGCCAGCCAGCTCGCCGCCGATGTACAGAAGGCGCGCGACTACACGGCGCGCACCGGGCGTCCGCTGTTCCTGGGCGAATACGGCGTGTACGAGGGCGTCCCGCTCGCCCAGCGCGCGGCCTATTACGAGGCGGTTACCGACGCCTTCCACGCCGCAAATATCGACGGCTGCGTGTGGGGCTACCAGAACACGATGCCGTTCCGCGACTACGCGACCGGCAACTGGTACGAGGTGCTTCTCGACGCGATCGGGCTGTGAGCGGCTGGGCTAGTCGAACCAGCCTTTCTTCTTCTTGTTACCGAACCAGTCGGTTTCTTCCTTCGGGGCAAGCCAGCTGCTGGCTGCCTTCTCGTCCTTGCCCTTTGACGAAATGCGGAATCCGGCGACCTCGGTGCTGATCTGGCCATCGCTGCGGACGTCGATGCCGCCCATGCTGACCGTGTGCTTGCCGTCCGAGTGAACCGTCACCCCATCGGCCACGCGCATGTTCCAGTTGTTTTTGTTGTCGAAGGAAACGCCGTCCATCAGCTGGGTGGTCCTGGTGCCGTCGCTCGCCACGTTGAAGCCACCGGCGTTCACCGACATGCCACCGCCATGGTTGGGCGCGACCGGGCTTCGCGGATCGGCAAAGCGGGTAAGCCCGGTGGTGTCCGCATGCCCGTACTGGACTGCGGCGGCGAATGCCTTCTCGCGCGCGGTGCGCTGCGCGAATGGAATATCCAAAATCAGTTCCGGGAAGAACATCTTGGCAAGCGCGTCCGTCGAGATACGCTTCGTGTCGTTCGGGTCGATCGCGGATTGGGCATCCTGCGCCTCGCGCTCGAGACTTTTCCGGCGAACGGAACCGAGCTGAGGCCAGAAGAACCCTATCGCGCCCGCCACCGCGCCAAACGCGGCCTCGTACAGGAAAGCCGACGCGTCGAGGTCCATTGCGAAGTAAGAGATCAGCGCCCAGCCAATGAAGAGCGCCCCCAGGACATCGATCCACCTTTTCTCCGGCTTGACCGGCAGAACGCGCATGACCCCCGAACCGATCGTCGCCGCCAGCATCGCCCAGCACAGCAGGCCCCAGAGCACGCTGCCACCATACCTTTCGTAGAAGAACAGGGGGATGAACAGGCCAAGCGCGAAGGCGGCGGCGCGCACCTTTGAGTCGATGTCCGAGAGTTTCCGATCGATCCGACTCAGGATGCCTGGCTTGTCCGAAGCAGCCTCCGCCTCGGCCTTCTCGGCATGGTGTTCCGCATCGCTCTGCTGGTACGCCGCGATCTTCGCGACGGAATGCAATGTCGCTTCCCGTCCGGGAGTGCGAAATTCATCGCTCTTCAGCAAGTCCGCGAACCAGGCGCGCTTCATTGCCTGTTCGTAATAGAGGCCGTCCTCGACCTTCAGGCGCGGGGATTGCTGGGCCGCAGGATTGTCTGCCACCCACAGCTCGGCGAGCAGGGCGAGCTTTTCCTTCGCCGCAAGTATCAACTTCGCTTTCTCGAACTGCTCCGGGTCGTGGTCCGCCGACTTTGCCGCCGCGCGCGCCAGCACCACTTCCACGTTGCGGTCGCCAGAGAGGAAGGGATCGACCGCATCGCCCGGCGCCTTCCAGAAGGAGCGGTAGAGCAGCGTCTCACCATGCGCGAGTGCGGCATCGTGATACTCGCGCCGCCATGCCGCATCGATAGCGGCCCATCTCTCGTTGCCGCCGGACACACGTTCATCGGTGAGCACGTTCCAGCGGTACAGCTTGGCTGCGAAGCGCACCAGTTCCGTTGTCGCGACGACGTAATCGTCCTTCAGTAATTGCGGCAGGTATTCGTCGAGGAACTCGGGCTGAACCGGCAAGCCCTCGATCACCGGAGTCCAAGCGGGCGCGTAGCGCAGCGCGAACTCGAAGAAAGCGCGCTCAGGGTCGTTCTCCTCCAGCAGCTTGTCGAGAGCGATGCGGGCATCGTATTCGCGCAACTCGTCCTCGAGCCACTTCTGGATATACCCGCGCTCGATATGTTCGGCTGCGGTCTCGTTGTTCTCGGCCATGGCTGCGGCAAGGTCCGCAAGGCTTGCGCATTCGCGCTCGCCAAGCTTGTAGGGCCGGATCGTGTCGGTCATTTTTCCCCCCCGGAATTGTCGAGGGGAACCTAACCTGACCTTTGTTAGCATTTCAAGGCGGGGGGTCCCGGCAGCAGTCGGTGCGCCTTTCGGCTCCCGGAAACCGCCTGTGTCTGGGCGCGCGGGAAGCTGGTACGCACAGTGCCCCGATCAGGCAGCCGATCGGGAACATTCGCTTCCGCTTCCGGTTCGGTTTGCATGATCAAACTGGCTCTCATCTGTCTCGTCGTCGCCGCTGTTGCCGCGATCCTTGGGTTTGGCGGGGTTGCCGGTGCCTTCGTCGATATCGCGATCTGGCTGGCGATTATCGCTGCGGTTCTGTTCGTCGTCTTCCTGGTGCTCGGCATTTTCGCAGGCAAGAAGGCGAGCGACGCGCTCGACTAGTGAGGGCGATTGACCCGCGTTGCTTTACGCGGGCCATTGCCTCGCCTACAGTCCTGCCATCCCCGGGGAGCCTGCCGCGCAAACGCAGGTTGAGAGCGGAATACACCGCGACCCGTCGAACCTGATCCCGGTAATACGGGCGGAGGGAGGGAGCGGTTTTCGGAAAAAAACTTCCCCGGTCACCGCCCTCGCTCCGATTTTTACGGAGCGTATTTTCATGGCCGACATCAATTCACCCGTCGAAATCGGCGTCACCACCGGGCCCATTCGCGGCAGCCGCAAGGTCCATGTCGCCGCGCGCACCGGCTCTGGCGTGCGGGTCGCGATGCGCGAGATCGACCTCGAGGGGGGCGAGCCTTCGGTGCGCGTCTACGACACCTCGGGCCCCTATACCGACCCGAACGCCGCCATCGACATCAACGCAGGCCTGCCGCAGCTACGCCGCGAGTGGATAATGGCGCGCGGCGATGTCGAGGAATACGACGCGCGCGAAGTCCGCCCCGAGGATAACGGCCAGCTCGGCCCCGATCGCAGCGGTGGCGTGCCGCAGTTCCCGAGCGCGGTGAAGCGGCCTCTCCGGGCCAAGGCGGGCCACAACGTCAGCCAGATGCACTACGCGCGCAAGGGCATCATCACGCCCGAGATGGAGTATGTCGCCGAACGCGAGAACCTTGGCCGTGAACTGCTCGCCGAGCGCGCGGAAGGCCAAAGCTGGGGCGCGGAAATCCCCGAATTCGTAACGCCCGAATTCGTCCGTGACGAGGTTGCGCGCGGCCGCGCGATCATCCCCAACAACATCAACCACCCTGAAAGCGAACCGATGGCGATCGGGCGCAACTTCCTCGTCAAGATCAACGCCAATATCGGCAACTCCGCCGTGGCGTCGGACGTCGCCAACGAAGTCGACAAGATGGTCTGGTCGATCCGCTGGGGCGCGGACACCGTGATGGACCTCAGCACCGGTCGCAACATCCACGACACGCGCGAATGGATCATTCGCAACTCGCCCGTGCCCATCGGCACCGTGCCGATCTACCAAGCGCTCGAAAAGGTCGGCGGCATTGCCGAGGACCTGACGTGGGAGATTTTCCGCGACACGCTGATCGAGCAAGCCGAGCAGGGCGTCGACTACTTCACCATCCACGCCGGCGTGCGCCTGCCTTACGTGCCGATGACCGCGAAGCGCGTCACCGGCATCGTCAGCCGCGGCGGCTCGATCATGGCGAAATGGTGCCTCGCGCATCACAAGGAAAGCTTCCTCTACGAGCGCTTCGACGAGATCACCGAGATCATGAAGGCCTACGACATCGCCTACAGCCTCGGCGACGGCCTGCGCCCCGGCTCCATCGCCGACGCCAACGACGAAGCCCAATTCGCCGAGCTCTACACGCTGGGGGAACTCACCAAGCGCGCCTGGGAGCAGGACGTGCAGGTGATGATCGAAGGCCCCGGCCATGTGCCGATGCACAAGATCAAGGAGAACATGGACAAGCAGTTGGAGGCCTGCGGCGAAGCGCCCTTCTACACGCTCGGCCCGCTCGTCACCGACATCGCGCCGGGGTACGACCACATCACCAGCGGCATCGGCGCGGCGCAGATCGGCTGGTACGGCACCGCCATGCTCTGCTACGTCACGCCCAAGGAGCATCTCGGCCTGCCCGACCGCGACGATGTGAAGGTGGGCGTGGTGACCTACAAGCTCGCCGCCCACGCCGCCGACCTCGCCAAGGGCCACCCCGCCGCCAAGGTCCGCGACGATGCGCTGAGCAAGGCGCGCTTCGAATTCCGCTGGCGCGACCAGTTCAACCTGTCGCTCGACCCCGACACGGCCGAGCAGTACCACGACCAGACGCTGCCCGCCGAAGGCGCCAAGACCGCGCATTTCTGCAGCATGTGCGGGCCGAAATTCTGCTCGATGAAGATCACGCAGGAAGTGCGCGACTTCGCCGCGAAGCAGAATTCGGACAGCTATCTGGCGAGCGAGAACATCCGCCGCGAGACCTCAGCCGAGGAGGCCGAAGAAGCGCGCGAGGGCATGGAGGAGATGAGCCGCGTCTACGAGCAATCGGGTCGTGAGCTGTATATAGGCCAGGGCGATCGCGAACGCGACTAAGGCAGCGTGGACCCAGGATAGACGGGCGCGGTTCGCAGGAGCCGCGCCCTTGCCTATGGATGGCTTTTCCCGGTCCCGCCTGTGGCACAAGCACGTCATGCACACACCGGCCGACACCGACGATCGGCGAGGTGCATCTCGGCAACGGGGTTTGATAGTGCGGCATGCCGCGCTCGCATCGGCGCGCAGTCAGGCACCGTTGTCGATCTGAAGCGCCACGGGCTTGTGATCGGGGCCGGACATGTCGCCGAACTCGGAATGCTTGCGCTTGAACTCGCTGATGCCGGCGGCCTTGATCTTCAGGTTGTCGCTGTACAGCGCCCAGTCGAGAATGCTGCCCTTGCGCTGCGTCGAATCCGACCAGTAGCTGAAGAATTTCACGTCTTTCGGTAATTCGAGCGCATCCCTGCGTCCATAATCCCAGTTCAGATCGCCGCCGATCAGCCAGGTTCCGCCAGACGTCTTTGCCGCGGCCTCCACCGCTTCGCGCAATTGCTTCGACGTCAGGCCGGTCTGGCCCGACTTGAAATGGGCGAGGTAGGTCTTCAGCTTGAAACCGCCGCTCGCGCTGGTGCTGAATTCCGCGACATCGCGGTTCAGGCCGACGAGCTTTACCGAACCGTCGAAGGTCGTCGTCTTCGTCCTGATCGCGCAGACGTACGAATTGCTGTGCCCGCCGTGCACCACGGTGGCGCTGTAGGCGGGCCCGTAGACGCTGTTGATGTGGTCCGCGATATCGGTTTCGCGGGCGGAATGGATTTCCAGCAGCGTGACGATGTCGAATTCGCTGCGGAAACAGTAATCCAGGAAATGACTGATGATGGTTTCTTTGATTTGTGGAGAAGATCGACCGACCTTCTCCACATTGAACCAGGCGACGTAGATGGCCACCCGCCTCAGTCCTGTTCCACGAGCGAGGCGGCGCGGGTCTTGATCTTTTCGTAGGCGCTGATGCCGCGTTCCAGCGTGTCGACGCTCCCAGGGGCGATCGCCAGCGCGGCGCCGCACTGGTTGCAGGCGAAGCGCGATCCCGTGGCGAGCATCCGGGGCTCGATCAGGATCGAGCCCACGGTGCAGGCGGGGCAGGGAATGGTGACACCCATCAGCTATCCTTCGCCGGGCCGGCCGGCAGCTGGATCGGTGCCATCGTGCTGGTCATCGCCTGGATGATCGTGGTCACGCCCGGCGGCAGGGGCAGCTGGCCCGCGTGCACGGTGACCGAATATTTCGCGTCGTTGCTCTTCGAATAATGCTGCTGGTCCGACGAGGCAGAGGAGCTGTCGTGGCTGACGCTGCCCTTGATCTCGACCGAGAACATGCCCCAGCCGGCCTTGGCGTCGAAGCTGGCGTCTTCCTTGGTCGAAGACGAGGTCGAGCTGGAGGTATCGTCGGTAAAGCTGCTCTTCACCTCCATGTCGAAGTTGATCGTCACATTGTCGACCGCCAGCGAATTGAGCGGCAGGATGGTGAGCAGCGGGACCTGGATCGTGGTGTCGACATGCGACACGGTGGGGTTGGTCGATCCTTCGGCGGGCGGCACGATGATGCCCTGCGTCAGGGTCATGTTGACCATCACCGGGGCGTAGCTCTTGCCCTTGTCCGCCGAATCGTCGCCTTCGACGAAGCAGGTCTTCATCAGGAAGTCGATCTGGGTGAGCGCCATCTGCTGGTTCGCCGAACAGGCGGCCATCAGCGGCCCCCCGATCAGTGCGGGCATGGGCAGCCCGGCAAATTGCTGCGCCATCGACGCAAGTGCGGGGCCGGGTACTGCGGGTGCTTCAGGCATTGGGTCTATCCTCCACTAAAAATCGGGTTGGTCTGGTGATCGGGAAAGCCGCGCCCGCGTCCGCGCACGGGCGGCCGGGGATGCGGGCACAGGAGAGATGTCGGCCGCGCATCAGGGGATCTGCGCCTTCAGCGCGCGTTCGTAGCCCTGCATGACGATATCGACGCCCGGCGGACGCGGCCCGGCGGTGACGTGCAGCTTGATCTTCGCATTCGCCTTCGCCGCCTGGCCTGCATTCTCCCGATTGAGGAAATTGCGCCGCGTCTGCGGGAAGTTGACCAGCATCTCGTCCTCGTGGTTCACGAGTTCGACATCCATTTCGAGGTCGAGCGACTCGATCTGCAGCTCGTTCATCGGCACGAGCGAGATCAGCGGCACGAACACCGAATGGCTCTGCGGCCCCTCGGCGGTTTCGCGGGCAAAGCGCATCTCGACCAGCTTGGGGCTGAGAAAGCGCGTGTCCCCGCCGACGCCGCTACCGCCACCGTCGCCGCCCTGGCTGAAGCCGACGTTCTCGTACCGCGGCTCCTGGTTTTCGTAGCGCGCGTTGTTTCCGCGCTCCTGCTCTTCGGAGCCGGTGTGGAAGAAGTCGAACAGCGCCTCGAGCTGCTGCCCCTCGACCCCGCGCACCGCGCCGGTAATCGCGCTCTGGATACCGTTTACCAGATCGGTGAACCTGATCATCGCGGGCCCTCCTGCAAGGGTGACGCCCGGAGCGCTCGCCGCCCGGGTCTGAGGGCAGACTGCGACGAGCATGCCCCGCTGTCGCGCACGGCTGCCTCGGTTTCGGATGACGGGACGGGTTGGGGAGCGCGGTGCAGGGGGCAATGCGAAGCGCACCCGCACGGCGCACGCGAGGCGAGGCCGACGATCCGAACCGCCGGACTCCGCAGAGCGCGGGGAGCGGGCTCTAGGCTAGCGGCGCAGGGTGGCGGTGGGGGCGGAGCCTTGGTGGATTAGGTCCATTCCGGATGCATTGGTGGCGGGATGCGGCAGAGTTTAAAAAGCATGGGCGGATTTCGGGCGGGGAGATTGGCGAAAGCTAGGGCGCGAATTCACGAGCAGGCAGAACAACGAGAGCAATTTTGGGTGGGAGAACATCTGAGACGAGATATCTCCATACGAACTCGAGGTAGCGCGCGAGGAGATAGAGGAGAGGAGAAAGATTTACCGGGAGAGATGCAAGTGACTTTAGATTCCGGAGAAATGGGTCACAAATCAGGATTCAATTTTCTCCTAGGATGCGTTGTTTGTCTTCAAAATAAATTTATATGGTCACTCTCTGCATGTTAGGGAGGCGAAGCCGTGGGTCATCAAGCATTGGTGTTGTCAATTTTTGTATCGTCACCTGGGGACGTGTCGGAAGATAGGGAAAAGGTTCTGTCTGCCATCAGCGCGTGGAACCAGCGCAATGGGATATCCCGGAATGTGTTTTTCAACCCCCTCACATGGGAAGGGGTGGTGGCACCAGATATAAGTGAATCGGGGCAGGAAGTAATAAATGAACAGATTGGTGCTAATTACGATATTTATCTTGGACTAATGTGGGGGCGTTTCGGATCACCAACTAAGAATGCGCAATCAGGGACGGAGGACGAGTTCGATCAAGCCGTAGCTCGACATAGGGCGGGTGAGAGACTTGCGGTCGCTTTCCTTTTTAATGGCCAACCGATCCCTCAAGATATTCTTGACGGTGCACAATTCCAGAAGGTTCAAGATTTTAAAAAGAAAGTGGCAGATCAAGGTTGTTTGTACAGAGAGTATGTGGACGATCTATCGCTCAGTGAGGCTATTAATCTAGTTCTAGATCGCGCCGCCAATCGTCCAGCCAAAAAATCTGAAGATTCGCAAAGTTCTCATAATAATGAGACGAGAAAGTCAGTCGTAATAGATGATTTAGAAAATAATGAAGAATTAGGATTGCTAGATATTGAGGAGGCCCTAGAAAAGGAAACAGCAAATTTTAGCGCGGCAATGAATGCTTGGGGAGAAAAATTAGCTGGAATTGGATCAACGGCAGATAAAGCCACTGAAGAGATGCGGTCAATCAGCAGATTTGGTGATATCGAACCGACGGCGATGAAAAGAATTGTCAACGAGGTAGCTGATTTCACAGATAAAGCAGTCGATTGGGGTGAGGACAAGCAAAATGAAATTGACGCTATCATAGAACGTTCATCTGAGTTATATTCCAGACTCATTTCAGTCTCCCAAGATTTTCAGGTTTCTGAGGACGAAGTCAGAGATGCAATTGCTGCGGGAGAAGGTCTTGTCGAAGCGATACGCGGTGCAAACGCCTCTATGAGGTCGTTAGCGAAGACGGCGTTATCTACTCCGCGGATATCGAAAGAGGTAATACGATCTAACAAGAGATTGGCGGCACTGCTTGACCGGATGATTCTTAAGAATCAAACATTCGCGAATAACGTGGAGATTTCCAACGCTGACCTGAAAGGAATGATACGCGGAGCTTAGGAGAGGGCTAAGTATTTTAGCTGGGTCGGAAGAGAAATTCAATTTCTGCCGGTTCATGTCGCAGGTGCCTAAGTCAAGCTCTTTACCAGCACCCGGTCCAGCGCCTGCAGGAACCGCGAGCGGTCCGCCTTGCTGAACGGAGGCGGGCCGCCACCAATCCCGTCCATCCCGGCGCGCAGGTCTTCCATGATGGCGCGTGTGGCGATGGCGCTGCCGATGCTGGCGGCGTCGAAGCTCTTGCCGTCGTGGCGCAGCACCACGGCGCCCGCCTTCAGGCAGCGTTCGACCAACAGGATGTCGGCGGTGATGACCACGGTACCTGGTCCCGCATTCTCCGCGATCCAGTCGTCCGCCGCGTCGTATTTTGGACCCTCAGACGCCGGGCGCTGGGCATCCGCCCAGCTTGGCTTTCGGCCTAACCGGCCGACGGGCGGTCGCCCTTGCGGTTCGCTGCGCGAACCGGGCCCGTCGCCTACCACCACGCGCTTGACCCGCTCGCTCACCGGCACGCGGAAGGGGCTGTTGCTGACCACGCGGACATGCGCCTTGTGGCGCGCGGCCACGCGGTAGATTTCCTCCTTCACCGGGCAGGCGTCGGCATCGACCAGGATGGCGGGGTGCGGGATGGTGGAGGGTTCGCTCACGCAAGGGGTCCTAGCGAAGTCCGCGCAATCGCCAAAACTTTCCTACTCGGCGCAAATCTGCCTTAACCTCTTCGATGAACACTCCCGAAAAACCCCCCGCCCGCACGCCCCCCGAAACCCCGGCCGCCATCGCCGACGTGCCCTATGTTCCGCCCGAAGACCGCTGGAGCAAGCCCAAGATGGCCGAGTTCCTGCGCGTGCTCGCCGCGCACCAGTGCGTTGCGGCGGCGGCGCGCGCGGTCGGCAAGTCGCGCCAGTCGGCGTATAAACTGCGCAACCGGCTAAAGGGCGAGCCGTTCGATATCGCGTGGGAGGCGGCGTTCCAGCATGGCTACGACGCGCTGCACCAGGCCGCGCTCGAACGCGCATTGCACGGGGTGGAGGAGCCGGTGTTTCACGGCGGCGAGCAGGTCGGCACGCGGCGGCGGTATGACGAGCGGCTGACCGTCTTCCTCCTCGCGCGCCGCAATGCGCAGGGGCGCAGCGATTGTCGCGCTATGGCGCGGCGGCGGAGTTCTGGTCCGACCGGTGGGAGAAGATGCTCGATCTGGTCGAGCACGGGCCCGTCGTGTGGCAGGATGCCGACGGCAAGCGCGCGCGGCCCGACGATGCGAAGCTGGGCGAAGAGCTACTGCTGCGCCACGCGCTCGACGCGGGCGAGGATCGCAGGCGCAACGGCAAGCGATAGGGTGCGGCGCAAATTTCGCGCGAAAAACGCGGATGTGTCACCCGGTGCGGCTCTGTCATCAGGTAAAAGCGTGTAAGTTCCGAGGCTTGGGCCGTGCGGGGAGGGGCAGGTGGAAGGGTGACAGGTGGGTGACACGTGTCACCCTGTCGCCCGGCGCCCCGCCTGCCTCCCCTCCCGCCTGTCGATATGTCGGGTGCGCGATTGTCGCTGCGCCGCCGCGCCTGTATCGCCTTGCGGAGATTTCGGGGGGACCGACCATGATGAAGCCAGCACTCTGCGCCGCCGCGACGATCCTGATCGCCTGCCTGCCGCAGCAGGCCTTTGCGCAGGTGGCGGTGGAAGCCAACGTCGCGCGCGCCGATTCCGAATGGGGGGCGGAACTGGGCGCGGGCTACAGCTTCAAGCTCAAGGGGCTGGCGATCCGCCCGATGGGCGGCGTGCTGGTCTACCAGGGCGACAACGACCGCTATTACCAGGACGATATCGGCGGCGGCCAGACCCGCTGCCGCGACCGGAGCAACGGCCAGTTCGCCGACGACGCGAAGTGCGACGACACCGCCTTCAAACCCTACGCCAAGGTCGAGGGGACGTTTACGCTGCTCGGCAGCGCGGAGGCGGGGCTCGGCGCGCGGTACAGCGGCGACGAGGTGCAGCCCTACGCCACGGCCAGCTTCCCCGTCGCTCCGCGCATCCGGATCAAGGCCAATGCCGGGCGCGACTATTACGCGCTGGGCCTCAGGGCGGATTTCTGACGCACGATTAGGCGATCGGGCGAAGGCGTGCTATACAGCCGCCGCTGACGTCGAAATTTGCGACGGACTTCGAAATTTGCTTCGCCGCTTGCCACCAGAGCCACCAGCTTGAACCGGCCCCGGCGTAAACCAGACGACGTTTTCCTTTCTTTGGACGACCTGACGCACATCCTCGCCGCACGTCGCGGCGGGGCAACCAAACGCGTTCTCGAAAGGAACACATCATGGCCAAGACTGGCACCGTAAAATTCTTCAACGCCGACAAGGGCTACGGCTTCATCCAGCCCGACGACGGCTCGCCCGACAGCTTCGTGCACATCACCGCCGTGCAGGCCGCCGGGATGCAGTCGCTCGATAAGGACCAGCGCCTCAACTATGAAGTTGAGCAGGGCCGCAACGGGAAGGAAAGCGCCGTCAACCTTTCCTCGGCCGACTAGGCCGAAGCCGACAGGGGCGTCGTCCTTCGCGGGGCGGCGCCTTTTTTCCCTCTCACACCTACACGGAAGACTCGCGCCCATGGCCCAGACCTACGAATTCTACTGCGCACGCGCCAAAGAGGCCGCTGCTGCTGCCAAGGCCGCCGATCTCGACCGGGTGCGGGAGCGTGAATTGCGCGCCGAGAAAACCTGGCGCGGGCTCGCCGAACACGCGCGGGCGGTGGCGGAAGAACGCGCCAAGATCGTGCGCGACAAGGCCGAGCAGGCGGACTAGCTGGCAGCAAGAACCGCAGTACTATCCGAATTGTGCGCTTTCCTACGGCAGGCTTTTCGTGGTTTGACCCGGTGGATGATAATCACCGCCACACCACTGCCCGAAGACGAGCCCACTCAAGAAAAAAAACAAAACCGCTCCGTATAACGGTCAGCGGTTGGTCATGCTGCTCGTGTCCTGCACCACGGGTTGGGATACGAACCTGATTGCGGGCTTTCCCGCGGTGGCAGGCTTAGCGGTATCGACCGGACGCCTGGGCGCTGTGCGCACCTCGGTATAGGCGACCCGCTGGCCGGCGGCGGGGCGGCGTTGCTCCGCCTCCCATTGGCGCTGTTCCGCTTCGGCGGCGGCGTAATCGAACTGGTCCATATCGCCCTGGGGCGCTTCGCGATAATAGGATCCGGCATAGCGATCCTGGCTATAGAGCCCGCGCTCGCGCAGCTCGGCGACCTCGTACCGCTTGTCACCCGCTTCGAGCGGATAATGATTGGCGGTCGGCATCTCGCGCCGGTCGTTATCGTAAGTGATCCCGCTGCCGGCGGGGATCGTCGCGCTGGAATCGAATATCTGGCGCGGAGTCGTATCGATCGCGCCGCCCATCGCAGCGCCGCCTATGGCGACAAGCGTTGCCGCACCGACGAAATAGGGCAGAACGCGCATGGTCCTGAACTCCTTGACTGAATCCGTATTGCCAACCCAACTGGCAAACAGGGCGAGGCGTTCCCGAATGGCGATCCTCTCACCTTCTTTCGATGTCGTCCGGAAAGCGATAGTACCTCTTTGAGCAGAGAGATAAACACTCCTGTGGCTGGAAAGGAACAACCATGCGCCTGCCCCCGATCACCGCCCTAGCCCTGAGCGCGGGCCTGCTGCTTACCGCCTGCCAGACGCAGGATACCAGCGGCGCCCCGGGCACCCATGCGGACGGGTTCAATGGAATTGCCAAGGGCGACACGATCCACTTCACCGGGACCGAGCCTTTCTGGGGCGGCGACGTGCGCGGCAGCAACCTGACGTATTCGACGCCTGAAAATCAGGAAGGCACCACCATCACGGTCAAACGGTTCCACGGGCAGGGCGGGCTCGGCCTGTCGGGCGAACTCGCCGGCGCGTCGTTCGATATGACGGTGACGCCGGGCACATGCTCCGACGGGATGAGCGACCGCAGCTACCCCTACACGGTCACGCTGAAGATCGGGTCGGAGACCCGGCTCGGCTGTGCATGGACCGACGCCCAGCCCTTCGAGGGGCCGCAGCAGCCCTGATATTTCGAAGGTCTAGCTGCGCCGGTCGTGTACGCCTGCACGTTCGAGTTCGCCGCCGAGGCGCCCGGTAAGCCACAGGAAGAACATCCTGAAATCGGCAAACAGGCTCCACAGCGGATAGGTGAAGGTGGCGGGGCGGTTTCGTTCGACGCGGAAATGGGCGATCCACGCGAAGAAATATCCCGCCACCGGCAGCGCGTGCAGCAGCCACCAGTTCTGCGTCGCGACCGTTGCGAGAGCGAGCACGATGACGATCGCGGTGCCGAGGTAATGCAGCCTCCGGGTCTCCGGCCGGCTATGCTCCCGCAGATAGAAGGGCCAGAATTCGCGGAATGTCTTGTAGGTCCGTGTCGTCATGCTTGGTCTCTCCCACCCCATGGCAAAGGTGCCCGGACAATGTGCTGTTCCCAAAAACGGACACAGGCGCACTTTTGCTGGAACGTCTGCCGAGTATGGCCGTTCACCATCTCAATGTCAGTCCCGTCACGCGTATAGAGCTGAATTCACCGGATTTCGATGGCCGACCATCCCGAAGGGCAAAAGCCGGCTTTTACGAGCCAGGCATCTTTGAACGATCCGCAGGCTCGCCCGCGGAGCGACATGCGCGATGTCGGAGACGAAGATCGGTTCTCGGATAGCTCGGGCGTCTTGTTCGAACAGGCGATGGCGCAGACGCGGATGGCCGTTTGCCTGAGCGACCCCAACCAGCCCGACCAGCCGATCGTCTTCGCGAACCGCGCCTTTCGCCGCCTGACGGGCTATGACGAGGCTGAGATTCTCGGTCGCAATTGCCGTTTTCTGCAGGGGCCCAAGACCAACAAGCACGCGGTCGCCAAGGTGCGCGAGGCGATCGAGAACGAGGACGTGGTCGTCGTCGAGCTGCTCAATTACCGCAAGGATGGCACGCCGTTCTGGAACGCGCTCCACCTCGGCCCGATCTACGATTCCCAAGGCAATCTGATCTACTTCTTCGGAAGCCAGTGGGACGTGTCCGACGTCCGCGCGGCGCGTGCGGAAGAACGGCACGCGCGCGAGATGGCCCGCGAATTGTCGCACCGCATGAAGAACATGTTCGCGGTGATATCGGGCATCGTCAACGTCATGGGCCGGGTACGCGGAGTGGAAAGCGAAGCGGCCGAAATCAACAGCCGGATTCATGCGCTGGGACGCGCCTACGAAACCACGCTCGACGAAGCGTCGGTTGGCCTGATCGACCTTGGCCCGGCGGTGAAAGCCATTCTCGAACCCTACGATTTCGACGATCGGCTGGAATTTCTCGGCAACGGCGCACAAGTGCCGTTTTCGGCCATGTCGCTCATCGGCCTTGTGCTGCACGAGCTGGCGGCCAATGCAACGCGTTACGGCGCGTGGGCCGACGAGGGTGGAGGTCGGGTGCAACTCGATTGGAAACGACAGGGCGGTGATGTCGTCCTGACATGGATCGAAACCGGCGGCCCTGCCATCGACGGCGTGCCGGCCGAAAAGGGCACGGGGGCGAAGATCATGGACAGGATGGTCGCCGCTGCGCGCGGGACGATCGAAAGAGACTGGAAGCCGGAGGGGCTGCACGCAGTCCTTACCGTGCCGATCGAGGGGGATCGATAGTGAGCGCCAATTGCCGCATTCTTCTTCTGGACGATGAGCCGCTGATCCTGATGGATCTCGAATTCGCCGCCGAAGACCAGGAATGCCAGCCGCTGACCGCCACCAATGTGCGTGAAGCGATGGAACATATCGAGGCGCAGGGCGGAGTATCCTGTGCGGTGCTCGACGTGACCTTGCGCGATGGGGAGACATGCGTTCCCGTCGCTCGTGAGCTGGAACGCCGTTCGATCCCCTATCTGCTGCATTCGGGCGATCTCAATCGCCAGGAAGGGACGCTGGCCGCGCTCAACGCCCGTTTGATCCCGAAGCCTGCCTGTTCGCGGCGGGTGGTCGAGACGGCACTCTCGCTTGCCACCGCTCCGCTCGACACAGCCAAGTCGCACTGATTGCGCGTTAAATGAAAAGGGGGCCGCCGAGCATTCGCCCGGCGGCCCATTTTTGTCGGTTGTCTGCCAGATCGCTTAGTAGAGACCCGGGATCTGGTACTGTGCCGCAGTCGGCCTGGCCGGGCTCAGAGTCTCGATACGCTGGCGCGACGCCGCACGCTGCGCGCCGCTGGCAGAGATGGGGGTGCAGGTGCCGCCACTCAGGAAGGTCAGTGCGGTGGCTGTCGATTCCTCGTCAGTGGTGCCGAACATGTCGAGATAGTCGTCTGCGGCAGCACAGGTTCGCGGAAATACGCTGGCCAGGCCGGTATAATAGTCGCCGCCACCATCGGCATTGACCGTCCGGAACGCCATGACGCGCAGCCGATCGTCGCAAGTCGCGCGGTCGCGCGCGATCTGCCCCACCGGCTTGCCGTAGGTGTTACTCCCCACCAGCGCGAGGTTGTTACCGAGGTACGGAATGAAGGCATTGCCGGTCAGCTCACTTGCCGATGCCGTAGAGCTGCTCCCGATCAGCGCGATCTTGGTCGCGGCAATGGCTTCAGGCTGAGCTTCGAAAGGCTCGGTAGAATTGTTGTTGGACAACGAATCACGGAAAACCGTGCGGCTGAACACATCACCCACCTTGTCCGCTCCCAGCAGGTCACCAAGCAGTTCGGCAACATCGACGAGCCCGCCGCCATTATATCGGAAATCAAGAATGACTTGGGTGATGCCCTGATCCCGGAACCCATTGATTGCGGTGCGCAGCTGCGGCCCGGCATCGGAAACGATAAAGGTGCGCAAATTGATATAGCCGACCAGGCGTCCGTCAACATTGGGGATGGCGACAGCGCCATAGCGGTCCGAAATCGGATCGAGCGAATACTCGTCCTTGGTCACGCTGACGGTGGAGGTTGTACCATCGGGCTGACGGATGGAGAGCGTGCGTGTCACGCCCGGATCGCTCGGGCCGAGGGCGTCGCTGAAAGCCTGCGCTCCGCCAGAGGCATACAGATCCGCAGTCGACGTACCATTGACCGAGAGGATTTCCGTCCCGCGATCGATTCCCTTAGGATAGGCGGGTGCGCTTTCGAACGCTTCGAGGACGAAGACGCGGCTATTGACCGTGTCGTAGCCGAGCCGGACGCCGAAGCCTGCCGAGGACCCCGAATTGATCAGGTCGGTCTCTTCCTGGATCGACGTGATATAGGTGAAGCCGCGGTCCCGACCAAGCGCACGCGCAGGCGCGACCAATGCGTCGATATAGCTCTGAACGCTGCTGTAATTGGCAGCATTTACCGTGGTGTCGAGCAGGTCGGGGAACAGGTAGTAGGTTTGCAACTGCTGCAGCACCCACGACTGGCGGTCGGCGAGAGAGCACGCGGTCGGCGTCGGGCTGGGAGTGGGGGCCGGCGTACCCGATGTCGGCGTGCCACCGCCATCGCTTCCACAAGCTGCGAGTGCGCCTGCAATTGCCAGACTGAGTGCGATACGGCCGACCGTCATTGGTATTCCCCCCATGAAAAATGAAGGCACGATCTATTCAGGTCGCAGGGCGTTTGTCTATCGCTAATTGTTTGAAATCTCGTGGGTGTTGCCTCTCGACCGCACTTCAACACAGCGCACCCTTACATCGCGGCGCACGAACGCCTAGCAGATGTAGCAAGTCCAAGGAGATTCGCTTCACATGACCGAATGGCTGTCCACACTGCTTCCCGATTCCTGCCCCGCCAATGCCGAACTCGCCATCGCCCGCTTCGCAACGCGTGAAGCCATTGGCCGCAATGGCTTTTCCCTATCCAGCCCTGCATTCCCGCAGGGCGGCGAACTCGATCCGTGCTTTACCGCCGACGAGGAGGATGCGGTGGCTCCGCCGATGGAATGGACCGCGCCGCCCAAGATGGCCGAGGAACTCGTTCTGGTGGTGCAAGACGCCAGCGCGCCCGATGCGACCTGCCACTGGCTCGTCTGGGGGCTTCCGGCCCAGCACGGCAAGCTGCTCGAAGGCGAGGTGCCGCCGCGCACCGGCAAGAACGACCAGGGCAATTCGGACTGGCTGCTGCCGCGCGTCGACCCGGAGGGCAAGCCGCATTGCTTCGTGTTCCAGCTGTTCGCGCTCGACCTGCCGATCGCGCTGATGCCCGGCGCGGGCAAGGCCGAGCTGTTTGCGGCGATGGAAGGCCACGTGATTGCGGCGAGTGTGCTGACGGCGACCTACAGCGGGTCCGAAGAAGAAGATCTGTCCGATCTCGACGATCTGGAGGGCTGATCCTTCCCGGCGAACGGCCAGTCGATCACCCGGCTGGCCCATAGCGCCGCCCAGATGATCACCGGCTGCGCGATCATGCGGGGGACGTGATAGCCAAGTCCGAGCCCGCCATTGCCGCTCAGGTCGTTCACCATGTGCTGTATGTTGGCGGGCCAGACGCACAGGGCATAGAGCGCCAGCCCGATCCCGGCCGCCCGCCTGAGCGCGGGCGAGATGCTCTGCGCCAGCCCGATCGCGCCGGCCAATTCCGCCACGCCCGTCCAGAAGATCACTGCTTCGGGAAACGGGACGGCGGGCGGCATGATGCCGAGGAAGGGGGCGGGCATCGCGACATGGAGGACGCCCGCCGCGAGGTATGCGAGCACCAGGAACCAGCGGGTGAGTGTGCGGGCAAGCGTCATGCGAGGCGCGGCGCCCAGCCTGCAGGCGCCAGCTCGAACCCTTCGAACTCGAACCCCGGCGCGACGACGCAGGAGACGAAAACATAGCCGTGCGGACCGGGCAGGCGCGTCGCCGCCTGCCATTGTCCTTGCGGGACCACACCTTGCCAGAGGGGCTCGGCTGCATCGCCGAGCACGATCGTTTCCACTGGCGCGTCCTCGCTCTCGACAATCCGCAGCGCGAGCGGATCGCCCGCGTGCCACAACCACAGCTCGTCGGCGTCGACCCGGTGCCAGTGCGAGTGCTGGTCCGCTTCGAGCAGGAAATGGATCATGGTGGAGGTCGCGCGGCCAGCTTCCTCGCTCGCGCGAAAGGTCTCGCGATACCAGCCGCCCTCGGGATGCGGTTGCAACCCATGGGCCGCGATCAGCTGCCGGGCGTTGCTCATGGATGCTTGCCTTCCTTTTTGCTCGTGCGGCGGTATGCCTAGGCGCAAAGAAGACGGGGAGTCACCACATGTTACGCCGTTTCGCCACCGTTTGCGCCATTGCAGCGCTGATGTGCAGCCCGCTCGCTGCGCAGACCGCCGAAGAAACCGCGCGGGCCGCGCTGGAAGCCGCCCCTGTGTGGGATGGGCACAACGATGTGCCGATCCAGCTGCGCAGCCGCCTCGCCAACGAGATCGGCGATTTCGATTTCGAACATACCGAACACACGAAGACCGGGGATCGCAATGCCATGCACACCGATCTGGCGCGGCTTCGTGCCGGGCACGTCGGTGCGCAATGGTGGTCGGTCTACGTTCCCGCCTCGCTCGACGAGCCCGAAGCGGTGCAGATGACGATCGAGCAGATCGACGTAATGAAGCGGCTGATCGCACGCTATCCAGACGACATGGCTCTTGCCCTGCGCGCAGACGACGTCGAGGCGGCGCGCGCGCAGGGCAAGATTGCCGGATTGCTTGGCATGGAGGGCGGCCACTCGATCGGGTCGAGCCTCGCCGTGTTGCGCCAGATGTACGATCTGGGCACGCGCTACATGACGCTGACGCACAGCAAGAACACACCGTGGGCTGACAGCGCGACCGACGATCCCGAGCATGACGGGCTGACGGATTTCGGCAAGGATCTCGTGCGCGAAATGAACCGGATCGGCATGGTGGTCGATCTCAGCCATGTGTCCGAGAAGACGATGATGGACGCGCTCGACGTGTCGCGTGCGCCGGTGATCTTCAGTCACTCCTCGGCGCGTGCGATCAACGGCCACGCGCGCAACGTGCCGGACGCGGTGTTGCGCCGGCTGCCGAAGAATGGCGGGATCATCATGGTGACCGCGGTGCCTGGTTTCCTGAGCGAGGAGTCGCGTGTCTGGAATGCGCGGCGCGATGCGGAAGAGGCGCGTCTGAAGGCGCTATGGCAGGGGCAGCCCGACGCGGTCGAAGCCGGGATGAAGGCGTGGGACGAAGCCAATCCCTACCCACCCGCGAATATCTCCGACATGGCCGACCATATCGACCACGTGCGAAAGATCGCAGGCATCGACGCGATCGGCATCGGGGGCGATTTTGATGGCATTCCTGCGGGGCCCGTGGGGATGGAAGACGTCTCGACCTATCCTGCGCTCTTCACCGAGCTGGCACGACGCGGATATTCGCAAGAGGATCTGGAAAAGATCAGCTCGCGAAACATGATGCGCGTCATGCGAGCGGTCGAGGCCACGAGCGCGGCGATGGCAGATGTGCCGCCTTACGAATACCCGTCCGACAACGAGGTATAGGGCGGGGGGCGGCGCCTAGTCGCCGTCGACTTCTTCAGGCAGGTCGTCGCGATCGGTGGAGGCCATTTCCTCCAGCTCGTCCTCGGTCATGCTTTCGTACATGCCGACCGAGGCACCCTGAAGATCGGACTTCTTCGTCTCGCCGCGCTTGGCGGAGAGTGCGGCGCCCGCCGCCTGCTGCTGCTTCTTCGATTTCGCCTTGGGCATGGAAGCTCTCCTCAGGTGTCCTGTGCCTCGATCTCCGAGCCGAGCTTCAGCACCTCGTCGCCGTCTTCCTGCCGGATCAGGTAGGCAGGATCATCCTCGGTCCCGTTCCTGGTGATCTCGCTTCCCTGAAGCGTGCGCGTCACCTCGCGTTCGAAGCGTTCCTTAATCTGACCCTTGGCAGTGCCGTTGCCCCAATTCCACTGAACATACTGATCGCTCTGGAAGCTGTTGGTATTGCTCATGGAAAATGGGGCCCTTGCAGATCAGTTCTCTGCCTGATCAACCGGCGTCGCGGTGTCGGGTTCCGAAGCTTGCGGAGCCGC
>Ga0208018_100189_pt1 | contig 20646 bp, 24 predicted proteins | sample 31_taG_FD_184105 | JGI IMG/M metagenome (GOLD analysis project Ga0208018, IMG submission 184105) | Marine viral communities from the Gulf of Mexico - 31_GoM_OMZ_CsCl metaG (SPAdes) (version 2) | ecosystem: Environmental > Aquatic > Marine > Oceanic | place: Gulf of Mexico | collected 2015-07-12 | reverse complement strand
CAAACCGATCTCTTTCAGCTCTTCTGTCATCCGTGGCCTACCACTCTCGGGACATTGCTGCGCAATACCCTGCCGTGCAGTGCATAACTGCCCAAGCTGAGACGGGATTGCTCTTTGATGTGCGCCAACGTCACCATATCAGATCGCTGCCCGCGGCTGGCAGGGCGGCTGCGGAAGGCCCGCAAGCCCCGAGAGCTGACACCTACGACTTTGCACAAACGGTTCGCTGGAAAGCAATCTATGTGTTCTTCGATGAATCTAAATCTCATTGCTTTAGACCCGCGAAGAATTGGGTGGCTTTTTTTAAGATGTCCCGCTCCTCCTTGAGGATGCGGACCTCGCGACGAAGCCGGTCATTCTCTTGAGCCAGTCCCAAATCCTCTTTCGAGACCACATCTGTGTCCCGGTACGCCGTGATCCATTTATTCAGCGTCGACATTCCGACACCCAGATCATCAGCAACTTGCTTGCGCTTCAACCCACTGGTCAGTGCGATGCGCACCGCATCAGCGCGGAATTCATCTGTGCGTTTCAGTCCCATAGTTAGTCTCCTTTGTTGCAGTAGATGCTATCAAAGGAGCGGCATCAAACCGTGACAGGTCCACTCGTAGGCTGGGATCCAATACACGCCCGTGGATTCCATCGCGACGCTGGTCACCCCGTGCGACTTAAACCAATAGGCTAAATCATGCAGATCATGGGTGAAGGTGCCGAAGGCACGCACTGGCGTATCTGTCACATCCGGATTGACGGCCGCCATGTGTTCACGCGAACCTATATCAACTGCCGCAGCTCCGACGTTCACAGTCTCAATTGCTGGGGCCTTGCAGGTCTTTTGCTTTGCCATTGACTGTCCTCCTGTTGGCTACAGAAGGGCGTGGGCTATGCAGATCTGTCATCTTCCTAACCGGGATCACTGCAAAACAGCGTCACCACTCTCAAGTTCGCATCAACCCATGGACCACGTTTTTTAACGGGGTTCTGACCCAAGACAGACCACCAATAAGCGAACGGCCGCTGCCCTTCATAGAGCAACGATAGCACAGGCTGTTTCTACCGCGCGCAGCCGGGCCCCAACCCTGAACGGTTTTTTAGGATGTCACGCTCCTCCGTCATCCGCGCCAACTCACGCTTGAGCCTGCGGTTCTCAGCTTCATGGTCAACAGATGATGTCTGTGACGCAGCTTTTGCGTAGAGCTTCATCCATTTGTAGAGCGAATATGTACTGACGCCCAACCGTTCCGAAACCTCGCGAACGGCATACCCCCGCACTGTTATCTGATGGACTGCATCGCGCTTGAAATCTTCACTGAAATTTGGCTTCCCCATAACGGCCTCCTTGCCTCAAAGGTAGGGAAGAAAGCGTCTACAAATCTAGGGGCTATTCATAAAATCCATTTATGTAGTTGAAGTTTGCAAATTCAGCAGCGCGTCTGCTTGGCGAGGATTGTCTCCAAATGAGTTCTGCTTTGATGGTTTTGAAGAACGTTTCGACGGCAGCATTGTCAAAGCAATTTCCTTTCCCAGACAGGGACACCTTGAACTGAGGTGGTTCGGTTTACTTGAACAGGTTCCTGGCGTTATCTAAGTTGTTTTGCGCCTTGGTTACGCCGCCACCGCTTGGGGCATTGGCTGGTTAAAGTAGGTCTGATCGGGGAGTTCTACCGCCAATCGATGAATGGAGACGTCGGCTGTAGTAGAACGTCAGATACCGGCCGATCTCGGCGCGTGCCTCGGCGACGCTGGCATAGGCCCACAGGTAGACCTCCTCATATTTGATGCTCCGCCACAGACGCTCGATGAAGACGTTGTCGCGCCAAGCCCCCTTGCCATCTATTACCGGCAGGGCATTGCAAGGCAATGTCCCAAGAGGCATGCTGATTTTGATCTCTCGGGCGTCCAGCACCCTGATGAAGTCGGTCGAGGTAAACTGACTGCCCTGGACGCCCTTCTAAGTGTCAAGCGGCGATCTGAGCCTGATTGATTTGTTTGTGGCGGCGGGCGATGACGTTGAAGATCTCACGTGCAATGTATCGTTTGACACAACGGATTGCCTCGAGTTTGGAGTGGCCCTCTGCTATACGCCGCGAGACATATTCCCGGGTCTTCGGATTAAGCCGCAACCTTCCTATCGCGATGACGTGGAGCGCACTGTCGGCCGCGAGGTCACCACCTCTGTTTAAACGGTGTCGTGTTGTTTTGCCTGATGAGGCTGACACTGGACTGACACCACATAAGGCAGCAAAGCTGGCTTCGGATCTGAGACGCTCCGGATTATCACCTGCCGTGAGTAACAACTGTGCAGCGCTGTTCAGGCCCACGCCGTTACTTGCAATCAGCTCCGGGGCTAAATCTGTGACGATTGCCTCGATCATATCGTCAAGGTCCGCAACTTCATCATGCAGTTCGAGATAGCGACGCGCCAGTGATTTGAGCGCGACCTTGTAGGCTTCCTCGACCTCGCGATACCCTGTCAGGTCCGGACGCCAAGCTGCCAAGGTGCGTATCAACTTCATACGGGTCATGTTGCGCAAAAATTCACGCAGCCGGTCAGGGGCACAGACAATTGTCGTTTGGATGATCTGCAATGCGATCCGACGGGCTTGCGCTTCATCAGCGTGGCAACGTGCAGCCGTTCGACCTTGAAACCTTCCTGCACCAACAGGCCCCGCAGCATGCGGCTACCCGCGAAGGGAAACTCCATGTGCAGCTTGTCGATCCGGTGCATCAGCTTCAGATCGGCGTCCGACACGGCGCGAGGCGCGTAATAGACACTGCCCCAGCATGATCGCTTGGCGGCTGACGCTCAGCTTGGCTGTGGGATCGATCTTTTTTTGCGCTTGGCAACAGACCCGCCCTGCCGAGCGCGCCGGTCAAAAAATGTTCTCAAGCGTCAGCTCTCCCATCATCGCATGCAGGGTCTTCACGTCGATCACCGGTTCTGGTTCGGCCTTCGCGGCGTCCCCAAAAACACCAGTCGCACCCTAAAGCAGCTGATCGCGCCGCTGCTTGATCTGGTTCGGATGAACGTCGAAATCTTGTGCCAGCTCGATCAGCGTCTTTTCGCCCTTGATCGAGGCCACGGCCACGTTTGCCTTGAATGCCGGACTGTGATTCCGGCACGGTCGTCTTGTCATAGTCGTCTCCTCGCTTGCAGCATCATGCTGCTGTTGCGCGGAAAATCCACTTATCCCAGCTGTTCAGATTTGCGCACCCACCTCTTACATCCCGTACGGCGTCTTTGAGCTGATTCTGTGTAAAAACAGCGTGTTGCTTGCGCAGAAAGCTGCGCTTTGAAGAGCGCGCGAGCGCCTTTCCTATCAGGCTTTGCGCGTTTGCTGCGGTGCAGGAAAAATCTTAGCCAGTTTGCGGAGGTTTTGGGCGGTGGCGGCGAGGAGGAATTCGTCATTTGCACCGCATGGGCCGCGTAATCGCAGTCGTCCCAGTCCGAGAATGCGTTTGAGGTGGGCAAAGAGCATTTCGACCTTTTTTCTGAGCTTCATCGCAATCTGATATTCGTCAGTTTTGGCCAAATCTCTGGCAACCTGACGCGCGTCTTCGTGCTCCTCGCGGGTGATCTTGCGCGCCTCAGCGTTGGGGCAGCATTTTTGCTTGGACGGGCAGACCTGGCAGACTTCTTTCAAGGCGCGATAGCGCGCGGTGCCCTTGCCCGTCGGCCCCCGGCTTGGATCAGAGTAATTCCGGCGGAACTTTTTGAGCGCGTGGCCCTCGGGGCAGATGTATTGGTCGTTCAGCGCATCCCAGTCAAAATCTGTGCGTGTCCAGGTCCCATCGGGGCGTCCGGCCTTGTCGATCACAGGGATGTAAGGATCGATCTTGCGTTCCACGAGCCAGCCGAGCATGGGGCCTGAACCATAGGCTGTGTCGGCGATCATCCAGTCGGGGACCAGGCCGAACTTGGCTTTCACCCGTGTAAGCATGGTCTGGGTCGATCCAACCTCGGCTTGTCGGATCGAACGGGTGCCTTCAACGTCCAATATGACACCGTGATCCGTGTCTATCAGGTAGTTATCGGAATAGCTGAAGAATGCCGGACCCTTACGCGCCGCCGTCCATTGGCTGGCGGGATCAGAATGCGAGGTGAACTTGGGCTGCACCTCGCTGGCCGCGCCAAATGCAGCCTTATCCAGCGTGTCGAGATACTCGCGCACGGCGCGGGGCGCATCAGCCGGATCAATGTGCGCTGCGTCCCAGTCTTCCTTCGGCGTGGAGTTCTGCTTGTTCGCATCGGCTTCGATCAGGCTGGCGTCAATCGCCATTCGCTGGCCGCTGACCAGACCTTCGGCGATGCAGCGCGCGACAGTCGTCTCAAACAGGTGGCGCAGCAGTTCGCTGTCGCGAAAACGCCCATGCCGGTTCTTGGAAAACGTCGAGTGATCCGGGACCCGGTCGCTCAGATCGAGACGGCAGAACCAGCGATACGCGAGGTTCAGATGCACCTCTTCGCAGAGCTGTCGCTCAGAGCGAATGCCGAAGCAATAGCCGACCAGCAACATCCGGATCAGCAGCTCGGGGTCGACCGACGGGCGGCCGGTATGGCTGTAGAAATCCGCAAGGTGGGCGCGGATGCTGCTCAGGTCAACGAACCGATCAATGGATCGAAGCAGGTGATCTACGGGAACATGATCCTCCAGCGAGAACTCGTAGAACAGCGCCGGTTGCGCCTCCTGTCGTGGTCCCATCATCGCCAATACTCCCCCCGAATAAAGGAGTTGAATCAGCAGTTCAGGCCGCGATCAAGGAAGAGTTTTTCAACAAAATACGCCCAGTGTAAGAGACGCTGCGCTTCGAGTGGGTGACGGAAAGGCGCGGGAATGCGACAGTTACCTGAGGCGCATTTCCCAGCTCACTTATCCGGAACTGTGCGATCATACCCATCTGTCGGCAAATCACGCAATTTCGCCAACATGTCGATGAAACCAGCCACCTGGAATGTACACGCAGCTTTTCCTTTCTGGGCCGTCGCAAGATGCGCTTCGCCGACAGCACCAGCTGCATTCAGGTCTTTGGAAACCCAGGCAAGATTAACGGGCCCGATTGGAGAGATGGGTGCCGTTTCTGCGGTTGAACGGAAGTCTTTGGCGTTCGCCATGTCTACAAAGTGAGGTTTGAAATGCAGCATTAACGACGTTTCGTAGTCTCCGCCGTGGATTCCGAATTTGTTCTCTTGATCTGAAAACATGCCTTCAGGTTTGCCAAAATTGCCCCATTGGCACTTAACCACCATCATGCCAGCCTGCACCCGCAACTCGCGGCCCAGAATGGAAATCAGATCGAGGTTCCCCCCATGTGAGTTGACGATCACCATTTTCTTGATGCCCGCCCGCGCCACGGACAGCCCGATTTCCATCCACGCATCCAGCGCCGTTTTGGCTGTATATGTCAGCGTGCCCTTGGCGTGGATGTGTTCGTTCGATTTACCGATAGCCTGAACAGGAAGGATCAGAACAGTGATGTCATCGGGCAAGGTCTCTCGCAGGTGGGCAAGCATCCCTTCGTTGATGAACGTGTCCACGCCTACTGGCAGGTGAGGCCCGTGCTGCTCGACCGCGGCCGTGGGCAAAATTGCGATGGTTTTTTCGCTGTCGAAGTCGGCGAACTCTGTTGTGCGGAATTCGGTCCAGTCAAGGCGTCTCATTATGTGGGCTCCGGCTTGTAGGTGGCATCAAGGCGCGCGCGCAGATAGTCCGCGCCTGTTATGGGGGCGTGTTTGGCGGGTCCTGTACCGGGCAACGCTGCGATGAGGCTGTCGGGGTTCGGATCCAAGAAAAAGGCGATAGATCGACGGGCGGTTTTTGGGGGCAAAACGCGGTGTGGCGTCGACACATAGATGTCGTTGGACCAGCGCATCAGACAGTCCCCGATGTTCACGATAAATGCGCCATTGATATGGGGCACAGATGTCCAATCCCCCCCGCGCGGCTTGACCTGCAGGCCAGCAACGCCATCGGTCATCAGCAGTGTGACCGACCCGTAATCGCTGTGCGCCCCCGCGCCGATCCCCTCGCCATCCGGGGCGGCGGGGTATGACAACACCCGCAACGTCGCCATAGGTTCGGTGAAATGTGGTTCAAAATAGCCAGGTGGCAGCCCCAGGTCGGTCTCGAACGCGCGGTGCAATGCACGACCAAGGGTGAGGACACTGGCGTAATACTCTAGCATGACCTCTTTGAAACCAGTCACCTTGGGCCAAACGTTCACGCCTCGAAACGGATCACCCGCGATCACGCGCGGATCATCGGTGGCCAAGTCGAACCCCACGTTAAATGCTTCCTTGCGATCTTTAAGACCCGACGTTTCATCTAACGCTTCGCTGCCTACCTGGGCCCACCCGCGATTATGCGGGTTTTTAGATATGGCAACATCCTCTTTGTCGCGCACGGGAAGCGCAAAAAACGTGTCAGCCATCGCGAAGACATTCGTGATCAGATCTTGGGAAATACCGTGGCCCGTGATAACGAAAAATCCGGTCTCGCGGCAGGCCTGACCGATATCTGCCACGACCCCGGCAGGGTCATCGCCGCTCGTAAAGCGGCTCCAGTCAATGACAGGTATGTCCATAATTCGGTTTCCTGTATGTTATATACGAATAAGTTGGTTCAGGCGGGCTTTGACGACATTCAGATGTGCTGCGCGGGTTTGAGGCGTGGAGCTGTCCAATAAGAAATGTGCTGCAAACTTGGTCTTGCACCGTTTCGCCAGCAGCAAGCGCACACCACGCAAAAGCGTACGTTTGCCCGGAGCCCCGACAAAGAAGGTAAGCCAACGGGACGCACCACATGTCGTAAAAACGCCCAGCTTTGTGATATGCGTTAAGCCCGGCTTGATTAATCCGCCATCGGCATCGGGCATGATGAACGACACCCCGGGAAGCATCACCCGATCCAGCCAGCCCTTTAGCATTGCGGGCAAACCGTACCACCATGTCGGATAGATAAAGATCAGCGCGTCACACCATTCCAGATCCTGACAGTCGCGATCCACGCGGGCGCGGTTTTCGGGAACTGTCTCGTAGACCTCGTGATCATACGCCGATAGCGTCGGATCGAACCGCTCCGCATAGAGATCACGCAAGCGATACTCGGCACCATTTTCCTTCAACTGCGAAATGACCAAATCGCGAATTGCGGCATTGAATGAACCTTCGCGGGGGTGGCAGTACACAACCAGCGCTTTCATTGCTAATACGCCTCCATCTCGCGGCGGACCCGTTCAAGGTGTGCCTTCAGCGTCGCTTGCGAATTTCGGTTCATGTCATAGAGACCGATGTATTTTTTCCGCGGCATGCCACAGGCATACCATACCGCGCGGGTCACAGTTTTGCGGGGTGGGTCTGCATTCTGAATGGCGCGCCAACGGGTGCCGCCATACGTTGTGAGGGCATATAGTTTCTTGATGTTTGTCAGGCCGGGCCGCACCTTTCCGTCGCGCAATCTGAACGAAATACCGGGCAGGAATACACGATCCAGGAAACCCTTGAGGATCGCGGGGTAGCCGAAATTCCACACGGGAAATACCATCACAATCGCATCAGCGGCTTTAACGCGTTCGACATAGGGCCGAACAGGTTCGATGTTCTTAGGTTCCTCATGGTAACCGCGCCGCTCGATCTCGGTCAGGACGGGCTGAAACCCCTCTTTGTAAAGATCGCAATCATCCACCTCCCAGCCCGATTTGGTCAACGTTTGCACGACGACCTCATGCACCGCAGCATTGAAGCTTTCGGGGCAAGGGTGGGCGAAAAGGATCAATACGCGCCCCTTAGATGATGCCGCCGTCATGCGGCGGTCTCGGGCTTGGCACGGATGTTTTTGTAGGAATACATGTCGGCGTAATCGAAATCCGGTTCGTCCCACGCAATCATCTTGCCGGGATTAAGAAGCCCCTTGGGGTCGGATTGACGTTTGAAGTCCAACTGGCGCATATCCGTAGATTGCCGCCCACCCTCTTCAAGCGTGTAGCGGTGGGGGTTGAAGATCATGCAATCCATGGCTTCATGCTCTGCGACCAACTGATCAAGGGCATCTTTGTCCATCGGTTCCACGATTGGCAGACCGGCAAACGAGATGCCCGCGCCCTCGCGCATCACCTCGAGGTGCATGTGTAGCTTGCCCTGAAAGGCCTCGTAAGCGGCCATGACTTTTTCAATGTCGCTACCATAGCGAACCTGCAAATAGGTCAGGCCCTTGTTGAATTTCATGGCCCGCAATGTCGTGTGATTCCAGCCGAATTCATACATCGGTCCGGGGTGGCGATCCCATATGACGTCGTCAGATCGATAGATGACATTCCCACCTGCAAAGCGTTCGAGCAACGTCACCAATCCATCCATATTGTGCGGCGCGACCATCAGCCCGACAAGGTGGTCGTCTTCGGTGACATGAGGTTTGACCCGTTGAAAGTAAGCGTGTGCAATGGGGGCCGCGTAAACTGACGCAAGCTTGACCAATATTCCGGGCTCCGCGGTGGCGGCCCCTGCAAACTCTGTCGCCGCGCGGAAGGTGTCGAAACGTACGAACAATTCTGTCCAATCATAGGCCGGCGCTAAGGGCAGTTCCAACTCGGTGATGATGCCGTTGGTGCCATAAGCATGGGACACGCGGTGAAGCTCTTCACCGGTGAATTCCAGAATTCGTGGTTCAGCCTCCATCGTGATGACGCGCAGACGCTTGATGTTGCCGATATCGCGCAACGCACCCCAAGCAGCAGAGCCGCACCCTCCCGAACCGCCAGCGATAAATCCACCGATGGTCGCTTGCGAATAGGTTGATGGATACATCCGCAATTCTTGGCCGCTTTTTTCCTTTAGCTCGTCGTCGATCTCTTTGATCACTGCGCCGGGTTCTACAACAACATACCCCGCGCCGATTTCTTTGACCTTGTTCATTTTAGCGACGTGGATCACACAGCCCCCCGCAAGCGGCATGGCTTGGCCGTAATTGCCTGTGCCCCCCCCGCGCATGGTCACGGGGACATCGTGAGCATAGCAGACACGCAAAATCTCGATGATCTCGTCTTCGGATTTTGCGTTGATCACAAAGTCGGCTTCAAGGTGATCCATCGCGTCCTTCAAAACTGGGGAATACCAAAAGAAATCACGCGACTTGTTCCGCACGGTAGCAGGGTTTTGTTCCATATCCAGATGGGACAGTTTGGCTTTGGCGTCGGCGATATTGGGGGTCATGGCTTGCTCACAATCATGTCGAGTTCTGTGTAAGACGGTAGGGTGCGGTCGATCGGATCACCGTTTCGCAACACGATGCGATCCGACTGCGGGCGCGCGAAAAACTCCGTCCATGTGCGTGCACTGCACAGGATCAGATCGGCGGGTGTGCCCGGGTTCAGGCTTGGCGCTTCGAAACCGCAGGCATGTGCCGGGTTGGTGACAAAGGACATGGGCCAGTCGGTAAGCCCATGATCCAGATGACAAATCCGCGTGGCTTCGCGCATCACTTCGATCATGTCGAGATCTCCGTAGGCGTAGAACGGGTCACGGGTGTTGTCAGAAGCAAACGATACGTTGACGCCTGCCGCCTTTAGTTCATGTGCCATCGTGACGCCGCGCCAACGCGGCGTGCGACCGGCTTCGCGATCTTGCAGATACATGTTGCACATAGGCAGGGACACGACATGCAACCCTGCCTTGGCAACGAGCGCGATGATCCCGGCGGCGACGTCATCAGGCATGACCGAAATCGAACAACAATGCCCCACAGTGACCTTATTTTTGAACCCAAGCGCGAGCACCGTTTCAGCGATTGTACGCAAGGTGTCTGAGGTCGGGTCATTGGTCTCGTCTACGTGGAAATCCACGTCGAGGTCATATTTTTGCGCGAAGTAGAAGAAGTCGTTCAGGCGCTCTTGCAAGTCAGGCACCGGATAGGTCACCGCGCCGAGGACATTCCCTGTCTCGGCAACAAGCTTGGCAACCTCCGGAAAGATGTCCTTGGTGCGGAACACACGATCAATGGCGACCAGACAGGACGCCTGCAGTGCAATCTTGCCTTCCCATTTCTTCTGTAGTTTCGCCACCACGCCAAAGGATGACGCTGCAAGGTCATCGGCGCTGTCGATATGGGTGCGCATGGCCTTGGTGCCGTGGGCATAGGCACAGCGCAAGGCGAAATCCATGCGCGCCTCTACATCTGTTACCGTCCAGTTCACATGGTCATCGCGTACCGTCGCTAACGCCCCCATGAACGACCCGTCAGGGTTTGAGGCGCGCGGCCATATATGCCCTTTGTCCAGATGCGTGTGCATATCGACAAAGCATGGCAGGGCCATTGCACCGTTCATTTCGATTACAGTTTCGGCCGGTTGCCCAGCGTCCGTTGATGTAATCAAGCCATCCTTGATGGTGAGGTCCGTCGTCATGAGGTCACCTTTTTGCCCCATAAGACAGGCCGGTATAGTGACATTTCGAAGAGTCTTCGCGCCGCTGGGCAAAACGCAAAATTCCATTAATTCTCCCGTTTGATGGCGCTTTCATGCCATTTGTGCAAAAGCGCGTGGCTAAGTAGGGAGGCGAGTGTAAAAATCACTACCCCCGTGACGGCGATCAGCAAAAGCGCCGCGAACATGCGAGGAATGTTAAGGCGATACCCTGCCTCAAGGATGCGGAATGCAAGGCCGGACCCGATCCCGCCGGTTCCGGCGACATATTCGGCCACAACCGCCCCGATCAACGACAGCCCGCCGGCGATCCGTAGCCCGCCAAGGAAGTAGGGCAAGGCCGTTGGCAATTGCAGATACCGCAATCGTTGCCAGCGTGTAGCGCCGTAAATTTTATATAGGTCGCGCAGGTTGTGATCCGTGGAGCTAAGTCCAAGCGTCGTGTTGGAAAGGATCGGAAAGAACGCCACAATCCACGCACACAACAGCAACCCGGCAAGCCGGTTATCGACGTAGATAAAAATCAACGGTGCGATCGCGACCACAGGAGTAACCTGCAAAATCACCGCAAAAGGGTAGAATGCCATTTCGAAATAACGCGACTGCGTGAATAGCACTGCAAGCCCGACACCACCAATGACAGCAACACCAAGCGCCATAAGCGTGATTTTAAGCGTTACCCAAAGGGCGTCTGACAACATCGCCCAATCTGCGACAAGTGTCTGCATCACCAGTCCGGGGCGCGGCAGAATATAGTGCGGGATGTCACTCCATACGACAATTCGGTCCCAGGAATAGATCGCCAACACCAACATAATCGCGGGCAAGGCCCATTTTGCAATACTTTCGCGCCGTTGTGCACGCGCGAATTGCTGCTCTTCGAGGTCTACGATCGGCGGCTGCATATCTGACACACTCATGCTGATGCCCTTTCGCCATGTTGGTTCATCGCGCCGTGCAGGGCGTCGGAGGCTTTGCGGCACAGGTCAGCATAATCAGCGGATGTACGGAATTCTTCGGTACGGGGGTATGGCGCCTCGACGGTGACTTCGGCAGACACCCGACCGGGTCGTGCTGCCATGACGACAATGCGGTCCGACAGGAATACAGATTCAAAAACGGAGTGGGTGACGAAAATGACCGTGCATTTAAGCTTGTCGCGCAGCATCAGCAAATCGTTGTTAAGCTTGTGCCGGGTGATTTCATCAAGCGCGGCAAAGGGTTCGTCCATCAGGATAAGACGCGGTTGCGTGACCAGTGCGCGGGCAATTGAAACCCGCATCTTCATACCGCCCGACAATTCGCGGGGGTAGGACTTTTGAAAGCTCTCCAACCCCACCAATTTAAGCGCCCACATGATATCTCCGCGCACATCATCCATCGATTTTCCGCGCAAGCGATGCGGCAGCCAGACGTTTTGTTCGACAGTCGCCCAAGGCATCAGGGTGGGTTCTTGAAATACGACCCCAAGGTCGCCTTCGTTTAACCCGCCGTTCCATGTGATCTGCCCCGACGTTTGGCGCATCAAGCCGGCGATCAGGCGCAGTGCAGTGGATTTTCCGCATCCCGATGGTCCAAGCAGCGATATGAAATCCCCTTGGTTCACGGTCAGGTTCAGGTCCTTGAGGGCCTCGACGCTGCCGTTAAAAACCTTATCGACATTCGACATTTGCAGCAGCTCGTCACGCTGCCCTATGGGAGGAATAGAAGAAGTATTGGACATTTGAGGCTTTCTTGAGCAGCGACAGGGGCGAAGAATGTCGCCCCCGTCATTCAATTCGGGCGGGGTTTAGCGCAGGTCCATTCCAACCTTCGCATTGACGAATTGCGTGGTATAGGCGGAGGAATAGTCCAGATCACCTTCGATGACGCCGGCCTCGACCATCTTGCCGTAGAAGTCGTCGATCTTTGCGTCGGTCATTGCCCCAATCCCAAGCTCGAGCGCGTCGCCGCTGTCGACAATCCCCTCCGAGAGCATCTTCGAAATGGCGAAGTCGATCTTGTCCTGGGTCATGTCGGGGTTGGCGGCGATGATCATCGCATCGGCTGCGGAGTGATCATTGTACAGGTAATTGTACCATCCCTTGATCGAACCCTCTACGAAGCATGCAACCTGTTCGGGGTGGTCGGCGATGGTATCGGCCATCGCTTCGACCGTCGTGGCGTAGGTTGAATAACCGGCATCTGCGATCAGGAAGATATCAGGAACAAACCCGGCCTCTTTTTCGATCACATAGGGTTCGGAAGACAAAAAGCCCTGCATTGCCATCCCTTTATCCGCAATAAAGGGCGCGGGGTTAAACGTATAGGGTTCGCGCTGTTCAACCGTGAAGCCGTATTCCGCGATCATCCATTGGTAGTAGGATGCAAATCCATTGTCGCCGATCAACAAGTCCAGACCCTTGAGGTCTTCGAATGTTTTCGCCTGACCTGGATGAGAAATGATCACCTGCGGGTGTTTTTGGAATGTCGCCATCACCGCGACGACAGGGATCCCTTCCTTGGCGGCCGTAAAGGCCTGCAACAGATCGCCGCCCATGTGATAATCAATGCGCCCCGCCAACATGAGCGCGCGGTTATTCACCTGCGGGCCACCGGGCACGATCGTGACGTCCAAACCACATTCCGCATAGGTGCCATCTGCTACGGATTGATAAAATCCACCGTGTTCGGCTTGCGCCAACCAATTGGTGCCGAATGAAACAGGCGTAAGTTCTTGGGCCATCGCGGTGCTTGCGGTCGCGGCGGCCAACGTTGCGACGACAACGGATTGCTTAAGGGGCATAGAAGTCTCCTAGGGTAAATTCCGAAGATGACGTTAGTGCGATGCGCGCATGGTACGCACAGAGAGATCGACAGGATTCATCTCTTCGCGCGCTTCTTGGGTTAATATTTACGCACTGCTCACCGAACCGCCCAAGTAAAGGGCATAACTAACTTCAGTTCGCCCGGTTCAAGCTGTGAACTATACGTGTGCTAACTAATTTATGGGATCACGTGACGACTCAAAACTAGCACAGAAAGGCATTCCAATCATGGCCACAGCCCTTAATCCGACCAGCATTGCGCCGCCGTTTGGCGATTATAGCCACGGGATCAAAAGCGCCCCTGCGTCCTGCTTGGTTGTCACTTCAGGGCAGCTTGGACTTGCCCCCGATGGAAGCTGTTCTACAGATGTGCGCAAACAGGCAGAACAGTGTTTTGCCAACATCGACGCCATCCTGCATGAGGCGGGTTGTGACCGCGCTGATGTTATACGGCTCAGCGCCTTCGTCACTGACCGCGCCTTTTTTCCCGACTATATGGCTGTGCGTGATGAATGGCTGGCTGGCGTCACCATCCGCCCTGCCTCCACGCTGCTTGTCGTCAGTGGCTTCACTCGCGAAGAATTCAAAGTGGAGATCGAAGCGACTGCTATTCAGAGAGATTGATCTGTCGTTGTGAACCGCAGGTGAATATCGATGGCAGTAGTTAACCATCGGATTCTCGCCGAGGCAGTATGCGAAGTGGAATTTGGGCAACGCCTCTAAAAACGAAAATAGACCTCGAGGCCGCCTTAGTGGATGTCCCGTTTGCCCGACTTGCGACGATGGCCCCTATATTGCCGGGAGCTCTCGGCAATGTATTCTTCTAAGGAACCGCATCGTAAAGTGTGACTACGGTGCCTATGGGCCGTTCTCGCCGGACCAGCTGGCCTTCCGCGCCGCGTGCGTAGTTCGGGCCCCAACCGACCTCAGATGCGATGCAGCGTAGCCGTGCTCGCGCGGGGGTCGGGCTTAGTCGAGGTCTTCTCATGGGCGGCGCTATTTGACAGCGACGCCCATACGTTTCTGCCGCGGCACATATGAGCCGGAATATGGGTTCGGGGGAACGCTTGGTCGAACATGTTATTACATAATCATAATTATGGGCGAAACAACTATAGGAGGTTGTTTTGCAAAATCTACTTGACAACATTGTCAAACCCCTGTCGCGCCGGATGGGGACGTACCTTGGCACAATGGTGGTCACCTACGGCGCAACCCAAGAGACAGGCCAAATGGTCGAATTGGCCATTACTGCCGCTATCTTGGTTGGGGGCGATTTGCTCGCCTCCTACTGGGAACGTAAACAGGCCCGCCGCTGATGGCCCTTTTCGAGAGCCTCCTCGGTGCAGTCGCGGGGCCGCTTATCGGCGGCATCTTCGGCGGCGGCAAGCAAAAGCCGCAAACGACCGAGGTCAATTACAAGAAAATGGTCGAAAACGCACGGGCGGCTGGGTTCAATCCTCTGACCGCCCTGCGTAACGGTGGCTCTGCTGGGTTCACCACTACGACCCCTGCCCTATCGTCGCGCAACTTTGTGGGCGAGGCCTTGCAGGCAGGGTTTAATCAGTTCTTCGGGTACAAACAGGATCAACTCGACCAAGAGCGCGAGCGCCTGCAAACCGAAATAATGCGCCAAGATTTGGCTAACGCCAAAGCGCAGGGCGACATCTTCAAAAACTATGGCTTTACGCCTCCAAGCGTCACGACATATACAGGTGGACATGAAAACACTGTTCAACCTTCTCTTGGTGCTCGTCGGTCTAACAGTCCTACTGCTGGCCGCGATAGCGATGTTACCGATACAGTAATTGCCGGAAAGGACATTAAGGCTAACCCCTCGATATCTAACGCCGACAAGCTGGAAGAACGCTATGGCGACCTAGTGTCGTCCGTGGCGGGTGTTGGAACGCTTGCCGCTGATACGTGGCACAATTCCAAGTCCACCCTGAAAGATAAGTTCGGCGTAACGATGTCCGAACCCCCGCTTACGAATATGCGCCGCTCACAGCGGCCCAAAAGCCGTAGCAATTCACAACGCAAATGGCGGTCGTCGACCCTGACCACTGCGCAATGACCTGCGCCGCATGTAAGCGGCGCAGGGCCAAAATTCGTGCGCTCAAAAAGCGTGTGTTCAAACGTGTTTTCAAAAAAGGAAAAAAACATGGCCGTACCAAAGGTTAAAGGTAACTTTAATGAAGTGGTGAAAACCACCCCCATCACGATCCCGAAAACGGTTCGTAAAGATACCAAGACAATTCTCACTTCTGGCTATGCGGGCAAGGTGCTCCCGCTTGCCTGTGTCCCGCTCGTCCGTGAGGACGCGGTGTCACGCGGCACGATGTCATTCAACTTTGAAATGATGGAAACCGCTGAAATGCTGATGAACGGCATTAACGTGACGGTTTACGCGCACTTCGTGCCATTCCTCGCGTTTGAACGCTTCGGCGGGTCCATGACCATCCTCAACAATTCCTACTCCGGCCTACCGGATAAGAAGGACGGGACCGAATATACTAGCTTCATCGAAACAATGGCCTTTGACCGTGATGCGCCTTTCTGGCGTACACTTGGCATGCACCGCAAAGGGACGGGGCTTGTCAATACGGCCTACGTCGAGGCTTATAACGCTGTTATCAACATGCGCCGCGCCGCGCGCTCCAATAAGCTGACGCTCCGCGACAAGCTGGATACGTCCCTCGCGGCGGCGTTCTGGAAGCACACAAGTATGGCGCATATTGTGCCTGACTTCGATAGTGCCAAGATTGACGGGGAGGTGCCGCTTAATGTCGTTGCGGGCGATCTGCCTGTCCGTGGTATCGGGGTAGAGCCGGCATCGCCGCAAACAGCGTCCGGCGGCAATCAATTGGAAACTGGGGGACTTCGTTGGTATTCCCGACGCTTTGTTGATGATAATATTACAATGGAATTTTCCGCTAGCACAGGACGACCGCTGGTGTTTGCGGAAATGCAAGAAAACGGCATTACAGTGTCGCTCTCGAACATCGAAATGGCTAAGCAAACTGCTGCGTTCGCGCGCATGCGGGCGGAATACAAAGGGGTGTCGGACGACCACCTTATTGATTTGCTTATGCAGGGCATTCGTATTCCCGAAGAACAAATGGCCGAGCCCATTCTGCTTGGTCGTCAATCGACGCTCTTCGGCTATCAGCGGCGCTTTGCAACGGACGGCGAAAACCTCGCCAAATCTGTCACCGCTGGGGAAACCCGCATTGATATGACGGTACGTACCCCGCCGATGAATACGGGTGGCGTCATTATCTTCACCGCTGAAATTGTCCCTGAACAGTTGTTCGAGCGGCAAAAGGACCACTTCCTGCACATGCAGGGGCCGGATGAGTTCCCCAATCCAATGGCCGACTTCCTCGATCCGCAAAAGGTCGAGATTGTCCCGAATGATTACGTCGACGTGGACCACGACGACGCGGCAGGAACCTTCGGCTATGCACCGCTTAACCACAAGTGGAAGCGTAGCATTCCCAATATCGGCGGCAAATACTACCGTCCTGAAGTCGATGCGGCATTTGATGAGGATCGGCAAAAGATTTGGGCCAATGAAACGCCAAACCCCGAGCTGACGGAAGACTTCTGGCTTGCGACGAACATTCACCATAAGGTGTTTGCGACTGACCAGCAAGACCCGTTTGAGATTATCGCAACGGGTGACTTCCAGATTGTCGGCCATACCCAATTCGGCAAGGGCCTGCAGGAAGCGACGGACGATTTCGAGCACATTTTGCAACAGGTCGACCAAGAACGGATTAACCAAAAGCCTGTCGACTGGTCGAATGAGGCGGGGCCATAAGGCCCCCCTCCCCTCCCCTCCCCTCTCAACAAAAGGTAACGAAAACATGATGTTTAACCTGAAAAAAATTGCCGAATGGCAAAAAGCCGTTTCCGGCACGTCGTATATCTTCACGTCGGCCAAAGCCCGCCGCCTTCGCCTGAATGTCAATTCGACTGGCAAGGTTGCGGCCTATCTGGCCGACCAAGAAACGGGCGAACTGGTACTGCTCGGCGCGGCCGATATCGGCATGTTTGAAATTGAAGCGCATGTCGCGGGCGATAGCCTTGTTCAATTCGAATTCGAGGACGGCACCGAAGTCTTCTTCGCGGGTCACGCCCCGTCCCACCAAGTGGAAAAACGCGATATTGAAAAGTTTACGTCTGTTGCTCCTATGCCTGCGCGTAATACTGAGTTTGACCGTATGATGATGGTCATGCGGCACAACGAAAACGAGCGCCAGCGCGTGTTCCAAGAGCAACAAGAGAAATTAGCGGCGCAACAGGCAGCGGCGCAGCAACCCGCGCCCGTAGCCCCTGCGCCAGCGGCTCCCACAACGGAAACGGGGCCGGATACAGCGCCGGAAACGGAAACGACTGAAAATGAAGAATAATCCGAACAGGTTAATTCAACGGTTCCTCCGCAAGTTCTTTGCGGGGGTCTACCGTGCTAAGGGCGCAGTACCTGAAAAACGCGCCCCGCAGATCATTCGTATTCCGCAGAAATACACCGACGTAGCAAAAAGTCTTGTTGATAAAGACTGGCTGCAAAGTGCCACATACAAGCGGCACATGGGCGATGTGGACTGGTCTAAGACACATCCCGATATCAAAGCGTTTGCAATTCGCTTCATTAAGGAATGCGAAATACGAGGCATCCCGATGCAGGTTTTCGAACTCTATCGGGGTCATGAACGGCAAGAGAACCTTAAAGCCCAAGGGCGCTCCAACGCCTCGGCTGGTAACTCGCCCCATCAATACGGGTGCGCGGTGGATATCATATCCTCCCGCCACGGTTGGAACTACACAGATCGGCAATGGGAACTCATTGGCGTTATTGGCCGTGAAGTCGCCCGTAAAATGAACCTGAAAATGGTCTGGGGCGGTGACTGGGACGGCGATGGTGATATCTATGATAATCGCCTATTTGATGCCGCTCATTGGGAACTCAAAGACTGGCGCGATTACCGCGCCGAACTCTATATGCAACGGCCCCGCTACGTTGCTGTTCCCAAGTTCTCGCCGGAATGGTTCGCCAATGCGCAAGCCTATATTAAGGCGGAACGTAAAGGCGTCGATTTAGACGCCTGAACCATACTCCAAAGCCCTGAGCAAACAGCGGGCGCGACGTAACTGTCGCGCCCGAACCTAGCCCTATACCCCCGTAATTCGTCATAAAATGAAGGGGGGATAGGGCGGGCATATGACCATCTTGATAACATATGCATTTAGTGACACAGCCGTGAAACAGGGTGTGGCACTAAAGCAAAAGCAAACAGGCCCCCTATGTGTATTCACCCGACAATTCTTCCCGAGATTGGCCCCGTAGGGTGCCGCATTTGCTGGCAATGCCTAGAAAACCGCAAAAACGATTACATCGGGCGGTGCATTGCTGAACAGGAACATTCTGACGGTGTTTTGGTCGTCTCCCTGACCTATGGCGGGGGCGACAATAATCCAAACGCCGCCCTGTTGGTCTACAAAGACTTTCAGGACTTTATGAAACTCCTGAGAATACAGGGCCAGCGCGCCGAACCCGCAAAGCGGTACACCGTTCGCTATATCGTCGCTGGTGAGTATGGATCTGCAAACGGACGCGCCCATTGGCACGCCGTACTATTCTTCAAAGGCTACACGCCGGAAGTCGAAATAGAGCAAGACAAATATAGCTGGTCACCGTGGCCCCACGGGTACAGCTATTTCCAAGAACCCGATTTTCACGGGTTCGCATACGTATTGAAATACGCGCTCAAAGACCTGAAAAAAGAAAACCAAGAAGTATTCGTCGGCCATATGGGCCGATCGCTCAAGCCCCCGCTTGGCGCTCAATACTTCCATGAACTGGCCGGACGGTACGTCCAACAGAACCTCGCCCCTCAAGACTATTTCTATAGTTTTCCTCACGTCGTCGACGCTAACCGGAAACGCCGCGTCTTTATGATGCAAGGCGCAGTACAGGAACTATTCATTCAAAGCTTCTTCGAGCAATACGAAAAGCAACGGGGCAAAAAATACCCATTGTCGGAAACGCTGCAAAAGCACATTGACGCAAGCGTTGATCTACTGGCCGAACGGACTGACGAACAATTGATCAAGGAATTTCAAACCACGCATAGCGGCAAGGCAAAGCCGATACCGCGCGTTGAGTTCGATGATATGGACCACGTTCATGACAATTCCCTCTACTGGCAAGGCACCTATCGGGGCCTGCCTGTGGCCGTCTGCGAGTATCCAGACGGACGCCTGCACGTAAAAAACGAAAGGAAAGAACTATGGCTCGTTCACGACGCCGAAACAAAGCAAGCGTTTCTAAAAGGGTTTCACAAAAAAACCCCTATCTATCAAAAAGCGTTCCAACGCTTTCAAGGGTAATTCCCCCTGGACAACTAGTGTTGGCCAAGCGGCGGTCCTATCCGTCGTTACCCCGAAGGGGCCAAACAATACAGCGGGCCACGCCCCGCGACACAATGATGAATATCATTCCGCCGGCACCCGTGGCACAAGCCACGGAAACACGGCCCACAAAGCACAAGGCAACGCCTATTAAAGACCCCGTTCTACGGTCAGACGAAAGGATGCGGTCAGTGTGCAAAGAAAGGCCGGAACCAAAAAAAGGCGGAAATGGCCCCTCAAAACGTTTCGTTCCGTGGTGCAACCGGAAATAGAACCGAAAAACCGCTTGACTATCCCAAAACAAGACACGTACTACTACATGTACTGTCAACCGCCCATATCTGGAACTTACATATTCATAATTATCGGTTTCTGTGGTGTAGCCGGGCGCGCGCTACCCTCAAGTGCGACTCTTGTTAGAAAACAGAAGTTTATCTAATGAGAGGAATCGGTATGGGAGCCGTTTACGACCAACTCAGTATCACAGAACGACGCAAGATAGAACGCTGGAGACACGCGAAGGTCCCAGTTGACGAGATGGCGCGCGTTCTGAAGCGCTGCAGATCAACGATATTTCGCGAGCTAAAGCGTAACCATTTCTCGGACGAGAGCATGCCGGGATGCGATGGCTATTACGGTGCCGCCGCGCACCTGATGCAAGCGGAACGTCGTGCTCGAGAGCGCAAACTGATCAAACATCCTGAGCGGTGTAAACGCGTGATTGAGCCCATCAAGAACGGTTGGACACCCGAGCAGATCAGTAACCGCATGATCCACGAGGGTGCTCCTCTTAGGGTCTGCCAAGAAACCGTCTATCGCTACATCTATTCCAAGGAAGGTCAGCGCGAAGACCTGTGGTGGTATCTACCGACCCACCGTATCGCCCGCAGACCACGTCGCACCAGAAGGCGCAGAGAACCCAAATTCCACCGCGATGTCAGTATCCTTTTCCGACCCGATGATGTCGCGCATCGTCGGCAATTTGGTCACTGGGAGGCCGATTTGATGCTGT
>Ga0208018_100188_pt1 | contig 20671 bp, 31 predicted proteins | sample 31_taG_FD_184105 | JGI IMG/M metagenome (GOLD analysis project Ga0208018, IMG submission 184105) | Marine viral communities from the Gulf of Mexico - 31_GoM_OMZ_CsCl metaG (SPAdes) (version 2) | ecosystem: Environmental > Aquatic > Marine > Oceanic | place: Gulf of Mexico | collected 2015-07-12 | reverse complement strand
CTTCTCCTGTTTCAGAAGATTTCTTTCCTGAAGGAGTTCTCCATTTTTGTTTAGTCCATCTGTCTAAACTTTTTTGTGACGCAGCTTTTGCCATTTACTTCTTAGTTTTATAACCACCACCAGAAGCCTTATACTTTTTAGCAAGCATTTGTGCTTTTCGTGCTGACCATTGTCCAGGTTTGCCACCTTTAGAACCTGCTTTTATTTCGTTGAACAATCTCTTCCGCAAACCAGGCTTGGTATAATTACCAGCCTGATTTACTTTAGATTTTGTTTTCTTGACAGCCATTACTTACGTAAAGATTTTCCAGAGATTACTTTATCTCCTGATGCAGTGTAACCACCACACATCATTTTGTTTAAAGATCCTCCCATTTTCATCATAGGTTTAGAACCTCCATACATCATTTTACCTTTACCGTCTGCAGCATAAAAAGGAACCATTTTACCATCCTTTTTTACCATTTTTAATTTTGCCATAATACTAAGTTTTATTCATTCCAGTGGCCTTCAATCTTATTAGTCAAGTCTCCTAAAATATCCTCATGCAGTGGATTCTTAAGGAATTCAACCACATCTGAAGTATTTCTACCCATCATTGAGCCAGAAGATGCATGATAAATATAACCATCGGGCTTATTAATAATATACTTAAAAAATATGGAATCTTTAACAATTGCTTTAATTTTTAATGTTTCCATACTAGCTTTACAAGCTTCTAAGAATCCTTTAGCTGCGCGCTCTTTATTACCTTCAGTTCCCTCACCATTAATGTGAGCATCCATACTGTCATATAGAACATCTAGAGGTGTGTGCTTTTTATATTGTACACTAGCTACATCTACAGCTTTTGCTACGTAGAATAGTTTAGTGCTGCTCTTATCATAAAGTTTTTGTAACTCTGCAAGTGCTTTGTTACGCAGCTTTTTGTATTCTGTTCTAGCACCGGCTGTTTCTTCAGCTTTGTCTAGATAAAATTTTGGTGGAACAGCTCTAGATCTAGCTTCATCATATGATCTTGATACAATAGAAAATCCTCCTGCCTCAATTGCATAAAGTTTAATTCTATCAAAAGGATCTGTTGGATCTAAAAATACTGGCTCATTTCCACAAGATAATGAGATTCTATTCCAGAATTCTGCATTATCAGGCTTTAATAGTTTTACCTTATTCCAGAAATCAGGATCTTCTAAATCTGTAATTACATTAGAAGCCAATTCTTTTTCTAGCTCAGCTACTGCTTCTCTAATGTGTTTAATTTTAGATTCTTGTTCTTCTTTAGGAAGTTTCTTAATCTCTGGTGAAAATTCATTTAGACCAGTTAGGTAATAGATTACTCCATTCTTTTCAATACATGCTAACTGCTCATGATGTTTAACTCCGTCAAATAGTGAGAGACCATATGTCTCAAGACCCATGTTTGATACTGAAGCATCAAAGTAAGGTTTAATTGCAACCGGAGAAGTTTTTGTACTTTTTGTTTCTACAACTGTTAAATTTTTCATTTTTGTTGGTTTTGATTATTGGTTAAAAAAAGAAGAGGAGGGACTCAGCCCTCCCCTCTTTATTATTCTTATTAGAATGATCCTCCTGTAATAGGGTTTCTCATTACAATTTTCAGAACTTTAGTTGGGTCTTTTACCCAAATAGCTGGCATTGTCTGAGACATCATTACACGGTATCCATTGAACTGTCCAGAAGAAGCAAATCCTTGTGAACGTCCCATGTAATCCATAGTACCATTCTGATACCACCACTTAAGTTGATTATCCCAAGATAGTTTCAACAAGTAGATGTTATCATTAGTATTATCAGTGATGTCAAAGATAATGAATGAATAAGATGATAATGGGAATCCATCAATGATTGGGTTCTCAATATCATTTGTATGAACATTGTCAAATGCTGGGTTCAATACAAACTTAACATTAGCCAAGAATGGAATAACGTAAGATGTATAAGCAAATCCAAAGTTCAAGTCCATTCCTTTACCAGTGATAGCGCCAATGTCAGCAGCCTGAACTACAAGACCTGAAGCAACTGCCTCACGCTTGATAGCTTCATTTACCATACGCATACCACCCATACCAGTTTGAACAACTAGTGAACGCTGTGGATCTGGACCTTGGAATTCAACTTTACCATTGAAGAAGTTGTAGATTTCTCCACGGAACAAGTCAAGGTTAAAGTTGTTTTTGTTGTATACTCTCTTGAATGAGTTATCCAACTGTTTCCAAAGACCTACAGACAATCTTACATCATCTGGACCATCCTGACGTACTCTACCACCATGACCCCACATAAGGTAAGTCTCAATGTCAGTAGCAATTTTTGTCAAGTGAGCAGCTTCTAGGTTTGTAAGGAATGTACGGGAAAGATCACCATTGTCAAATGCTTTTTTGACTTTGTCTTTACCCATAACTTTTACCATATCCTCTAGTGAAGATACAGAAGGGTTCATCATATTTTGGTCATGAGTTCTCCAGATTTCAGTTACAGGAACTGTACCATCTGCGTTCATACCACCTTTGATCATAAGATCTGCACGGCTAGAGATGCTATAGTGAACGTGAGCTTCTGCACCACCCACATAGTTATAGAATTCACGGAATCCTGTCTTTGTAGTGATATCTGAGAAACGCTCTCCATACTCTCCACGTGCTGAACCTTTACGGAACAACTTAGTACCATTAGCAAGAAACTTGCTTTCTAGATACTTGTAGTTATCATTGTTAACAAGTTGTACAGTATAGATGAAACCATCTCCTACAGGAAGAATGTCATCCTGAGTAATGTACATCTCAACACCATTATACTTATCATAAGTAATGATGTCTCCGTGACCAAACTCACGCTTGTTAATTTTGATTTTGAAAGTAGTACCATCTACTCCCTTATACACGTTATTAGGTTCAATGTCTTCTAGGATATAAGGAAGATCTACAGATACTGGAGTCTGCCACTTATATTCACCACGAGCATTGTCAACCATGATAACATTTTTCCCACCAAAGCTAGACATTTGATAAAGAGGCATTTCAACCTTTTGAGACATAGCCCAAAGATCTACAGGACCCAAATCCATTGGATCAGCATCTTTCAACATGTTTTGCAAGTGGTAAGAATCTACGTGTGAGCTTGCATTGTAAGCTGTATCCCGTAGAAAGATACCATTGTTTAAAACTGGAGTTGCCATTTGTTATTTGTTATTTATTTATTTACTTGTGTTAATTAAAACCTCTTAAATATGTTTCCTTTATTACGGGAAACAGTTCTTTTTTGTGTTGTTCTTCTTGCATTTTGTACAGCTTCTTCTTGAGGAGCAGATGAAGAAATTTTTCTTTGCTGCTCTGTCTTCAAGCTTCTTACTGTCTTAGCTACTTGTTCTTTAGCTCCTGTACTTTGGATTTTATTCTTATAACCATCCGGGTCAGATAATAACCAAAGCGCTTCTGCAATCAGATCATGTCTTGGTTCAACAAACTGATACTTTTCAAGCAAGTGTCCTAGTAAGTTTGTTGGCTTACCTGACATGCTAGGATAAGCTGGTTGAACTAAACCTGAGTAAAGCATGTTCTGAGTTTTTCTATCAAGTTTTACACCAGATAACTCACCTGCAGAAAGTGTATTATATACATTATCCGTATATGCTTTTGCTGCTTGTTCTTGTTGTTGCTTTCTGTGTTCTTGCTCAGCAAGCTGGCGTGCAATAATAGATTCTTGCATTTTATCCAACTTAGGCTTGAACTGATTAGCTTTTTGCTCAAGTTTACCAAGATCTGCCCAATCTTCAATTTCTGCTTCTATTTCTTCTACAGTACCAAAGTTAGTTGCTCTTAGATATTGTCTTGCAATTTCTGCTTGATCTTGTTCATTTGCAGGATTAAGTTCAACTACTTCTTCTACAGAAGCTAAAGTTCTAAATAAACTTTTCAGATCTTGTCCTCCATCAGCAACATACTTTGCAGCAATTTGCAGCTCTTGAGGTAGTGATTGAAAAAATTCTTGTGGTACTGATTCTCTTACTTTACTTTCTCTTTCTTGAAAGTTTGCTTCAAAGAGTTCTCTAAAATCAGCAGCTGTATAATCCTCTAATGGTTTGTCATCATCAAAAGGCATTAGTGTACCTTCTTCAATCATCTTGGTTGCTAAATCCATTAGACCACTTTTATCTAATCTTGGTCTACCTACATTAGAAGCTTCCTCTTCTTCTGTAATCATTTGATCTAGCTCAGCAATTGCTTCATTAACTTCCTCAGCATTAGGAGCTGTTTCTTCTTCTGCATTTACTGTTTGCTCAGGTTCTTCAGTTTTGTCAAGGAACGAAGTGTCTACAATGTTGTCATTTTTAAACATTGAGTTTTCTTTAGTTTCTTCTTCTTGTTCTGGCAACATTACATTATCCGCACCAGAAAGACTAAAGAGCTCATCAATATTTACATCTACCTGCTCTACCGTTGTAGAGTCTTGTATCTCTTTATCACTCATTTTATGTTGGTTTTGTTAATTACTTAGTTTAATATAAGAATAATTATATGAATAAACTTCAAAAATTTAAATTGAATAAGTTAATTTTCAGCACTATATGGCTAACTATTCATCTCCTTTTTTGCCCATATCATATTTATTCTTGTTTTCTCTAGCAATTTGAAGCTGTTTATCTGCTATTTCTTTCTGAGCTTGTATCTTTTCTCTCTCAATTTGATTCTTTTGAGATTGCATACTCATCTTATTAGCTTCCTTTTGTCTATTTAAACTAGTTTGTTCTTGATATTGTTCTGTTTGACGGATTTCTTTCATAGCATCCTGGTAGTCAGATTGCTGATTTTCATTTAGATCCATCATAGAACCATAACCTGCAGCTCTGATTTCTGCAATAAGGATATCTTTTTGTCTATCTTTTTCTTTCTCAGCAGCTTCACTATCTCTCTTAAGCTTTTCTTCTTCAGCTTTAGCTTGGATCATCTGCTCTTGCATTTGCTGTTGCTGTTGCATTTCAGCTTGTTTTTGCTGCTGAATCTTTTCTTCAGACACCTTAAGAGTTTGATTAAGGTCAGCAATTGAGTCAGATTGAATAATCTTACCTAAGTCATATATAGTAGCTCCGGTAGTATTATTATTAAGTGCTAATGATTTAAGCTGTTCTAAGATAGCTCTGTTATTAGCTGTAGTTGTAGCAAATATATTTAAGTCTCTGAGTAATAAATCAGTACCATTAATCTCAAAGTTTACTTTTTCATCTGCTGTAGTTACATACGTTAAACGCGCACTTGGTTTAGTACTATGGTAATACTGTGCTAGATCTGTACGCATTTGGTGTACTCTTGGCATAAGATAATCACAGTGCTGTATAAAGTACGTTTCTGTTTGTGCATAAGAAGCATTTACTGCTTGCTCAACTCCTGTAGCTGTTTGTTGAGAAAGCTGTTGTCCCATTCTTTGTGGGTTCACACCAATTACTTCATAAGCTTGCTGTTTAAAATAATTAGCAAGTTGTATTCTAGACATTAAACGGTTTGTTTGTTCTAGGTCTAGTTTTTGAAAATGTTGGAAGTTTAATGCATTCTCTGTATTTGTGATAGATGTATCAAGAGGAAGCATTTGGAAATCCTTCATTGCAACATATGCTTTTGCCAAATTACCCTTACCCCAGTCTTCTCCTAAAGAATGACGAGGTAAGGTATTTTGGTCTAATAGAATAACTGTGCCGAGTTCATCTACTAATATATCTGCAATTTGATTATTTACAATGTTATATCCTATTTGGAAAGGCTTCATAAGATCTACCAAAGCTGTAGACTTAGTATTTCTATCTGAGAATATAGACCCTTCTACAGGAAGCTTACATCCATACAAAGAGTTGTCTCCTTTAAATTGGAACTTAAGAGGTCCTATGTGGTTCTTGTCTATACCAAGATATATAGGAGAGAATCCTCCAGGATTATTCATTCCCCAGAATGATGGTACATTAGGTCCTATTTTTAAACCACCCCATACTTCATTAATCCAAATCCAATCTATGTGTTCTCCATAGACTAAGTTTTCTGAAGTTCTGTTCTTAAACAGTCTAGTGTCATAAATAGGCTTGTCTGTAACTTTGTAATCTTCTGTTACTATTTCTGTAATTACTTCACCATTTTCAGCAATCTTTGTTAGATGCCCTACTTTACGTTGAGACTTCCAATATGCTGTTGTTACACGTAAGAGATATGCAGTACCTGTATCTGAGTAATCTTCATTCTGAGCTAAGATATCTGTAACTACATCTCCTCCTTCTAATACAGACCCTGACATCATAGATGTATATTGTCTGTATGCTAGTGATGGACTGTTAGTATTCCACTCATGTGATTTAGTAGCATCATAGAATGAACCATCATTCTGTAAACCACCAATATTATATCCTGCTGATCTAATAGGATAAATTGCTTCTAGAGCCTCTAGTTGCTCTTCAGTCATTAAGTAACCATACTTATCAATAACATCTGCTACTGTAAGCATATCTGTTTTACCAATCCAGTTACCTTGTGAAGTATATCTAGCATCTGGTGATTTATGATAGAATGTAAGAGCTGGATTCCAAAGTTCTATTTCATAGTCATCCTCCATCATGCGGAAATGCCAAAACTCTCTATCTGTAATAAGCATATCTCTGAAAGCTCTTTCTTCTAGTTCTTCTAGTCTGAATCTTTCAGTATCTACTTTATGTTGGTGTGAAGCCCATTGCTCCACCATTGATCTATAATCTTTTTTATAGAACTGTTCTATTTGAGGAAGAGTCTTAAGATTATCAGGACTCATTTGTTGTTGAGCCTCCGGAGAATTAGGATCTAATCCTTGCTCAAGAAGAGCTGCCATTATTTTTGTTTGAGCATCTGCAAGTAAAACTTCTTCTACATCAGCTCTTTTTTGCTCAAGCATCTCATTGTAAGAGAATTCATCAACAGCTCTATAAGTTAATCTAGTTGATCTCTTAGCAAATTCAGCAGTAAGTACATTGATAACATTTGGTACAATTGGATAGAACTTTAATTCTAAGGCTGACTCATCTTCTTTTGTTAAAGTTTCTATAATGTCTCTGTACTCATTATCATCTTCAATAATATAATCTGTCTTGTCAATGATTCCTTTTGCAAGCTTATAGTTTTTCATAAACCTGCGGGAGTTTCTTTTAAGTTGTTTTAAACCATTCCACTCCAACCAATCCAAGTTCCATGCTGCCCACTCATCATCTTTATCTTTCTTAGGTATAAACTGCAGAGGCTGAGTTATAGAACCCATTCTGTTTTGTTTAACCTTAGCTCCGTTTTTGAGCTGCATTGCATTATATACCTGCATATTACTTTAAATTTTTAAATGGAGAACGTTTAAACTTTTTTCCATTAACAGTTCTACCCCTTCCTAAATTACGAAAAGGGTTATGAGATAATTTATATAAATTTTCTGACTTTTGCAACTTTTTAGCACTGTCATCCATGATATGTTTTTTCTTATAACCTCTATTGGAACTCTGTATTCTAACAAAAGCAACAAGTGCTGCAAAGGATACTAAACGGTCAACATTGACTCCTTCTGCATATTCTCTCATTTCTATGAGAAGCATAGGGTCAGGAATTCTTTCAATACCGTATACTGTTTTTACTATTGTACCATCAGGTTTAGTTACTTGATCTATCTCTTCTTTAGTATATTCAATAGCATAAGATAGAAGATGGTCTTTAAATAATCTACCTGTGTTTTTCCAACCATATTCTTGGAATACATTGGTATTTGACTTAAGATCCTTTAAGAACATTATCTGATCTTTTGGTACTAGATATTTTTGTTTCTTTCTAGAAATCATATACTGTATGAAGAGAGATATGTTATTTTCTATGACTGTCCAGGCATTATACCATTCTATAATCATTTCTAGTCTCTGATGTGTTTTAGTTATATCATCAAATCTTCCACACCAAGCTGCTACAATCCTATCTCTTTCAATATAATTTTCTGTCTCTGTACCATTTGTCTTTGTAACTTCAACAGGTGCTTTTATTACATATATAGAACATAATGATTCTGAGGTAGTTGTTTTACCTTCTGAAACAGGGTCAATAGATGCATAATACATTCCAAACTCTGGATCCTTAACAGGTCTTTCCCAAACAACTATAGAACCTGTTTTATCTTCTTGCTTTTTATTTACAGGAAAATCTGATATAGGTAGTTTATTTGTTTCTCTACCTATTACTTTACCATTCTCATTTCTTTGCAAGTCTATGAATTCATATCCATAGTCTTTCTCTGCAATTCTTCTTTCTTGAGCTGCTATCAAGTGTGTAGGAAATACAGACACTGATCTATGATCAAAAGCTTCCTTAATATTTCTTGGATGCTGTGAAATCCTTAGCTGATAGTCTTCAGGAGATAATTCTTTTTTCCATTTACTAAATTGCTCTTCTAAAGCTTTTAATGCTTCTTCTACTTGAGAGTTACCATACTCATCAATATATGGAGGCATTGACCATTGTTCAGGAATAAAAAGACCTGATATGCCTATAGTACCTTTACCATCTAAAAGATTTGTTTCTACTGGAAAAATATCTTTTGCTAAAGGATTAAGTATCATATCTTTCAAAGGAAGACACTGTGATAAATCCCCTACTGAACCTGCAGCTATAAAAACCCCTGTAGTAACTAAACCAGATCTCATTGCAGGACGCATATACTCATATGTCTGATCCATCTTTGGTGCAATACCAGCCTCCTCATGGAAAAAGTATTTAACAGGACCCCCTACACCATTTGTAGGATCTTTCTCAAATGACATACCTTGTATAGTACCTTTAAGACCTACTTCAGTTTTTCTACCACCTTTTCTAACTTCAATCTTCTGCTGCCACATTAAAACCTTTTGAGGGTTCATTGGTCTATACCAAGCAGTATGTTCATTAAGAAAGGCACCATACTCATCTAAGAATTTCCAAGAACCTTTCTCATTTATATAGTCTTTTAAACTAGCTCCAAGCTTTAAAGTAACTCCGGGCTCAAACCATTGCTGATTGATAAGCTTTGCTATGTGAAAATAAGAAGAAGCAATCTGTCTTTTCTTTAATATTGCTACATGCTTGTAATTCAACTCAGCTAAAAACTCATACAGTGCCATGTGATACTGAGCATCCCTGATATCAGCAAATCCAAACTTCTGTATTTCTTTGTTAAAGATTGGTAAGAAGTTTAACCACATGTAATACTCACGGGTTAGAAACCATACCTTACTACCTTTCTTGTAAAGTACACCTTTCCTGCATTTTTGTTTTTGATCATCCCAATAGTTAATATAATCTTTAGACCTAAGAGGATGCTCACAATAGTAACCCAGATCATTAAATTTTTTAGCTTGAGATATAAACTCTTCTGTTGTTTCATCAAATTCATATTGACCAGGTTCTTTAAAATAGTTAGTTAAATATTCAGCAAACTCCTCTCTTGTTTCAAAAGAAGTTTCTGTCCAGACACCATTGTCCCAAGTAGGTATGTTTTGCCAAATGTCACTCATTATTGATCATACGCTAATCCTTGACCACCTCTTACTTTGCTTTGCTGCTCTTCTTGCAAATCTTTATAAGCACCTTTAAATGACTTTCTGATACTATCAAAATCTTTTACCATGGCTCTTACTTGGTTTATGTTACCGTCTTTACCATCAGTAATTTGCACAGTAGACATGTACTTAGCTATTTTATCCAAAGCTTTCTTGATTCCTTCATAAGCTCTAGATGTAGGTGTCTCATACATTCTTCTACAAAAAGCTAATGCTGTAAAGATATCATCATCTTCCACACTAAATTCTGCCTGTATTTCTCTTAGTATAATATCTTCCTTGTCTATTTCAGGTGCGTGAAAAAACGGATTACTGTCAGGATCAGGACATGTCATATAGAACAAATACTTATAAATACTTAAGTAGTCTTCTGGATAATTATCCATAATATCTTTTAAAGACTTTAAAGTATAGCAATGCTCTGTAGGAACTATTGCACCATTTTGTATATCAAAAAGTTTAATTATCATTTTTTCTTAAGTTTATCTTTATTATCTCGCAACCAACTGATTATATTAATAACTTCATCTTTTAGATAAGGTACCGCAATTGGTATAACTTCTTTTACTACAGGATCTCCATTCTCATTATATTTAGTTATTGGATATCCATATTCATTCTTAGCTTCTTCTTCAAACTTTACATGATGGATAAACATTTTACCTGGTTCTAACTTAGGATTATGTTTTATCATCATATACATATAAATACTTAGCTGTAAAGAATAATGATAGAAATTACAGTCATCTAGATGATTTAAGGGAGCACTCATTTTTTCTGAAATACCCTCCCAGTTTTTATAAGATTCTGTTTTTATTTCCTTATTTGTTTTATAGTCAATGATGTGTATTTTACCATTAACTACTTCTATAAGGTCTGCTTGTCCGCAGATTCCTGCAGATTTTAAATATACCAAATGTTCTGGATAAATACCATCTGTAAGTTTTTGAGAAGGAGCCATCTTTAAACCGTCCTTCATTATAGGTGATACAACTGGTATAGGGATACCTTCTTTTTCTATTGATGCTAAAGAGCATATATCAGCTTCTCTTTGGTTGTGATAATAGGTACCTAAGCCCATTGCTCTTTCAGATTCACTGTTCCAGATTTCTTTAATCTTCTCCGGATCTATATTGAACCATTTAGACTTCTTAGCTTTAGAAACTTTCTTAGCTACCTTATCTGCATCAAAAGGTTTCTTAAAGTTTGAAACCAATGTAGTCACACTAATCCATTGGATATTTTCTTCAGGATTAATGCTTTTATAACTATGGTCTTCATCATTAAATACTATACTCATAATTCTTCTAGTTTATCTTCATCTTCTTCACTAATAACTGCTTTCCATTTACCCAATGGACACTCAGAAGAAAGTGATCTTGTTTTAAAAGATAAAGAACAACCACATTCATTGCAGCAGGGAGCTGTGCCTGGTACTGCACATTTATCTCCTTTGCTATCACAAGAATTACAAATACTGTATCTGTCTTTGGAAACTTCTTCTACAAATTCATTTTTAATAGCAGCATTTTTAATGCCTTCCATGATTTGCTTTCTGTTTTTCCATATGTCACTTAGTCTTGTCATTTTTGAATTGATCTTTGCGTTCTTCTTCTTTAAGTATAAGCTCGTGTAAATTTGTAAGTGCTTTAAGTTTTTCTTCTATAGTCTTTTTGTTGTGGTACCCTTTCAATGTTGCTGTGCTATGATTAGGTAAATTCTTAGTGTATTTTTCAATTGTATTTTCAATCTTAAGTTTTCTAGCTACAAAGTGTCCTAAACCTAATACATTTATTCTTGGATGTTTTAAACCTGATAAGTTTTCTCTTAAATCTTTATAGGTAAAATCTACAATCTTCTCTATCAAAGATTCTGAAACATCTAATTCTTCTGCTAGTTCTTTATACAGTTCCCGTGCTTTCTTTGGAATCATGTGCTAAAAACTTAAAATCTAATAATATTGTGCCCTCAGTCTGTACTTTTATTGCGGGATTTAATGTAATTACCTTTTTATTATTAGAATCTTTAACTACTAAGTCTTTTTTAATTGCTTTGTTTATACAGTTTCTTACGGTTTGAGGAGACTTAAATATCCAAGATTCCTCTGAAGAAGCATCATAACAAAAGCTTGTTAACTCAACTGGTTCATTAAAGCTTAATAATGTAAGGCAATTTAAGTCAGAATCACTCACTGTTATACGGTTAATATAACAGTGAGTAAGTATCTGATACTTAACCAAATCCCATTTAGGCATCTGCACCTGTTTCTTAACTTGGTTAACTAAAGCCATAACTATCCTTTTTTAAGTTTACGTCCTTTTGGTTCAGGAGCATTCTTAGGTTTAGGCATTGGTTTGCTTTGAGGCTGATCCATCTCTTCTTCCTCCATTTCTGGAGCTTGCATCATCATAGCAAACTGCATTTGGTAATTAGCTCTTCTAAATCTTTGCTCTTCAATGTCTGACAACATTTTTTCATACTCATGTTGAGCTTTTAGATAAGGCATTGATTCTTCATAGAACTTAAGCATCTCATCCTTACGTGCTTTTAACTCCTCTTCCGTAAGGTTTTCTTGTTGGTTTTCCATAATGTTTTATTTATGTTTACTCAAATATACAAAAAAAGTTTAAACTGTAAACATTTAAAAACAAAAAGCTTGAGTACATTATATACCCAAGCTTGAATAAAAGCACGTTCGGAAGTTATCTGCTTTTAATAGTAAAGTTCATAAAGGTTAATAGATAGAACTTTCTTGATATGTCTGCTTCTATACCAAAGATATCAAAGAAACCTATTCTTAATTTAAATATGAATTTATCCCACTGCTTATTTTTTACCTTCCAGTTATTTCTAAATTTCATTCTACAAAGTTTTTAACATTTCTATCAGCTCAGGTTGAGGATGGCAATCAGACTTGTCTGATCTGTAGCTTACGTGTGTGTATACTCCTGGTTTCCCTGATAAAGCTGCTGAGTTTAAATCCCAAATGCGCTCATCATAGTGTAAAGGAATATTATATCTCTCATTCCAAAATACAAGCAACTGTCTAACTGATTCTATCTGAGCATCTGTGTACTTCTCAAATGCCTCATATCCTCTAAACCCTTCAGGGTACTCCTGAACATTGTCTACCTCTTTGCCTGCCCAAGACACCCACTTATCACCTTTCTTCTTAAGACCTCCCCATGAGTCTATCTCTATACCTATAGACTCCATATCATTTCTTCTGTATCTTAAACCTAAAGAAACGTGGTCATCACCATTCTCTCCTAGATGGTATGCCCAATACTTAGATGAGAATGCTTGATGAATTGTACCATCTCTACCTATAAGTATGCAGGTTCCAATTTTTTTACCATCCTTTAGCCACCAATTGATATCACCATTCACACCATCACCTGATGCTGTATGATGCAAAACTATCTGCTTCTTGTCATAGACAATTTTATTATAGTCCTTCTCTGTAAAATCGTGTTGAACAATTTTACTTAGGTCTAGTTTTTCCATGGTCTAATTTTTATCAGTTGGAATATTACAATTCCTACAGCTATGAGAAATAGTAGCCACATAAGATTTTTTATTGATTCGCCTAGCTTTTGCCAAAATGACTTTTCTTTCTCATAGTAGTGGACAGGAATTTCTACCTCTCTTACCACCTCAATAGTATCAGCAGCACATTCTGCTTTTACTTTTATAGTATCATAAACTTTCCAGAGCTTTACTTTCAGCCGTTCTTTTTCAATTACTACCGTATCACGTAAGTATTTTTCTAGGAATGCTGTATCCTTTTCTATTCTAGGAACAACAACCTTTACCGTATCTATCCTAATAATTGTATCTGTCTGTATAAGCTCAGGATGTTTAGTGACCAACCTAGTAAACCTTCTCTGTGGTGAGCAGCTAGTTACTGCCACTAATAAGATTAGTGATATACCTACAGCTAGAAGTTTTAGAAGATCTTTCATTTTTTAATTCCTTTTAAGAAGTTTACATTATCTGCAATAACTTTTTTAATCTTAGCTACTGTAACATAAACTGATTTAAGTACATTGTTTCCTGAAATATCCACCCAGTTCTCATTAATAGATCCAAGCTCAATAAGTGAAAAGATGATTAATAAACCGTTTGTCAATAAAGCTTTTGTCATAAAGCTTATTTCTAAACCTATATAAGTAATTCCTTTACAGATAAAAGGTGTTAAGAAAAAGTAGTCAATTGGAAACAAAGCTAATGCTAAAATAAAGTATCCTGCTGATTTGTATATATATCCGTGACGCAACATTCTAGATTGGAATACATCAAAGTATTTTCTTTTTTCACGGTTAGCTAACTTTTTAAGTGAGATTAATTTCACTAATGTATCTAGTAAAATCATACCCATAAGCACTATAATAGAAAGTTCTATTGGAGAAAATATTGCTAATGAGCTAAATATAAGAGCACCTATTTTTTTCATTTTAATTTCAAATAATATAATATATAATATAAAAGGTTGCTTGTATAAGGAAGCTTAAATAACGCTTTAGGAAATTTAATTAGCCTTTAGTATAATATACTAAAATTATTTGATTTTAGTTGCTTCTAAACTAGTTTAAAATGTTTTTATCAGAGTTAAAACATCTGACACAATAGTATTAGCAGCATTATTGCTTCCCCATTGTGCTGTAATTTCAAGAGTATTTAACACAGTCGTATCAAAATTTGTAGTTTCAAGAGTGTTAAATCCAGAACCATCATAGTTTAGATTTGAACTTCTTACATATACAAACTGACCATTAGATAAAATTTGAGCAACTCCTGCACCACCAATTTGACGGATAACAAAGTCAGCTTCAATTTCCCAGAAATCATTAGAGGTAGCATTAAGATTCATAGCTCCTGTATCTGCTAACAGAATGCCATTAGTTTTAATTCTTATTTCTAAAGTTTCACTATTAGCACAAGATATGTGACCACCTGCTTTTAAATGAAATGAATCCCCAACACTGAATCCATCAGCCGGTACTGAAAGCTGCCCAACACCTGCTCCAATTATAGAACCTTCAGTAGTTGTAGCAGCTACAGGAGTGCTTGTTTGAGTCTGAGAGAATAGACCATAATTGTGCGGAGTATTTTCCATAGCCTCTGCGATAGCAGTCATGCCTTTTAATACTCTATGTTCAAAGTCAAAGTTTGAACCTTTATCTCCATGTTTTGGGTTACCGTTACCTAAGCTCATTATACTGCTTTTTTAATTCTTTCTAAAAGTTTAAGCACAGCAAGTTGGAACTTATAATTAGATCCTTTATTGCCGTGCTTACTATTTTTATTTCCTAGTCCCATCCTTATTAAATAAGCGCTACAAATGCAGCAATTAAATCTTTATTTTCTTGAGAAAGATCTTCATAAACAAATGTTTCTGGATCATCTCCTGGTTCTACGTCAGTAAATTTTAAAATATCAATTACTTCAGGATATCCTGTAATAGTACTTATCACTTGAGTAGAAAATGTAGAATAAAAATTATCATATGTAGTTTTATCTTCAGTTGAAAGACTATCATAGGCTACATCAAAAGGATATCCGTTCTTCATACCTTTTGTGCTTTTTGCAGAACCTTCTGCATAGAACGTTTTAACTATTATCATGGTTATATAATTTTATTTACTTGCAATAAAGGTTCATTCACAAAACCTGAAGCATAAAGATTTACAAATCCTGGATCAAGATTTTGAGTTGACCAAGTATTTTTAAGACCTGCTTGGAATGGAGCGCCTCCAGTATCAATAAAATAACTTGATGCACTAGCGCCTACACCTTGAGCATTTACATTATTAGTATAAATTTCAGTACTAATATCTGCCATTCTAATTATGTGAGTGTTTGCAGTCATTAAGATTTCATAGTCTTTTAAATATACAGTTGTCCCAGCACCTGTTACACTTCCCACACTTACTGTTGACCTTCCATTTTCAAATGAGGCAACATTTTCTGTTTGGCTTTGGTCAAATAGTCTTCCGTTTGGAAGATACATATCTCCCTGAACTACTACTGTACCTCCTCTTGTAGCCATACGCACACCATATAATAAATAATCTGCTTTTGCTCTACCATTAAATTGAAGTCTTGGAGGAGAATCACCTAAATGAAAAACAATAACTCCTGCTATACTTCCTAAACTACCAGTTACTTCACTATAAAAGTTACCGTTAATTGTTATATCTTCATAACCTGTAATAGCATAAGAGAGAAACAATTGTTTAAAAGCTCCATTGTTTCCAGCCCAACCTCCATCTTTCAAGACCATGTTAGGACAGTTGATGGTTAATTTTCCTGTACCAGAGGAAGCAATAAGAGAATAAAAACCAGAAAGCTTTTTTCTAATATTAATTGTTCCGCTTACATTACCATAAGGTCCTATAACATTTCCATTAGCAGAATAAGAATCAATCTCATTTCCTATTATAGTAACTGTAGATTCAGCATCTTGAGAAAGAGACGCCCAAATATAAAGATCAATGCTATTTCCACCTGTAGTTCTAATAGTATCAAATTCAAATACTAAATCAGTGTAATAGACATCATTATTTATTAAATAGAATGCTCTAAAGTCTCCTATAAAATTAGCATTTCCGTACCATTTCCAGTTACTAATTTGCCCAGCTCCTGCAGGTGATGCAATACCTCCACCTGTAAATAATACTCCTTGTGCAGAATAATATGTATGATTAGAAGCTACAGTAACAGTTTCTGTATATGTTCCCGGAAGCAAATAGAAGTTTGTTGCACCAGCACTTGTAGCAGCAGCAATTGTTTTATATGGTAAATTACCGTCTCCTATAGTACCTGTTGCATCATCACCTGTCTGAGGATCAATAACTGCTGTACGCAATAAATCCCAAGATCCTCCGCCTCCACCAAAGTAAGATTTTAAATCTTCTAAGCGTGTAGCTACAGGTTTGTAACCTCCTTCAAAGGTTCTATCTTTTGTTCCTAAAGCTACTAAATCTGTATCTTCAGGCGTGCTCTTATATCTCTTCTTAGCAAGTATGCTAAAAAAGTTAGTTAAATTATTTAACATATCTTAAGTAAATTAAACTACTACCATTACAATACCTGCTGCATTAAGTGGTGCAGCTGCGGTACCATCTGTAGAATAAAAATCTCCTGCTACTAATCCTCCTGCTAATGCTGCTGCGTTATCAGCATATACATTTTCTGCAGCTTGATTAAGTTTGTTTACTAGTTCATTAAGGTGTCCAAAACGTGCTAATGTTGCATCAGCATCTTTTTTCAAAAACTTATCTGGTGAACTTGGAATAAATTTGTTCATGATTATAATTTTAATAATAATACTATACTATATAATATATAAAAAAGATTCATATAAAACAAAAAAAATCCCCAGGATTACTCCCAGGGATTTAAGCTATGAAAAAAATCAAAGAAGATTGAGAATTTATGTGGAGATAGAATCAATCCTCCGTTCCAAATATACTAAAGCTTTTTGTAAATCTTCCTTTTTTGTAGAAATATTTTTCTTTCCGGCTCTAGCTACATACTTAATTACGTTACCTAGATAAAAATCTTTGTCCAGATCCCATGCTTCAAGTACATTAAAGACCTCATATTTAGAATCTTTTCCGCCATAGTGGTCAGGTCTTATGTTATTTGTCTGTGACATGCTCATAAGTTTTTTCAAATATCTTTTCTTGACAAGGATAGAACTCTCCTTCTACACCTTTAATTATATAAGAATCTAATGGAGCTATCATATCACCCTCAAGTGTCTTAATGATCAAATCCCAAGTATTTTCATTTACATAAAAATTACTTGTACCTTTTGGCTCAAAATAATTCTCTGTATCCTTGTGACCTAAAAAGCTAAACATCTCTTGAAGATTGTCTCCCTTCCACTGAAGAGCTTGAATAACAACAGGTTTCTTTCTATAAAAAGCCATAACTACCAGATTATTGCAATATCACGCTCATTAATTAAAAACATTACAGAGTCATTAATACGTACTTTTTCTGCATTACCTAATGCAAACTCATGTACATAAACATTATCTCCTTCTGTTACATCTTCAACTGCAGTTCCAACAGCATATACTTCCAGTACACCAAGCTTGCTAGCATACTCATTACGTAATTGAGCTTCTGTTTCTTCAGTAAGTTCAATACCTGTATTCTTTAATTCTGGTGCCTTAAGAAGCACTCTTGTTCCGCGAAGCATTTCAAATCCCTTCTCCATTTTCTGTATAGTGTTTATATGTTAATACTTTTTCTACTGCTGAGGATGCATTAATAATCTGGCTTGTTGCATTGTCAAACAACAAACTCTTAATAGGTGATCTATTATCCTCATAGTTTTTTCTCATTATCTCTGCAACTTCTGCAAATAGATGCTTAATCCTTTCTACATCATTTGAAGGTGGATAGCTTACATCCACTTGCAAGAGATCTTCTCCAAAGCTCGGTACTTTTGTCTCCTTTATCATTTTATTTGTTTTTACTATAGAATATTTCAAAAGCTGTTGATCTTATTATTGCTATCAAAGCAGTAATAATAAAACTTAACCAGAACCCTTCAAAGATTCTAGTCAATATTATAAACAACGCTATATCCAATGCTCTGTTTCTAAACCACTTCATAAGGTGCCATCCATCTGTTAAAAATACAAATACTGTTGTGCTACCTGGAAACTTAGGTCCAAACTTTGGACAACCATCTTTCCACTTATTCATCCAAGAAAACTTTGGATTCCAAAATTGCTGATTGCACTTTTTAAAAATACTTTCATCAATCTTAAACTGAAGAACATCCATAGCTCCTTCAAAGATTCCATAAAATACAAACAGTATAAGAACTACTCCTATCATACATTCTTAATAAAGAAATACAAACTTCCTGAAAAAGCATACAGTAATATCAACTGCAGAACGACAGCTAACCACTCTACACCATCTCCCCATAGTTGCATAAAAGCAGATATACCCCCCATAGGTATGTGAAATCCAATATTAAATGCTAGGGTAACTAATACAAGAAAACCTTTAAAGGCACGTGTTTCTGTCCAATGATTCATAATTGTTGGTTTTCGGCTAATATACAAATATTCTTTTAAACACAAAAGGGAGCTTACTTAAAAACCCCCTTTTGCATCAATTAACCTAATTTAAACAACTTAAAGTTCTTCAAATATACGAATTATTCATTATCATAAAACATTCTGTCAGAATTTTCTGTGTGCCACTTTTCATGAAGCTCTGAGTTAAACTCATCCTTATTAACCAAATAATCTGGTCTTTCAGGAAACTCTTCTGTGACAAAACTTGGCTCATACCATCTCACCCTATTATTAGGCTGCACGGCAATCTGTCCATTATCCAACAATATTATATGATGACTTTTATGCTCCATAGGATCCTCGGACAATGTGATATCACAATTCATATCATTACTTCCCCAATTAATTGTACTGTGATATTCCCCCGGATACCATTTATGATCCTTCATATAAACATCAACTCTTGAGCTACTTAAATAACCCAACTTAATAACAGTAAAATTATAAGAGAAACAATTCCACAATTGCAAATAATGAAAAGGTAAATCAGGTTTAGGCAATTCTGGTTTAGTCAACAAAGCATGAGGTGGAAGCTTATCACGCAATACACCGTTATCAAGTAGAACCTGAAACAACAAATTGCTATCTGGCATACACCTAACTGAGACTATAACTGCGGGGCTAAACTCACCGTGCCCTTTCTTACCTTGATACATATACTCATTCCGCACAAAAACCTTCATGGGGAAAAAGTTACTTTCTATATAAGCCATACCACAAATATACAATTAACTTCCACACCCTACACAATCAATATGACTATCTGTAGGTTTAACACCATTAACCTTCATTTGAAGATTATGGATCTTATCCTTTATCTCCATATCCTGAAACATATCACCTGTAAGTTGATTCTCCAACTCCTCTATCTCCTTTAACAACTTTTTCTTATCCATAATAAAACATTTTGATTAGAATACAATTTACAAATTTGCGGGGACACATCCCAAGCAAAATGAATTTAGGGGTAAATAAAAATAGTAAGTTAGAGATTGTGTTGGGTCCTATAATAAAAAACCCCCCGGCTTTTTTTCATCAGGGGTACCCCCTTATGAAACTAAAGAGACTAACCCTTTTATAACTATAAATATAAAATTTATAGCTATGAAAAAATCATTTTCTTCTGTGAAACAAGCTAAGAAAGCTTGGAAAGAAAAGAAACCTCTGAACATCCAGAGAGAAAGACTTGCAGTGCGATTGCACTCTAAGTTCAACAATGTAGGATTTATGAAATCCTAAAATTGTTGCCTTAACAACAAGAGCCTTTAAGGCTCTTTTCTTTTTTCCTAACAAAAGAAGACTAACCCTCATATAAACATAAATATAGAATTTATTGTTATGAAAGTACATTTAAAAGACCATTATGGACCTATGGTCATAGAAAATGCAACTAAAGTTGAATTTGCAATGGTTGAAAATGAGAAAAGAATTCTCATTTATGTAAATGACAAATTAACATCAGACTTTGGCTGGCATCCTGACGACATTGTTAAAATAGAAGAAGAGTAAAACCTTCTTCTATTTTTTTGCTAACAAAAAATGCTAACCCTTTTATAAACGCAAAATAAATTTGCTATGAAAAAAGAAAAAATTAAAACTCTTGAGATCAAGATTTTTAAATCTAAGAATGACAATGTATCCGACTGGGGATACCTTATCAAAGACATAAACTCTGACAAGTTCTATGTCAAGCACAAGAAATATCTTAAAAAGATATTTGGCAAGAAGCCTTTTGACACTATCTATAAGATAGACGCCAAAGTCTTCAAGAATGAGAAAGGATATAAAGATATCCAAATTCTCAAGTATCATGGAACTTACACCAAAGAGTAAGTGCCATGACTAAAGGGGCTATATGCCCTTTTTTCTTTCCCTCTTTTTTACTAACCCTTTTACTAAGTAAAATTAATTTAATTCAGTAGCTATGGACAAACTAATAGAACAAAATTACAAGATGTATTTAATTGATTCAATA